>Ga0207421_10002109_pt1 | contig 25039 bp, 27 predicted proteins | sample SodLakKL_010_SED_4_FD_187542 | JGI IMG/M metagenome (GOLD analysis project Ga0207421, IMG submission 187542) | Alkaline sediment microbial communities from Lake Tanatar, Kulunda Steppe, Russia - 8KL_010_SED (SPAdes) (version 2) | ecosystem: Environmental > Aquatic > Non-marine Saline and... | reverse complement strand
GCGCCGGCTGAGCCTGCCAAGGCATCAGCCCCCAACGAGACCGGCCCGCCAGATGGCGGGCCGATCTTGTTGGCAGGCGGCGATTCCTCACCCCAGCTGAAACGGATACACCGAGCCGATACGCAGCAGCGAGGAGAGCTCGTCCAGGGCGGCTAGGGTCTCCCGGGCCAGGGCCGGATCGGCAAGCTCCTCGGGCGCCAGACGGTCGCGGTAGTGGCGCTCCACCCAGGCGACCAGCTCACCGTACAGGGCGTCGTCGAGCAGCACCCTTCCGTCCAGGGCGGCGCGCTCCTCGGCGCTGAGCACCACCCGCAGGCGCAGGCAAGCGGGGCCGCCGCCGTTGCGCATGCTCTGTTTGACGTCCTTCACCACCACCTCGCCGATGGGGTTGGCCCCGGCCAGCAGGTGGTCCTGGACCGTACGCCACACGCTCTCGTTCTCCTGGCACTCCCCGGGCACCACCAGCGTCATGGAACCGTCCGGGTTGGAGAGCAGCTGGGAGTTGAAGAGATACGACCCGACGGCATCCTCGAGGCTCACCGCCTCGAGGGGCACGCGCACCGGGATCAGCGGGGCGCTCATCCGCTCGCGCAGCGCCTCCAGGGTGCCCTGCTCGTCGAGGAAGGCCATCTCGTGGTAGAGCAGCACCGGACCGTTACCCACCGCGATCACGTCATTGTGGAAGACCCCGGCATCGATGGCATCGGGGTGCTGCTGGGCGAATACCGTCTGCGACCCGGAAAGGCCGTGCTGGCGGGCCACCGCCTGGCTCGCCTCCAGGGTCTGACGGGCCGGGAAGCGCTGCGGCGCGGGCGAGCTCTCGCTGCCCCAGCCAAACGCCTCGCGGCCGTAGACGAAGAGGTGCACGCCGGCGTCAGCGTGATCACCGGCCAGGCGCGTATGGTTCGCGGCTCCCTCGTCGGAGAAGTCCGGCGTCGCCGGCAGCGCCGGATGGTGGACGAAGCGAGCCTCGTCGCGGAAGATCGCCGCCAGCACCCGGCCGGTGGTGGCCGGCTCAAGGAAACGATGGAAGCTCGACTGCAGGTTGGCCGGGGTGAAGTGCGCCCGGCCGTCCGGCGCGTCCGGGCTGGGCGTCACCGTGGCGGCGTTGGCGGTCCACATGCTCGAGGCGGAGCAGACCGCCCGCAGGATCTGCGGCGCCTCGCCGGCGGCGCGGGCCAGCACCCGCTCGTCGCTGCCGGTGAAGCCCAGCGCACGCAGGGCGCCGAGGTCCGGGCGCTGCTGGGGAGGCAGCACCCCCTGGAGGTAGCCGGCGTCCATGAGCGCCTTCATCTTGGCCAGCCCCTGCAGGGCGCCCTCCCGGGGATTGGCCACCAGGCCGCCATGGCGCATCGAGGCGACATTGCCCACCGCCAGGCCCGCGTAGTTGTGGGTCGGCCCCACCAGGCCGTCGAAATTGACCTCGCGATAGTCAGCGGTCACAGGCTTACCCCCGGCGGCAGTTTTTCGGGCAGGTGCAGGTCGTCGCTCTCCATGGAGGCCACCGGATAGGCGCAGTAGTCCGCCGCGTAGAAGGCGCTGGGGCGGTGGTTGCCGCTCTCGCCCACTCCGCCGAAGGGCGCATCGCCGGAGGCGCCGGTGGTCTGGCGGTTCCAGTTGACGATGCCCGCGCGGATACGCAGGAGGAAGTCATCCCAGTCGGTGCGCTCGCCGCCGATCAGCCCGGCGGCGAGGCCATAGCGGGTATCATTGGCCAACCGGATCGCCTCGTCCCAGTCGCGGTAGCGCTGCACCTTGAGCAGCGGACCGAAGTGCTCCTCGTCCGGCAGGACCAGGCCGGTGACATCGACCAGACCCGGCGAGAGCAGGCTGGTACCCTCCTCCAGCCGTTCCATCCGCGCCAGCACCGAACCGCCGAGCTCCTCCAGCACCGCCTGGGCCTCGAGCAGACCATCGGCGGCCGCCACGCTCACCAGGCCGCCATAGAAGGGGGCGGGTTCGCTGAAGGGACCGGCCACGTGCAGCCGCGAGATGGCGTCACTGAGCGCATCGAGCAGGTGATCCCCCACCGGCCCCTCGGGCACGATCAGGCGCCGGGCGCAGGTACAGCGCTGGCCGCCGGAAAGGAAGGCCGACTGCAGGATGGTCAGCACCGCGGCGTCCTGGTCAGGCACGTCCTTCACCACCAGCGGGTTGTTGCCGCCCAGTTCCAGGGCCAGGATCTTCTCCAGCTGGCCGGCGAACTGCCGATGCAGCATCCCACCCACCCTGGCGCTACCGGTGAACAAGAGGCCATCGAGGCCCGGATCGGCGGCGAGCGCCTGGCCGACGTCTGCCGCCCCCTGCACCAGGTTGATCACCCCGGCGGGCAGCCCCGCTTCCAGCCAGCACTGCAGGGTGAGATCGGCGGTCAAAGGCGTCTGCTCGCTCGGCTTTAAGACAACGCAGTTGCCGGCCAGCAGCGCCGGCACCATATGGCCGTTGGGCAGGTGGCCGGGGAAGTTGTAGGGGCCGAAGACCGCCATCACGCCGTGGGGACGGTGGCGAAGCACGGCCCGGGCGTCGCCCAGGTCCCGCTCCCGCTTGCCGGTGCGCTCCTGGTAGGCGCGGATCGAGAGCGCCACCTTGCCGATCATCGAACCGACCTCGGTGCGCGACTCCCACAGCGGCTTGCCGGTCTCATGGGCAATGGCCGCCGCCAGGTCTTCGCGATGGTGCTCCAGCACCTCGCGAAAGCGCTCCATCAGCACCTGGCGCTCGGCGAACGGAGTGCGGGCCCAGCCCGGAAAGGCCGCGCGGGCGGCCGCCACGGCGGCAGCCACCTGACCGGGGCTGGCGGCATGCCCTTCCCAGAGGCGCTCGCGGGAGACCGGGTCGTGCTTGGAGAAGGTCTTGCCCTCCCCGGCCTGCCAGATGCCGCCCACCAGCAGCTGTCGTGTCGCCTTCATCAGCCTTCCTCCTCGGTATCCAGAATGCGCAGGTCGGCGCCGGTCGCCACCTCGAGCCGCGTCGCCTCGTCGGGGGAGAGCCTGATGACACCCGCGTCATCGGGGCCGCGCCCCACCCAGGCGGCGCGAAACTCGGCCATCCCGGTGGTGGCGGCGAGCCAGCGCGGCCGCGAGTCCGCCTCTCCCGACGCCGTCGGATCGATCTCGGCACGACAGCGTCGGGAGAGGCGCACGCTGCGAACGTCGTCGATGTAGGCCTCCACGGTGGGGCCCCCGTCGAAGATGTCGATATACCCCTCCCAGCGCAGCCCCTCCTTCTTGAGCATCGCCAGGGCCGGACGGGTCTGTTCATGAACCCGGCCGATGCAGTCCCGGGCCTCCTCGGAGAGGAAGGGGGTATAGATCGGGTACTTGGGCATCAGCTCGCCGATAAAGCTCTTCTGCCCCAGACCCGTGAGCCGGTCGGCGTCGCTGAAGTCCAGCGGAAAGAAGTGGCTGCCCAGGCAGTGCCAGAAGGGGCTCCTGCCCTGCTCATCGAAGACGCCGCGCATCTCCGCCAGCACCTTGTCGGGGAAACGGTCGCGGAACTCCGCCATGAACAGCCAGCGCATCATGGAGAGCAGCGCCCCGTTACGTTCATGATGCCGGTCGCCACCGCGGTATTCCGGACGCAGGAACAGCGAAGCCACCTCGGCATCGCCGGTGTGGTCGGAGCACAGGAACAGGCTGTCGATGGTGCGATGCAGGTCGAGCTGCACCGAGGAGTGGGCCAGGGTACCCACCCGGTAGTGATAGAAGGGGGTCTCACGCCCCACCTCGCCCTCGATGGCACAGCAGCCCGCCAGATGGCCGCTGGTTTCGTCCTCGAGCACGAAGAAGTAGTTGCGCCGATCTGCCGGCACGCGCTCCTCGAAGGCGCTCACCGCGGCGGCGATCTTGGCGGCCAGAAATTCCCGGTTGTCGGGCAGCGAGGTAAAGCCTACGCCGGTCTCCCGGGAGAGCGCCTGCAGCTCGCCCAGGTCACTCTCGGCAATCGGTCGAATGCGCATTACAGCTCCCCCTCGTCGTAGCCCGGGTCGCGCTCCTCGACGCCGCCCTCGCCCATGCCGGGCAGCGCGAGCGGCGCGGCCAGCACCGCGCGCCCCTCCTCCACGCCGAGGCGCTCGGCATGCTCCGGCGAGAGCATCAGCTGACCGGTGGGCGACAGGGCGTAGCGCGCCACCACGCAGCAGAAGTCCCCGAGGCGCTGATTGGCCACCATGGCCGGCTCGGCGTCCGGCAGGGCGTGAGCCGGGCGGATGCGTACCGGGTGCCAGGCGGCTCGGCGGAAGCTCTGCAGCCGCTCGCGCTCGGCCTTGATCACCGGGCCGGCATCGAAGATGTCCACGTGACGAGAGCGCAGGAAGCCCTCGGCCAGCATCTCCGCCAGCGCCACCTCGTGGTCGGGATGCTCGCGGCCGATGGCGGCGCGGGCCTGGGGGGTAAGCAGCGGCAGGTAGAGCGGAAACTGCGGCATCACCTCGGCGATGAAGCTCTTCGAACGGATGCCGGCCAGAGCGTTGATCTCCTGGTAGTCGCGCATGAAGAAGTGGCGCCCCACGCTGTTCCAGAACGGTGACTCACCGGCCCCGTCCAGGAAGCCCGGAAAGGCCATGGCCAGGATGCCGGCGAAGCGCTCCGGGTACTGGGCGATGAACATCAGCCGCGCACGGCGCAGCAGGCTCTCGGCGCTGGTGCCCCGATAGCGGGGCTCCAGCGAATAGGCACACAGCAGGCTCGCCTCCGAGACCTCATGGGAGAGCGCCAGCGTCTGCACCTCCCGGCGCACGTTGAGCTGCTGGGAGGCATGGATCAGGGTCTCCTGCCGGTAGGTGTAATAGGCATCACGGGCGCCGGCCTGGGCGCGGATGGTGGCGGTGCCCACCGCCTCGCCGCGCTCCGGGTCCTCGAGCACGAAGGTATAGTGCTCGTCGCCGGGAAAGGCGACCTCGGCGGCGAAGGCCTGGCGGGAGCGGGCAATGCGCTCTTCCAGGCGGTCGCGGTGGGCCGGCAGGTTGGTCAGCTGCGGCACGGCATCAGCGGCCAACCGCTCCAGGGCGGGCAGGTCCGTGGACACGGCGGGGCGAACGACCAGCATGGCGGGATCTCCATCGGATGACAGGGCGCCGGAGGACCGGCTCACTGACCGGCCACCAGCCGCGCCACCGCCCTCTCCAGGCGCGCCATGCCCTCGGCGATATCCGCCTCGGGTATCACCAGCGAGGGCGCCATGCGCAGCACGTTGGGCCCGGCCACCAGCGCCATCAGGCCCTCCTCGATGGCCAGCGGCAGGATCTCGGCCGCCCTCCCCTCATGGGCCGGAGCCATCACGGCGCCGATCAGCAGGCCCATGCCGCGGATCTCCGAGAACACCCCGTGTTTGCGGTTGATCGCCTCCAGATGCTCGCGGAACAGCGCATGCCGACGCTTCACGCCGGCCAGCACCTCCGGGGTGTCGATGAACTCCACCGCCGCCAGCGCCACCGCCGCACCCAGCGGATTGCCGCCATAGGTGGAGCCGTGGGTGCCGGTGGCCATGGCCGGGGCGACACGGTCGGTGGTCAGCATGGCACCGACCGGGAAACCGCCGCCCAGCGACTTGGCGCTGGTCAGAATGTCGGGGATCACGCCGAGCTGCTGATAGGCGTAGAGGGTCCCGGTGCGGCCGACGCCGGTCTGCACCTCGTCGAAGATCAGCAGGGCGTCATGGGCGTCGCACAGCGCGCGCAGCCCGGCCAGGAACTCGGGATCCCCCGGCAGCACGCCGCCTTCGCCCTGCATCGGCTCCACCACCACGGCGCAGGTGTCGTCGTCGATCAGGTTGCGGACGCTGTCGAGATTGTTGTACTCGCCGTGGACGATGCCCCCCGGCACCGGACCGAAGCCCTGGGCGTACTTGGGCTGACCGCCCACGCTGACGGTAAAGAAGGTGCGACCGTGAAACGACTGGGTGAAGGAAACGATACGGCTCTTGTGTTCGCCAGCGCTGTCGTGGGCCCAGCGGCGGGCCAGCTTCAACGCCGCCTCGTTGGCCTCGGCGCCCGAGGAACAGAGGAATACCTTGTCGGCAAAGGTGCGCTCCACCAGGCTGCGGGCCAGCGCGAGGGCCGGTTCGTTGGTGAAGACGTTGGAAACGTGCCAGAGCCTGCCGGCCTGCTCGGTGAGCGCCTCCACCAGCACCGGATGACAGTGGCCCAGGCCGTTGACCGCGATGCCGCCGGCGAAATCGATGTATTCCCGACCGGCCTGGTCCCACAGGCGGCTGCCCTCGCCGCGCACCGGAATCGCCTGCTGGGGAGCGTAGTTGGGCACCATGTAGCGGTCGAAGTCGGCGCGGGTCGGGGTCTGGCTCATGTCGCTTGTCCTTTACGAAGTGCTGTGCGGAAGGGGGAGAAGATTCGTGGCGGATACCCTACCGAGTATAGGGATTCCCTCCGCCGACCGCTTTCATCGATGGGACAGGGAGTTGTGAAAAAGGCTAGGCTGAGGTCGATGCTTCCATGGAGTCACCCATGTTCAACACCACCGCCTGGAACCGCCTGCGCTACAGCCTCTACGCGCCGCTCTATGACGCCGTGGCCGAACGGGCCTTTCGGCGGCCACGGCGCATCGCCCTTGGCCAGGTGACCTGGCACCCCGGGATGCGGGTGCTGCTGGTGGGCGCGGGCACCGGACTCGACCTGCCCTGGCTGCCGCGCGACGTGGAGATCCACGCCACCGACCTCAGCCCGGCCATGGTGCGGCGCACCGAACGCCGCGCCGAGGCGCTGGGCATGGACGTTCAGGTGGCGGAGATGGACGCCGAGGCGCTGGCCTACCCCGACCACCACTTCGATGTGGTGGTGATGCACCTGATCCTGGCCGTGATGCCCGACCCGGCGCGCGGCATCGCCGAGGCCCGCCGAGTTCTGGGCGACGAAGGCCAGCTCTGCGTGATGGACAAGTTCCAGTCCGACGACCGCCTCGCGAGCACCGCCCGCCGCACCCTCAACGCCCTCACCAGCGCCATCGCCACCGACATCACCCGCCAGGCCCGTCCGCTGCTGGAGGGCGCCGGCTTCACCATCGAACAGGACACCCCGGTGATGATGGGCAGGCTGTTTCGCGCCCTGATGGCCCGTCCGGCCTGACCCGCCCAAACCGCCCGGCGTTCAGCGGTTCCGGTGGGCCGGTGCGATGGTGAACCAGACCCCGACGATCACCACCAGGCTGGCGACCACCTGTACCGTCAGGATGTGATCCCCCAGCAGCCACCAGGCGCCCAGCATGGTGAACACCGGAAGCAGGTTGAGATAGACCGCCGCCCGGGTAGGCCCGATCTCGGCCAGAGCGCTGTTGTAGAGCAGCAGTGCCACCACCGAGGGGAAGATACCCAGGTAGGCGAGCCCGGCCCACTGTCGCCCCGTCAGCCCGGGCACCACCTGCCAGGCTCCCTCCAGCAGGGCGATGGGCGCCAGCGCCAGGTTGGCGATGGCCAGCATCACCAGCAAACTGCCATAGCGGGGAAAGCGCGCCATGTGCTCCCTGACCAGGAACGAATACCCCACCCACACCAGCACCGCCGCCAGCATGATCAGATCGCCGGGATTGATGCCCCCGGCCAGCACCTCCGACGCCTGGCCGACCAGGATCACCGCCACGGCGCCGGCCAGAGAGAGCGCCACGCCGGCCCACTGCAGGAGGCGGAAGCGCTCTCCGAGGAAGAGCACGCTGAGCAGCAGCGTCACCACCGGGATCAGGCTCTCGAGAATGGCCACGTTGGTGGCCGAGGTGTAGCTCAACGAGGCGTAGATCAGGGCGTTGAAGAAGGCCACGCCGGTGAGCGCCAGCCCCAGCAGCGGCCGCCAGTGACGGCGGAACAGCGGCCAGCCCTGACGCGCCTGGTACCACCCCAGCGGCAGCATGATCGCCAGCGCGATGGCCACGCGCCCCAGCGACACGGTGAAGGGAGGCAGATCGGCCAGCGCCTTGCCCACCAGAATGTTGCCGGAGAAGATCGCCACCACCAGCAGCAGGAAGAGATGGGGCCTCAGGGCGCGCAGTGAGATCAACTCAGTCGTTCCTCTCTCGGTGTCAGGCCGAAGTGGTTGCGGTAGGCGGTGGAGAAGTGCGCCGCCGAGGAGAAGCCGGTCATCATCGCCACGTCCCCCGCCGGCCGCTCGCTCTCGCGCAGCAGACGCCGAGCTCGCTGCAGGCGAAGATCCAGGTAGTAGCGGCTGGGCACCGCCCGCAGGTGCTTCTTGAACAGCCGCTCCAGCTGACGTCGCGAGATGCCCAGGTGCTCGGCCAGTTCGGCGGTGGTCAGCGGCTCCTCGATATTGGCCTCCATCAGCGCCAGAGCCTCTGTCAGGCTCTCGGGAGTCCCCCCCGGCAAGCCTGGCGAAGGCTCCTCGCCCACGCGCACCCGCTCCAGCACGAAGTGGGCCGAGACCCGCTCGGCCAGGACGCTGCCATGCTGACGGCCGACGAGGGTCATCATCATGTCCAGGGCCGCGGTGCCGCCGCCACAGGTCAGGCGCTCGCGATCGATCTCGAACGGCTGGGAAGAGAGCCGGATACGCGGATGAGCAAGGCGCACCTCATCGAGGCGAGACCAGGGCACCGTGGCTCGATAGCCGTCCAGCAGGCCGGCATGGGCCAGCAGCTCCGCCCCGCCGCCGACCCCCACGATCAACCGGCCGGGAGTCGCCAGCTCAACCAGACGACGCCGCAGCGCCTCGTCGGCCGCTTGCGCGCCGGGGGCGCACACCAGCAGCATGTCCAGGTCGTCGGGGGCCTGGACCAGTGAACACTCGGCCATCAGCCCCTGACCGGAAGCGCTGGCGACCGGCTGCGCCGTCGGCCCAAGGATGATGAGGTGGTAAAGGGGGGCGGCGGCCAATTGGCCGGCCACGGTCAGGGGTTCTGTGGCGCATGCCTCGGCCAGCAGCGAGAACCCGGGCAACACCAGCACGCCGACCCGCCGAGCAGACGGCGGCGAAGGCGGTGAAGACGGAGGTTGAGGCATGGTCGGGGCCGGTTCGGAACGGGCCCTCATCTTACCCAAGCGGCCGGCCGGGCGCTAAGGCCCGGCCGGGAAGGGACGAGCCAGCCGGCGCCTACTGGGCGCTGCCGCTGTAGATCAGCATGGCGGCTACCAGCAGGCCAAGCACCACAATCACGATGGGCAGCAGGCGCTTCATGCTCTTGGGCGGCGGCTTCTTGGCCTCCGGCTGGGTAGCATCCGGATCGGGCGCGTCCGGATCTTCGGGTTCCAGCACCTCCTTCAGGTGATCGAGTTCCTCTTCAGGCGTCTTGCTTTCTCTGGTGTCCATAGGATTCTCCCGTGTCGATAAGCCACCACGCCGCGAGACCGTCCCGTTGACCTGACTCGCGTGCGCTCCTTGTGCTCTGTCCTTCATGGTGTCATGACGCCATTTACAGTGTCACGACATCGAATTCCACGTCCGGGTTCACATCGGCCTCGTAATCGACGTCGTCGCGTTCGAACCCGAACAGCTTGAGGAACTCGTGCTTGTAACCAGCATAGTCGGTGATCTCGAAGAGGTTCTCGGTGGTCACCCGGGGCCACAGCGCCTTGCAGGCCTGCTGGACATCGTCACGCAGCTCCCAGTCGTCCAGGCGCAGACGGCCGGCATCGTCGGTCGCCATCTCGCCGCCCTGCGCTCCGGGAGGGTAGAGGAACTCGCCGAACAGGCGGTTGAGCTGGTCGATGGTGCCCTCGTGCAGCCCCTTCTCCTTCATCACCTTGTAGACCATGGCGATGTAGAGCGGCATCACCGGGATGGCGGCGCTGGCCTGGGTCACCACCGACTTGAGCACCGCCACATTGGCACCGCCGCCGGCGGCCGTGAGGCGCTTGTCGATTTCGCCGGCGGCACGATCCAGGTCCTCCTTGGCCTTGCCCAGGGCGCCGTGCCAGTAGATCGGCCAGGTGATCTCGGTGCCGATATAGCTGAAGGCCACGCTGCGCGCACCGGGTGCCAGCACGCCGGCGCGATCCAGGGCGTCGATCCACAGCTCCCAGTCCTCGCCGCCCATCACCGCGCGGGTATCCTCGATCTCCTGCTCGGTGGCGGGTTCGACTTCGGCCTCGATGATGGTGTCCTTGTTGGTGTCGATGGCGGTGGCGCGGTAGGTCTCGCCGATCGGCTTGAGGCTGGAACGCTTGAGTTCACCGCTGTCGGGCAGCTTGCGAACCGGCGAGGCCAGTGAATAGACCACCAGGTCGATCTGGCCCATGTCCTGCTGGATCAGCTCGATGGCCGTCTCGCGGGCCTCGTGGGAGAAGGCATCGCCGTTGATCGACTTGCTGTAGAGTCCTTCCTTCTTGGCAAACCTGTCGAAGGCGGCGCTGTTGTACCAGCCGGCGGTGCCCGGCTTCTTCTCGCTGCTCGGCTTCTCGAAGAACACGCCCAGGGTATCGGCACCGTAACCGAAGGCTGCGGTGATGCGCGCCGCCAGGCCATAGCCGCTGGAGGCGCCGATCACCAGCACCTTTTTGGGCCCCTGGCTCTTGTCCAGGCCGCGGGAGCGGGTCGCCTCGATCTGCTCGAGCACGTTCTTCTCGCAGCCGACGGGATGGGTGGTGGTGCAGATGAAACCGCGTACCTTGGGCTTGATGATCACGTGGGACCTCGCTGTTGGTCAGTATCTTGCAGGGTCGGCATCATACCGCCGGCCTGCTGTCATGAAATGGCAATGGCTCCATTCTAGCGGCCGAGCCCTGCGCTGTCCGCCCTTGAGACCGCAGCGCGGCTGGGGCAGGATGCATCTCGGGCGCAACGCCACGAGGAGGACCCCGATGAATGCACAGACCCTGGTCGATGAACGCGGCGAGCTATGGCTGGCGCTGGCACCGTTGTGGCTTGAACGCGAGCCCGGCGAGCGCGACTACGCGCACATGATCGAGGTGATCGAGCGCCACGACCTGACGCTGAAGGAGCTGGAGTGGATCTTTCGCCTGGAGCTGGCCCCGGTACTGGGGCGTCGACAGATGTCGATGGTCGGCGAATGGCACCGCTTCGACGACTACGCGCTGATGAAGCAGCTGGTGGCCCACAACCTGCGTCTGAAGGGCTGGCGCCGCAACAGCTGGATGCTGTTCTCGGGCCTGACCACCATGATGACCCGGCATCGCTGGAATGAACTGATGGCAAGGCTGATGGTGGAAAGAGGTGAAGTGCCGCAGGGATGACCCGACGCTCCCCCCTACCGGCTGACACCCGCCCTCCCTACCCTTCGTCCAGGGCCAGTTCCAGCGCCTCGCGCAGCACGACCTCCCCGTCGCGCGGAGAGAACCGACGGATCACCCGACCATCCCTGCCTACCAGAAACTTGGTGAAATTCCACTTGATCGCCGTGGTGCCCAGCACGCCGGGCGCCTCCTTGCGGAGTTCCACGAACAGCGGGTGGGCGCCGGAGCCGTTGACCTTCACCTTCTCCATCAGCGGGAAGCTGACCTGATACTCCCGGGCACTGAGGGTGCAGAAGTCCAGGGCAGATTCCGGCGACTGGTGGCCGAACTGGTTGCAGGGAAAGCCGATCACCGCGAAACCCCGCTCGCGATAGCGGCGGTAGAGGCGCTCGAGCTCCTTCAGCTGCGGCGTGAAGCCACAGCGGCTGGCGACGTTGACGATGAGCAGCACCTGGCCACGCAGCGCGCCGAAGTTGAAGGGCTCGCCCTGGGCAGTGAGGCACTGGTGGTCGTGGATGGACATGCGCGCCCCTTCATGGTCGAAGACCTTCACGATGCCACGCCACCTGCGCCCGCGCCACCCCCCTCGCGGCGAGGAAGTCGCCGCAACCGGCGTCGCAGCCGGCTACGCACCTCGGCCACCCGCCGGGACAACTGGCGGGTTCGCTCACGCCGCTCCTTCTGGTCCATGGAGGCATAGCGCAGCCGCTCCAGATGGTGGGCACAGTCGCGCAGCGCCGGCCCGGCATCGCCAGCATCGACGGCCACCCGTCGCAGGTGGGCCGAGGGGGATTCCCCGGGCCATGGCCCCAGGCCCCGGCGCGCGAGCCAGTTCTGCAGCCGATGAATGCGCAGCGCCTCATCGCGCCCCTCTCGATGGTGCCGCCAGACCAGACGCAGCAGCCCGGCAAGCCCGGCAGCGGCGCCGGCTGCCGTCAGCAGCCCCAGCATGCCCCCCAGCCAGCCGCGACCGGGAACCAGCCCCACCAGCCAGTCCCACAGGGCATGGAGTCGAGCGGTCACCCTGGCCATCAGGGCGTTGCGGGCCTCGCGCTGGTAACCGATCACGCCGCGCTGCCAGCGGTACTCCATGCGCTCCCAGTCCAGCCTCAGGCGGTTGACCCAGCCCACCTCGCGCATACGCAGCGGCGAGAAGGGGGCATCGGCCAGGAAGGCCTCCCTGCCATCGCCGACGGCCTGTGGACCCTCCTCGATGCGCTCGGGGGCGATCGCCGCGGTGGGATCGATACGCTGCCAGGCGCCGTCGAGCCATACCTCGACCCAGGCGTGGGCGTCGTAGTCGCGGATGGTGAAATGGCCATCGGGATGGCGCTCGCCGCCCAGGAAGCCCGCCACCACGCGAGACGGCAGGCCCGCTGCTCGGGACATCACCGCCAGCGCCGAGGCGTAGTGCGTGCAGTAGCCGGCGCGGCTCTCGAAGAGAAACTCGTCGACCCGGTTGGCGGAGGTCAGTCGCGGCGGCGACAGGGTGTAGCGGAACGGTGCCTCGCCGAAGCGCGCCATGACGGCCGCCAGGAAGGCACGGGGCTCGCCGCCGCTCTCGCGCCACAGCCGCTCGGCCAGCTCGCGGGTGCGGGGATTGCTCTCCGCGGGCAGCATGGCGTGCCAGGCGGGGCCGGCCGGATCGGGGTTGGCCGGCGCCCGACCCGAACTGCTCGTACGCAGCAGGCTGCGCGAGGCCAGCGGCGAGGTGCCTTCCAGGGTGCCATCGGCCAGGAAACGGAGGGACTCATCGGTGGCCAGCGGCGCGCCCAGCGAGGGGCGCCAGGGTCGGCTGTCCGGCTCCAGCAGCAGCTCCGTCTCGAAGCGTGGCTCCCCGTCGAGCCAGGGTGAGCGACGCCCCTCGACAACGAACTCGCCCAGGGGACGACCCAGGGTGGCGGCCAGGCGTTCGGGCGTGGTCCGCCGCCAGCGCTCGCCGTCGAAGTCGGAGAGGGTATAGACCCGCCAGTAGCGCTCCGCCGGGGCCGGTTCGAGACCATCGAAGCTCGCCCGAAAGGCGCGAGCATCGCTGCGCGAGAGCTGGGCAATGTCGCCGGGAGCGATCTCGTCGGTAAGCCCGGTGGAGGCACGGTCGGCCTGGGGCAGATTCCACAGCGGTCCCAGGCGCGGAAAGACCGCAAACAGCATCAGCATCAGCGGCGCCGAGAGCAGCAGCAGCCAGGCGCTCTCCCGCCAGGCCCGACGCGGATCGCCACCGGAGAGCCACACCAGCGAGTGAACCAGCCAGGCCAGCACCACCAGCCCGCCGGCGGCCATCGGGATGCCCTGGTCATGCAGGAAGGCCACGGTGGTGGCCACGAGGCCGATGGCCACCACCACTCGACCGTCGCGGCGAGTATGGGTCTCGAGCAGCTTGAGCAGGTAGACCCCGAGCAGCAGGCCGATCATCGCTTCCATCTGCCCCAGGGTGCCGTAGTGGAGCCACAGGCCGCCGGTCAGCGCCCCCACGCCGACCAGGCGCAGCAGCACCCCGGCACGCCTCAGGCGGCGGCGCAGCTGCAGGTAGCGATAGCCGGCCACCAGCAGGGCGATGGCCGCGAGCCAGGTCGGCATCCAGGCCAGGTGCAGGGCCAGCACCAGGCACTGCCCGAAAAACAGCTGGCGCAGCATGGCGCCGCTGAGGGTCTGTCCATCGGCCAGGACTGCCTCGCTGCCGACGCGACCGGTCATTCTGCGCTTCATCGTTCCGCTCCCCGTTCGCCCGCGGGTGAAAAGCGTGCCAGCGCCGCCAGGGCCTGTCGCCGCTGGTGGGGGCCCTCGCCCTGGGGCAGGGTCACCCCGGGCAGGCGCAGCCCGTAGCGGTCGCCGGCCAGGTGATGGGCCAGCACCCGGGCGCAGAGCAGGGAGAGCCGCCGCTCGGGGTCGCCTCGGCAGGCGTCGTAGTCGAGCCACAGCTGCTGGCGGGGCGGCAGACTGAAGGCCTTCGCGGCCAGCACCCCGGTGCGGCTCCACTGTTTCCAGGCCAGCCGGGCCGGGCTGTCGCCGGGCTGGGCGCGGCGCAGGCCGGCGAAGTCGGTGGCCTCCAGGCCCTCGCCGGCGTGACGGTGCGCTGGCTCGTCATCGTACTGGGGCCGTGGATAGACCAGCAGCCGCTCGTCGCTCTCGAGCCAGGCCAGGGCGCGCACGACCCCAAGCGGCCAGCGGGTCTCCAGGCGCAGCAGCGGCAGGCGCTGCTCGCCGCGCACCGGGGCCGGCAGGGCCAGGATGGCTTCGCCTTGCCCCTCGGGCAGGTCGATGCGCGCCGAGGCGTCCCCGGCATGGAGTTCCAGCGCCGTGCGCGGTCGCCCACCGGCCAGCGCTACCCCCAGTCGCGCCTCTCCGCCGGCGAATACCTCGTGGGGCAGTCGCAGGGTGGGCGTGATGCCAAGCAGGTTGCGCCAGGCGCGCAGCAGCGCCACCACCCCCAGGCCGAACAGCCAGAACGCCAGCACATAGGCGAGAGTGTTCTGGTAATTGATGCCGAACAGCAGCAGCAGCAGGAACAGCAGCGCCCAGCCCAGCCCGAAGCGGGTCGGCAGCAGGAAGAGCCGCCGCTGGGGCAGCGCGGTTCCCGGGGCGATCGCCACCCGCCGCCACCAGCGCTCGGCCAGTGCCGCCAGCGGCATGTTCAGGCTGCCACCGGCACGCGGGCCAGCAGGTGGCGCGCCAGGGCCTCGCCCTCCTCGCGCCGACCGTTGCTCAGGCGGTGGCCCGCCACCGGCACCCATACCGCCTGCACGTCCTCGGGTAGGACATGGTCGCGCCCCTCGAGCAGCGCCCAGCCCCGCGCCGCCTGCAGCAGCGCCAGCGCACCGCGGGTGGAGAGCCCCCAGGCCAGCTCGGGGTGGTCGCGGCTAGCGGCCACCAGCGCCTGCACATAGTCGAGCAGCGCATCGGCCACGTGGATATCGTCCAGCCGTGCCTGCCAGGCGCGCAGGCGCTCGGCATCCAGCAACACCGGCAGAACCTCGAGGCGGACTCGCCCGGCACGGCCACGGAGAATCTCCCGCTCGGCGCCGCGGGCCGGATAGCCCAGCGAAAGGCGCATCAGGAAGCGATCGAGCTGGGACTCCGGCAGGGGGAAGGTGCCGGCCTGCTCCTGGGGGTTCTGGGTGGCGATCACGAAGAAGGGAGTCGGCAGCGGGCGAGTCTCCCCCTCCACGGTCACCCGTCCCTCTTCCATGGCTTCGAGGAGGGCGCTCTGAGTCTTGGGGGTGGCGCGATTGATCTCGTCGGCCAGCACCACACCGTGGAAGATAGGGCCCGGATGGAAGGAGAAGCGCGCCTCACGAGGGTCGAACACCGAGACCCCGAGCACATCCGCGGGCAGCAGATCGCTGGTGAACTGCAGGCGCTGCATGTCGAGCCCGGTGACCCGCGCCAGCGACTGGGCCAGGGTGGTCTTGCCCAGTCCCGGCAGGTCCTCGATCAGCAGGTGGCCACGGCACAGCAGGCAGCAGAGCGCCAGGCGCACCTCCCGGGTCTTGCCCAGCACCACCCCTTCCAGGGCCGCCACCACCGACTCGAGTTCATTGAGCCGCGCCGGACGGTTCATGGCGCGGCCTCAAGCAGGCCGCCATCGAGCAACGCCCGCAGCGCCTGGCGGGTGTCCGGGGTGACCCCGGGAAGCGAGAGGGCCTCGGCGGGCGTGCGCCAGAACACCTCGGCCACCTCCTCCGCCTGCAGCGCCAGGGGACCGTCGTGATCGACCAGGAACAGGCTGCCGAAGATGTGATTTCCCCCCTCGGCGTGGACAAAGCCGCCGGCGGGGCGCAGCGGCACACCGCGGATGCCCAGCTCCTCGGCCAGTTCGCGTCGCGCCGCCAGGTGTTCCGCTTCGCCGGCGCCCACCACGCCACCGGCGGCCAGATCGAGCCCGCCGGGGAAGACCTCCTTGGTGAGGGTGCGGCGCTGCACGCAGATCTCGCCGCGGGCGTTGCGCACCACGATGTAGGTGGCTCGGTGCCAGAAACGGAAACGCCGCATGGCGGCACGCCAGGCGCTGCCGCAGGGACGGTTACGGGCATCCACCAGCTGGATGCGCTCGCGGGCGACATGCGGCGTCGGCAGCGGCTCGTCGCGAAGGACGTCGGTCATGGGCATCTCCCCGGGGAAATGTTTCAAGCCTACCCAGTCGGCGCCGCGGCGTCACGTTGACCGCTCCCCATCCGCCCACCATGCTCAATGCAACCCCTCGACGCTGGAGGTGCGCCATGTCCGACCACGCTCCCCGCACCCGGCTGGCCACTCACCGGGTGACCAACCAGCCTGCCCCGTCGGGCGGCCTAGATCTGCTGAGCGGCGACACGCCGCTGCTCGAGGCTCTGGATCGAGAGGCGCCTGACTGGGTTGCGCGCCGCCTGGTTTCGCTGGGTCGAGAGGCCGGCAGCGAGCGCATCCAGGCCCTGGGCGAGGCCGCCAACCGCCACCCGCCGGAGCTGCGCCTCTTCGACCGCCACGGCCGACGACTGGACGAGGTCACCTATCACCCCGCCTACCATGAGCTGATGCATCTGGCCATCGACCACGGCTGGCATGCCGTGGCCTGGCAGGAGGAGGGCCGCGGCGGGCACCAGGCCCATGTGGCGGCCCTCTACCTGCTGACCCAGGCGGAACCGGGGTTCTGCTGTCCGATCACCATGACCCATGCCGCCATGCCGGTGCTGCGCCACTCGACGCGTGCTCAGGCCCACTGGGCACCGGGGCTGCTGGCCTGGGACTACGACCCTCGCCCCCTGCCGGCCGAGGACAAGACCGGCCTCACCTTCGGCATGGCGATGACCGAGAAGCAGGGTGGCAGCGATGTGCGCGCCAATTCCACACGAGCCGCGCCCGGCGAGGACGGCTGGCGACTCACCGGCCACAAGTGGTTCTGCAGCGCGCCGATGTCCGACGCCTTCCTGACCCTGGCCCAGACCGACGACGGGCTCGGCTGCTTTCTGGTCCCGCGGTTCACCCCGGACGGCGAGCGCAACGCCGTTGAACTGCAGCGCCTCAAGGAGAAGTGCGGCAACCGCGCCAACGCCTCGGCGGAGATCGAGTACCGCGGCGCCTGGGCCGAGCCCATCGGCCCGCCGGACCGCGGCATCGCCACCATTCTCGAGATGGTCCAGCAGACCCGCCTGGACGCCGCCACCGCGCCGGTGGGCATGATGCGCCAGGCGCTGCTGGCGGCCTGGCAGCACGTGCAAGAGCGCCAGGCCTTCGGCCGAGCGCTGGCGGAGCAGCCGCTGATGCAGGCGGTGATCACCGATCTGTCCCTGGAAGTGGAAGCGGGAGTGGCGCTGGCGATGCGGACCGCCCGGGCCTTCGACGCCGCCGCCCGCGGCGACGAGAGCGAACGTGCCCTGGGCAGGCTGCTGCCGGCGCTGGCCAAGTACTGGCACAACAAGCGCAGTCCTGGCTTCATGGCCGAGGCCATGGAGTGCCTGGGCGGCATCGGCTACGTGGAGGAGTCACCCCTGGCGCGGCTCTATCGGGAGGCGCCGGTCAACTCGATCTGGGAGGGCTCGGGGAACGTGATCTGCCTGGACGTGCTGCGGGTGCTGAGCCGACACCCCGAGGCGCTGGACGCCTTCTGGCAGGAGGTCGCGCCGGCCAGGGGCCAGGATCGCCATCTGGACGCCGCCCTGGCCGATCTGGAGCGGCGAGTGGTTGAACCCGCCGAGGTACTCGAGCCCGGGGCGCGCTGGCTGACTCAGCGCCTGGCCCAGTGCCTGCAGGCGTCGCTACTGGTGCAGCACGCCCCCGCGGCAGTGGCCGACACCTTCTGTGCCGCACGACTGGGGGGTGAGACGGGACCCGCCTACGGCGTGTTGCCCAGCGGCTCGCCCTGTGCGGCGCTGCTGGCGCGGATCGAATCCTGAGTCGACCCGATCTCGAGGATGGCCCCGGCCGGCATCGGATGGGCCAGGCCAAACCCTTGCACGTGGGTGCAGCCGAAGCGCTCCAACAGCTCCAGGCTGGTCGGGTCTTCCACTCCTTCTGCCACCACCCGAATGCCCAGGCGCCGGCCCAGCAGCGCCACCGCCTCGACGATGGCGGCATCCTGGGACTCCGCGTGGAGATGCTGCACGAAACTGCGGTCCACCTTGAGCTCGCTGATCGGCAATAGCTGCAGCCGTGACAGCGACGAGAAACCGATACCGAAATCATCCACCGATACCTCGAGCCCGCCCAGACAGAGCCGGGCCGCCACCTCGCTGCCCAGCAACTCGTCGTGCATGGCAGCGGTCTCGGTGATCTCCAGCACCAGCGGAGGGTCCCCGGGGGAGCGCTCGGATACCAGTTCCAGCAGGTCCGGGCACATCAGGTCATCGGCGGTCACATTGACCGATACCGATGGCGCGACCCCCTCGCGCAGCCAGTCGGCCGAATCGGCCTGGGCGCGGGTCAGCACGTGGCGGGTCAGGCGTTTGCCCTGGTCGTGTGAGAGCAGTGGCAGGAACCGCGCCGGGCCGATCAGGCCGTGGACCGGGTGGGCCCAGCGCACCAGGGCCTCGACGCCACTGAGCCGGCCGGTGGAAAGTTCGAACTGGGGCTGATAGTACACCGCGAGTTCGTCTTGCGAGAGCGCCTGCTCGAGTTCCTCACCGCTGAACAGCGGCCCTCCACTGACCTCCACCGGCGCCCGGCAGCCCACCCGCACGTTGTCCAGGCAGCGGCGCAGATCGGCCAGGCGCATCGGCATGTCCAGGCAGCCCAGCATCTGCAGTCCCAGGGTGTGCCCCACCCGCTCGGCAATCCGCGCGATCTTGCGCTCGACGCCCGACAGCAGCAGTACCCAGTCGCGGTAGCCCGCCGCCGCCAGGCGACGCAGCAGCACAAAGCCGTCCTCGCTGCCGAACCCCAGCCCCAGCACCACCAGGCGCGGCGGCCTGGCCGCCACCGCCGCGAGCAACAAGGCAGACTGCCGATAGTGGCGGGTCTCCAGACCCAGCACCTCGAACTGCAGGGAGAGCACGGCGGCGACGTCCGGGTCGGCCTCCAGGACCAGCGCCAGGGGCGCAGGGGACGAGTCGTACATGGGCGGCATTCCGGTCAGCGAGTCACTTGAGCGTAACACCGCCTGATGAAACTCACACGGTAGGTATGATGCATCGCATTAGCGCCGCTTACGCCAGGGGTCCGGCCACCACTCGCAGCGCCAGGGCCAGCAGCATTACCCCGGTAATGCGATTGATCCAGTGGGAGCGCGCCTGCAGCCAGGGGAGCACCCGGGAGTGAGAGAGCCCAACCGCCACCAGCACGTACCAGGCACCGTCGATGATCATCGCCGTGAGCACGATCACCGCCTTGGCGGCGAGGCTCATGTCGGGCGTGACGAACTGGCTGAGCAGGGCGATGAAGAACAGGATCAGCTTGGGGTTGCCCAGCGCGACGAGCATGCCCTCCCGAGCGGCCTGGCGCCGGGTCGTGGGCACCGCCCCCGCCACCAGCGGACCGGCGCGACCGGCACTCAGGGCCTTGACGCCGAGCCAGGCCAGATAGGCCGCACCGGCCCAGGTGATCGCCTGGAACAGCACCGGTTGTCGCACGATCAGCGCGCCGAGCCCCCACACCGTGAGCAGCGCATAGAGGCCAACGCCCAGCGCATGGGAGAGCCCGGCCGCCACCCCTGGCGCGCGCCCCCCGCCCAGCGTATGGCGCAGCACCAGGGCCAGGCTGGGCCCCGGCGACATCGCGCCCATGGCGCAGACCGCCGCCAGGGAGAGCCAGAGGGAAAACGGCATGGAGGTAAATGCCCTCTCAGCGGTGGAACTGCTTCTCGCGTTCCGGCTGCCAGAAGATGGCATCGACGCGCAGCTGGATCTCGTGACCATCCGGCAGCGGCCAGTCGATCACATCACCGATGCGCAGCCCGATCAGCCCGGCACCCACCGGCGCCATGACCGAAATGCCATCCTCGGTGGTGGCCAGGGCGTGGGGGTAGACCAGGGTGCGGATCATCTGGCGGTTACGCGTGAGGTCGGTGAACTGGACCCGGCTGTTCATGCTGACCACGTCCTCGGGGATTTCTTCGGGATCGATGACCTCACCGCGCTCGAGCTCCTCTTCGAGGGCATCGGCCACGAAGCGATCCTTGTCGCTGGCCGCGTCGATCAGCCGCTGCAGACGATCGGCATCGAGGCGATTGATGATGATGGGGGGGCGATGTGACATACGACCTCCTGATAGCTCGTCAACGCACAGAGAAAGCCTTGGCGGCCATCCAATAAAAACAGCCCTCCACCCCCGAAGGGAGGGAAGGACTGTCGACTGAATGCATCATAAGCCCAATACCTCGGCTTGTCAGGTCCCCTGTCTCGGACCGCGGCGACGAGTGGCCAGCACCACCACCCCCACGACGGCCAGCGCCAGCCCCACGAAGGCCACCGGGTTCCACGCTCGCCAGCCATAGAGACCCAGCACCACCCCCAGGACTATCACTCCCCAGGCAAAGCTCTTCACACCCATGATTTGCTCCTTGCACCCACGACACGCCCCCTGGCGGTCGGCAATGACGCAGCATGGCGCTACCGGCTGCCACCTTCAACCGCAGCGGGGCCCGCCACCTGATGATCGCACCCGCAAAATCGCCACGCGTTTACAAAATAGGCCTCTCGACATTGTTGACAACGCTGGCCTTTCGGCACTATGGATATGATCAAAGGCACTCGCCTTTTCCCCGGCCACACCGGGTCCTACGTTCTCTCAGGATGCTGCCCATGGACGCCATACCCTGTCGCCCGTCACTGTCCTCCGACCTGATCGACCAGACGCTTATCGATCCCGAAGTCCCCGACGCCTGCCTGGTATTCGATACCGTTCTCGCCAGGCGTCTGGCCAGTGCCAAGGCACTCCTCGACCGGCTGGAGCGCGACACCGACTCCCGCGATCTGAGTGCGCTCGCCGCGGCACGCATCGAGTTCGCCCAGGCCTCCCGCGCCGTGGCCGACAACCTGCTGAGCCGCGGCCTGGGGTAGGCTCCACAGCCAGCGCTCCACATCAGGTCCCGGGAAACCCCTGTCCCATTACGAGTTTCAGGGCGATGGCGGCCATCATCATCCCGATGGCCCCGTCGATCAGCCGCCAGGCCAGCGGCCGCGACAGCCAGGGCGAGAGCGCCGCGCCCCCCCACGCCAGCAGGCTGAACCACAGTACCGATGCCGTACCCGCCCCGGCCAGGAAGGTGGCGGAACTGGACTGCTGCGCCCCCACCGCCGGGATCAGCAGCAGCGTGTCCAGATAGACCTGGGGATTGAGCAGGGTCACCGCCAGGGTGGCCATCACCACCTGCCGCAGGCCGCGCACCTCACCGCCGGCCAGTCCCAGCCCCCGACGCCCGGTCAGCGCCCGACGCAACGCGTGGAACGCCAGCCAGCCCAGGAAGGCCACCCCCGCCCAGCGCATCGCCTCCAGCGTGGCCGGCATGGCCAGCAGCAGGGCACTGACCCCGAACATTCCCAGCGTCAGCAGCGCGAGATCGGCGCTCATGCACAGCCCCGCCGACCACCAGTGGAAGTGGCGGCGAGTGGCCAGCCCCAGCACATAGGCATTCTGCGCCCCGATCGCCATGATGATGCCCCCGCACACCAGCAGCCCCGTCAGGTAACTCTCGAGCATCTTCTTTCTCCCGCCGTCGGTATCGGATGGCGGCCAGAGTACCCGGCCCCTGTCATGCGTAAAAATCATCCTGTTAATGACTCATCAGTTTTCCTTATGATCAAGGCATGACCATTCGGGAGGCGAGGCACCATGCTGGACTACAAGCTGCTCGAGGCGCTGGCCGCCGTGGTGGAGTGTGGCGGCTTCGAACGCGCCGGCGTCGCCCTGGGACTCTCCCAGTCGGCGGTCTCACAGCGCATCAAGGCGCTGGAGGTGCGCCTGGGCCAGCCGGTACTGGTGCGCGCGCCGGCGCTGGCCCCCACCCCTGCGGGCAGGCGGCTGCTCAACCATTTCCAGCAGGTGCAGCTGCTGGAGCGCGACCTGCGCCGGGCGCTGCCCACCCTGGACAGCAGCTCGCCGCGTCTGCGCATCGCGGTGAATGCCGACAGCCTGGCCACCTGGTGGGCCGCAGCGGTCGGCAGGCTGTGCCAGGAAGAGGGCCTGCTGATCGACCTGGTGGTGGAGGATCAGGACGTGGGCCTGAAGCGCCTGCGCGACGGCGACGTGGCCGCCTGCCTGTGCGCCACTCCCCAGCCCATCGCCGGGGCCCGCAGCGTGGCGTTGGGCACCATGACCTACCACCCGCTGGCCACGCCGGCCTACCGAGAGCACTTCCTGCCCGCGGGGCCGACACCCGGGGCATTTCGCCACGCGCCGGCCATCGTCTATGGCCCCCACGACCAGCTGCAGCACCGCTTCCTTGCCCAGTGCGGCTATCGCGGCGCCTTCCCCTTCCACCTCTGCCCCTCCTCTGAGGGCTTCATGCGACTGGCTCGCGCCGGCATGGGCTACGGCATGATGCCGCTGATGCAGGCCGAGGAGTGGGTGACCCGAGGCGAACTGGTCAGCATCGCCCCCGGCCAGGTGCTGGAGGTACCGCTCCACTGGCACTTCTGGCGCCACAGCGGCGAGCTGATCGAGCGGCTGACGGCGGCGCTGAACAGGGTGCAGCTGCGCTGATTTTGAGCACGGTTCGCTTCTAGTGCCTGGCGACCACGCTGACAAGACACTGATTATCATCCCTGTATTCACTGCCCCTGCCGATCGATGCGTCCTCGTCCCAGATTAGGGTAGCTGCATAAACCATTCTTTGCTGCAATGCAACAAAAAAGGGACTATGGTAGTCAGTGTCCCACTCAGGAGGACTCATACCATGCAACATTCCAACGTATTCACCTTCGATACCGAAGTCCTCGCGTTCTGGCACAGCCAGGCGCAACTCCAAAACGCCGCTTTCGACGCCTACTTGGCCTACCTTGGCTAAGCCTGCCTCCCGCAGCTTGTTCAGCGTTGCGCTTCCTGCCTTGTCTTCAGGCCCGACAGCGCCACGCAGGTAAGGCGAAACGCCGGATAGGGCGCCCTTGGGTGCCCAGCAGCAAGTCGCCCTTCGGGGGAAAATCATCCCGCGAGGGGCGCCCTTGCGTCGCGATCACTGACACCACCCTCACGACCGACCGGCGACGCCGCGTCGGGAAGATTGGCCTGGGCGTCGTTGTCTGTCCTAGACTGGCGGGTTCATCGTCACGCGAAGGAAAGAGACCATGCAGTCACGCTACTTCACCATCAACGACTTCCCCCAGGGCACGCCGGCTCGCGAGCTGTTCGAGCTGCACGAGGCCGAGCTTCCCGCCCTGGCCGAGGGCGAGGTGCGCATCCGCAACACCTGGCTATCGGTGGACCCCTACATGCGCGGGCGCATGAGTGGCGTGAAGACCTACATCGACCCCTTCGTCATCGGCGAGGCGCTGGAAGGCGCCGCGGTGGGCGAGGTGATCGAGTCGCGGGATACTCGCCTGGCCGTGGGCGACAAGGTTCGGCACATGGCCGGGTGGCGTGACATCGCCCAGCTGCCGGGCGATCAGGTGGAACCGTTGCCGGGCATTCACGTCCCCGAGCAGGCCTATCTCGGCGTGCTGGGCATGCCGGGCATGACCGCCTGGACGGGCCTGAACCGGATCGCCGAGATGAAGGCTGGCGACAACGTGCTGGTCAGCGCCGCCAGCGGCGCGGTGGGCTCGCTGGCCGTGCAGCTGGCCAAGGCCCGGGGCGGCACCGTGGTGGGCATCGCCGGGGCGCCGGAGAAGCTCGAGTGGCTGGAGTCCCACGGCATCAAGGCGGTGAGCTACCGCGATCGGGACACCCAGCAGCTGACCGAGGCGTTGCAGGCGGCCTGCCCCGAGGGCTTCGACGTCTATTACGAGAACGTCGGCGGCGTCTGCCTGGAAGCGGCCCTCAACACCCTGCGCACCGGCGGCCGCATCGCCGTGTGCGGGATGATCACCCGCTACAACGCCGAGGGGCCGACACCCGGGCCGAGCAACCTGGCCATGGTGCTGATCCAGCGCCTGCGCATGCAGGGCTTCATCATCTTCGACCACTGGTCCGACTATCCGCGCTTCCTGGAAGAGGTCGGCCCGAAGGTCGCCAACGGCGAGATCGACTACGCGGAGACCGTCGAGGAAGGCCTCGAACGCACGCCGGACGCCTTCCTGGCCCTGTTCGAGGGCGCCAACACCGGCAAGATGCTGGTAAGGCTCTGAAAGACGCCCCGCAACGGCTCCCGAGGAGAGACACCATGAACGTCATCAACCCCGACAAGCTGCACCACAGCAAGTGGACCGCGGCACGGCCCCGGAACAAGGAGAAGCACTTCCTGGTGACGGCGCTGAAGCGCGATGAAGAGGAGAACGTGGTCGCGGTGACGCTCGAGGCCGTCTACACCAACCGAGAGACCACCCTGCCCTGGCAGGCGCTCAAGGATGACGACACCTGGCTGATGGGCTGGCGTTGACGGCTGGTTGCTGACTGGATGCTGTTCGGTATCGTTCCCTGCACATGGCGGGGGGAGAGCGGCTAGCCGAGGCGCTCCGCTCTCCGCCTCGAAGGCGGCCCTACTCCTGTTTGCCCACCAGCCAGTGGGTCACGCCAAGTGCCAGCACGACGGCCGCAATGGCCATCATCTCCTCGGCCGAAACGGTTTCGATATCCAGGATGATCACCTTACGCGCGATGGCCATCAGGGCCGTCGCGATGACCAGCCGAATCGGCAGGACGTTGGTGCCCAGGTAGAGCCGAATGTTGATGAAGATCTCGACCGCGATCAGCACCACCATGAAGGCGCCGAAAATCACGAAGATGTCGCGGACTTCGAAAAGCAGCACCGGCGGAGAAACAAACTTGGAATAGAGCACGTAGATGACATCCAGGACACCCCAGATGATCACCAGCACCATCAGCACCGCCA
>Ga0207421_10002108_pt1 | contig 25044 bp, 15 predicted proteins | sample SodLakKL_010_SED_4_FD_187542 | JGI IMG/M metagenome (GOLD analysis project Ga0207421, IMG submission 187542) | Alkaline sediment microbial communities from Lake Tanatar, Kulunda Steppe, Russia - 8KL_010_SED (SPAdes) (version 2) | ecosystem: Environmental > Aquatic > Non-marine Saline and... | reverse complement strand
ATAGGTAAAAATCAGGAAAAAGAGGACCGTGCTTAGGCGGTACATAAAACCCACAGCAATAGAAACGGATAACAAACCAAGAAGCACGAACAGGGCCGCCATTCCATCAGCAGAGAGCGGCTGCACCCACTCGAACCACTCGTACTTAAAATTAAACTCAGGATCAACCCAATACCGGTTAATCCAGCCTCTCTGGAAATAACGCTGTACCTCCCAGAGCATCACCAAACCAAAAAACATTCGGAATACAGCCAGACTCTGTCCGCTTACCGGTTTGAATAAATTTCTCAGTAATGACGATTGATTTAGATGAGCCATTCTATTTCAGCTTTGTTATACGGGGGCTTTATTTATATACAGCCGGGACGGGGTGTCACCCCTAAAAAAAAGGCTGCCGGAATATTCCGGCAGCCTTTTTAACTACGCTGTGTCCTGCAGTCGTCTCTATTTGATGTTATTCATCATCATCATCGTCATCGTCATCGTCATCGTCGTCATCATCATCATCATCATCGTCGTCGTCGTCGTCATCGTCGTCGTCGAATTCGCTCTCGAAGGCTTCAAATGAACGCTCGATATTATCGTTGATGAGTTCAGCGTTGCGATGATCCTTAGGATCAAGGGGTTGCCCATCTGAATCTACGAACCAGGTTCCAACGTCTATACTTACAACAAGAACGGAATTTGTAGCTTCACCAACTTCAAGCGGTGGATTCAGATCGATATCGATTTCAAAATCTTCGCTGGAGCGAAACATGAATTCTTCACCGTTATAGATACCACGAACTACTAAAGAGTACATGCCGGTTTCATCCTGAAAATCAGAATCTCCAAGGAACAGATCTTCATCCGGCTTTTCGATTTCAAGCTCGAACTCATCATAGATTCCCGCAGGAATTTCTGCCTGAGTTATAATAAGCGGTGAGCCGTCTAACGGCAGGTTTACTATGAATTCTTTTAATTCGAAGTCTTCGCGACCATCTACAATGCTTTCGAGTTCGAATTCATCGATAAACATTTTGATTTCCGTAAACTGTATGCCTTCGCCATTTTTGTCTGGCATCAGGCTTCCTGATACTGCAGGGACTTCAATCTGCATTTGTACCTGCACTTCTGCGGGGCCGTCATCCGAGGAGCTTTGTACCAAATCACATCCGACAAATACTACTGATGAAATCAGCAGTATCTTAAACATAGTATATATTGAGTTCTTCATGATAGAAAAGTCTTAGTTAATAAAGTGTGTTCACATGCATTACAACTCAGCCCCCTTCATACCCCTAACTATAAAAATCTTTTTTTAGCTGAGCCCTAAAACAACGAAAGGGGGACCAGGCTAAGCCTGATCCCCCTTCGATTACAACATATTTGTAATTTATCTACTTCTCAAACTCCGGCAGCACTTCCAGGAAGCGGGCCGAGGTTTTGATGCCGCGATGGAAATCATCCAGGCTGAAGTGCTCGTTTGGCGAGTGGATGGCATCGGTATTAAGGCCGAATCCCATCAGTATGGTATTTACGCCCAGTACGTTTTCGAAATCTGCCACAATCGGTATTGAACCACCCTCGCGGGCAAACAGCGGCTCTTTTTGGTACACGTCTTTGTATGCTTTGCCGGCTGCTTTGAGGCCGTAAAAATCGAGTGGCGTCATGGCAGGATGGCCGCCGTGGTGAGGCGTAACCTTCACCCGAACGCCGGCCGGCTTTATAGTTTCGATGTGTTTGGCGAACAGCTCGGCGATTTTATCCGGATGCTGATTCGGAACCAGCCTCATGCTGATTTTAGCACCGGCTTCAGCGGGAAGTACCGTCTTGGCACCTTCCGCCTGATATCCGCCCCACATGCCGTTCATATCCAGCGTCGGACGCGCTGATTTGCGCTCAAGCGTAGAGTAATTTTTTTCACCGCTTACTTCAGTAATTCCGATGGATTTTTTCCAGCCTTCTTCATCGAACGGAAGCTTGTCGTAGGCTTCGCGCTCTTCAGGACTGAGATCTATCACATCATCATAAAAACCGGGAATCTGTATAACGCCGTTCTCATCTTTGAGTTTGGCTACAATTTCACAAAGCGCATTCAGCGGATTGGTGAGGGCTCCGCCGTAGGCACCGGAATGCAGGTCGCGGTCGGGGCCGAATACTTCAAGCTCCATGTAGGCGAGTCCGCGCAGACCGTAGGTGATGGAGGGCGTGTCCTTGGCAAACATAGCGGTATCGGAAACCAGAACCATGTCGCAGTCCAGCTCGTCTTTATGCTCTTTAAGGAAAGGAACCAGGTTTGGTGAGCCGATTTCCTCTTCACCTTCAAGTATGATTTTCACGTTCACCGGAAGCTCGCCCCCGGTTTGCAGCCACGATTCAATCGCTTTTACGTGAATATAGGCCTGACCTTTATCGTCGCTGGCGCCGCGCGCATACACTTTGCCGTCTTTTTCAACCGGCTCGAATGGCGGTGAGGTCCACAGCTTGAGGGGATCCGGCGGCTGCACGTCGTAATGGCCGTAAATTAGCACGGTTGGTTTATCAGCACCGGCTTTCAGGTGCTTTCCTAGTACCACCGGATGACCGGGCGTATCCACGATACGGACTTCATCCATACCGGCTTCGGTAAGCTTTTGGGAAAGAAATTCTGCGGCTTTGCGCACATCACCCTTGGCGGATGAGTCGGTACTAACGCTTGGTATGCGAAGCAGGTCGAATAGTTCTGATTTAAAACGGTCTGCGTTAGCGTCGATGTAATCAAATTGTTTGGACATAAATAAAATCGTAACTGGGTTAACAATACTTTTGGGTGGGCTGAAAGCCTCATTTAAGATGTGGGCGGTCTGCCCGGCGTACTTTCAAAACCCTTATTTTCATTGCTTAATGTAGGGGAATGAACGCAAGGGAGCAAGAAAGCGAGCCATAGCAGTCGTTAAAAGTTCTTGCGCTTGTAACGAGCGGTATTTTAATCTCTGAACTGGCGAATAAATTCATGGAAACAGAAGAAGGCTGTCTGTTCTAACCCACCCCTGAAGCCCGTTGCTCATGTGCACAAAGCTCCATCCGGCAGCTCGTTCCGAGGAGTGCGTGTGATGAAGAAGACGGAATCCCGGATAGACAACCAGCAAGGCATCTGCTGCATCGGAGGGCTGCTCCCGAAGCTCGAAACCAGCCTCCACTATCATGCCTCGCTGCCACTCACCCTCGTTGCTGTACGTGTAGAGAAACAAAGCAGCAGATGCTATGGCTAAGCCTGCTGCAGTATAAGCCAGATAACGAAGCAGCGTTTTACCCTTCAGAGCAAACCATTGTCCGGCCCAGAACAGCGCAGCAAGATTGAGCAGTATGATGAGCGCCAGCAGCGGTATCTCCGTCCCGACCCTATACTGCAGCCACTCGTACCAGCTAAACATCGCCAGAACGGGCGGCTCAGCAAACTGCTGATGCAGATTCTCCTCCACAAACGCTATCGCCCTTTCCGCCTGATCTGCCGTTTGGCCGTATGACCTTGCGCGGTAAAAATAAAACAACGCCCTGCCGGGCTCCTGCATGTTGAGGTAGGTTAGCCCTGTGTTCAGAAACAGCGGACCCGAGTGGAATCCGGCTCGCTCTATCTGCAGATAACGCTCCAGGGCTGCCGTATACTGTCGCTGCTCGTACAGAAAATTGGCATCATTAAATGCGCGCTGCGGATCGGTGACAACAGCTGTAGCTTCGGACTGCTCATCGCCGGAGGTTACATCAGCATAAGCCGGAATAGTGATGAAGAGCATCACAAGTGCTATCACACTAAAGCAAAAATTCATCCGGCACGCAGTTTTAACTGATTCAAATTTCATCATAAAACCTTCTTCAGTTCTTTTATGATGGCCCGGGCTTCTTCACTGTCTTTCTCATACGTAACGCTTCCGCTGCCCGGCGAGTAGCTGATATCGTTAATCGTTTTAAACAAGCCGTCGAGGCGGCTGATGAGCGGCTGAGGTGCGCCTTTTTCACGAACAGCGCTTATCAGATAGGTATCCGAGAGTCCGCTTTCTGCAAGATTTAAACGATCCGAAATGTAGCCTGCCACGGCTTTGTGAAGCATGCGATAGGCATCTTTAAAGTTCGACTCGGCCGCGAGCAGGCTCACTGCACCAAGACGCTCTTCGGCTTTTTTGGTGGCATTAACGGTACGCGCGTAGGCCATGTCGTTTTGGAGCCGCTCATTTCGTCGGCGGATAAACCACGCGGGAATAAGTATGAGCAGAGGGAGTATCACCATAAAGCGAAACCAAAGGCGGTTAACAAGGTGCACATCATCCTGCACAAACCAGCGCGCCAGACCCGTTGCCGGACTAACCCGTATGCGCTGTTCATCAACAAATAAGAACTCCTGATCCTCGTCACGCAGTATGGCGAGATCGATGGCGGGAAGGCGTTGCGACTGGTAGCGGCCAAGAGCCGGATTAAACCAGTACACCTGCGTAGACGGGAGCTGGTAATTACCCACCCGCCTGGCGATGAGTACATCGGTAAAGGTTTTGCTGCCGCGTACTCCCGACGGAGATTTCTGAATATCGGTTTGTTCCACGGGCCGGAAATTTTCAAACCCGTCGGGGAAGTCATAGGCCGGCTGATCAATCAGCATGATGTTGCCCGTTCCTCTGAAGCTGGTCTCAATTTCGAGCGGTTCGCCAATAATTACCTCACGGGATTCCACGCTGCGGCTTACCTCAAACTGACCCACCGCGCCCGTAAACCCAACGGGTTGAGGTTGCGGCAGAGGCTTCACGCCAAGCTGTACGGGCTCCGAACGCAGCGTTACCGAACGCTGTGCCCGGCTGAAGCCATCAAAAAAGCGGGATGTATCGCCAAAACGACTGGTCTGCCTTACAGTTAGGTTTACGCTGTATTCACCAATATTTAAATCGCCCGACCGGGTTGGAATCAGCACGTAGCTCATCAATTCGGCCCGGCGGAACTGCACACCGTCTACAATTACGGTTTCTGCCCGCGGTCCGCGCTCGTCGGTTACGCGCTCCAGCCAGAATCCTTCGGTACGCCATGCAGCCGAAGGCTGATACGACATCACGTTAATGTCGCTTTTGTAGTATAAAATAAGCCTCGCATTGATCTGCTCTCCGGCAAAAGGAGAGCTGTTGGAAAGCTCGAGGCTAAGATAAATATCCTCCTGACTGCCCTGCTGCTGCATCTGTGCACGCGACTGAATATTTATAGTGAGTTCATTCGTGCTATACATGATGCCATCCACCTCGATATCGATCGGTGGGATAGTAAAACTTCCCTCCTGCGTGGCTTCAAGGGTGAAGCGGAAGCCGTTACTGGCTGTTGAAACGCCGTTTACAACCGAAAAGCTGGATGTGCTTGTGGGCGTGCGTGAAAGCAGGTTTACCCCGTCCAGTTCCGGTAGTGATGGGCGGCGGACATTCTGAAGCCTTGGGGCACTGACCTCGATCGTGAGTATAAACCTTTCTCCCACAAAAATCCGGCTTGTGTTTACAGAGGCCGTTGCCTGCACCTGCTGTTCTTCAGCCGGAGGGGAAGCAGCTGCTGTAGAACAGACAAAGCCCGAAAGAATGAGAAAAAACATCAACAGCGAAACGGGTGCTGCAGCTAACCGGAAACTATTCAGATATCTCATGGCAATCGTCTACCAATCCTTTTCCGTGGGTTCTGCAGGGTCGGCCAGGTCTTTCAGGAAGTCGCGAATCAAATCCTGCTCACGGCCGGAAATGGCGTTGAGTAATTGCTCGGCCTCCTGCTGCGACATTTGCCCGGGTTGTGGCTGCGGCAGCTGCTGGTCGGTTCCGGTTTCGCCTCCATCCTGCTGCTGATCTCCGTCGCCTGATTCTCCATCCTGCTCGTCTTCGCCGGCCTGTGCGTCGCCTGAACCGTCGCCATCATCTGCATCTTCGGGCTGCCCCTGCTGTGGGTCGCCTGCGCCCCCGGACTCCTGCTGCTGTTCTTGTTGCTGGTCCTGCTGCTGGTCTTGCGGCGGCTCCTGCAGCTGACGTTTGGCAAATTCAAAATTATTGGCTGCATCTTCGTCGTTTGGATTCTGGCGGAGAGAGCGCCTGAACTGTTCGGCAGCATCCTCCCACTGCTCCCCGGCCGCCAGGAGATTCCCGATATTGTAATCGGCCATAGCGCGCTCTTCGGGTGTTCGAGCCAAAGCCCTGAACCGCTCGTAGGATTCAATGGCATCGTCGGCCCGGCCCTGCTGTGCCAGTGCGTTTCCAAGGTTAAAATGCAATCGAGCATCGCCAGGATTAGCTTCAATGGCATCCCGGTAAGCCTGTTCCGCCGCGGCAAAATCGCCTCGCTCGTAGGCGCTGTTCGCCTCACGCGCTCGATCCGGAGCAACGGCCGCGAGCAGGAAAAACATCATTAAGATGATAAGACGATTCATTCGGAATTGGAATTTTCGGGTGCTGTTGCTGTTGCTAAAGGGTGATGGCATCAGGGCCCGATCGGGTACAGATGCCATCACCCTAAAAAGAAGAACTACATTTTTTCTGCTATTTCCATTACTTCATCGCTCATGCTCATAGTAGTAAACACGTTTGTTACATCGTCGTGCTCCTCGAATTTATCCATGAGCTTGAGGTTGGAAAGCGCGGTGTCGGAATCGACCGCGACGTCAGTGGTCGGTATACGCTGCAGCTCGGCATTGTCTATGGTATAACCGGCAGCTTCCAGACCCGTACGAACGGCGTAGAGCTGCTCGCGGGTGGTGGTAATTTCAAAAAAGTCGGCTTCGGCTTTAACATCATCGGCACCGGCATCGATAGCGGCAAGCATAACTTCATCTTCGTCTTGTCCGTCTTTTTTTATGGTGATGATGCCCTTCTGCTCGAACAGGAAAGCTACTGAGCCGTTATTGCCCATGTTGCCGCCGTGCTTCGAAAAGATGAAGCGGATTTCACTTACCGTTCGGTTGTTATTATCGGTGGTGCATTCTATGAAGTAAGCCACGCCACCGGGGCCATAGCCCTCGAACGTTACCTCTTCGTAGCTTTCGCCCTCCAGCTCGCCGGTTCCTTTCAGGATAGCGCGTTCGATATTATCTTTGGGCATGTTGGCGGCCTTGGCGTTTTCAATTGCCAGACTCAGGCGCGGGTTTGTACTTGCATCGCTGCCGCCTTCGCGGGCGGCTACTGTTAACTCACGAATAATGCGCGTAAACGCTTTGGAGCGGGCGGCGTCCTGGCGCGCTTTGCGGTGCTTGATATTCGCCCATTTCGAATGTCCTGCCATAACTGATGCTTATTTTAAATGGAAAAAAAGATGTGTTCCCGACGGCATAGCCAGTGGTGTTGCAGAACCAGTACTTATAAGCCGTATTTCCTGCGGCCTGAAGCTCTGAATCTTTCCCGGATTACCAGGTGGCTTAATATACAAATATTGCATCCATCATAGAATACGTTGTATAAACGCACATTGGGTGTAAATGCTTGTATGCCAGTGAACGGTTTAGGTAAAAAAAGAGTATCATTGCAGTAACAACAAGAATTGCATCAGGCGTTTAAAAAAAAGTTTTTTTCATGAATATTGGTATTGTTTGTTACCCCACATACGGCGGCAGTGGCGTCGTAGCTACAGAATTGGGCATCGGTCTGGCTAAAAGAGGTCATAAAGTTCACTTTTTAAGCTATGCAAGGCCGCAGCGCCTTAACGAGTTTGAGCACAATATCGATTTCCACGAGGTTGCCGTAAACGTTTATCCGCTTTTTGAATACCCGCCTTACGATCTTGCGCTTGCCAGCCACATGGTAAACCTGGTTAAATATCAGAAGCTCGATGTGCTCCATGTGCACTATGCCATTCCTCATGCAACGAGCGCCTATCTGGCCCGCGAAATCCTGGGCGATATGGGCAAACAAGTCGCTATTATCACAACCCTGCACGGAACAGATATTACCATTGTGGGGTCAGACCCCAGCTATCTTCCGGTTGTAGAATTTTCCATTAACAAAAGCGACAGCGTAACGGCCGTATCGGAATATCTCCGCGATGAAACCTACTCCAAGTTCGGCACCACGCGCAACATACATGTAATTCCCAACTTTGTAGACCTGGATCGTTTTAAACGCGTGGAACGAAGCCATTTCAAAAAAGCCATCTGCCCGGATGGCGAGTTTGTGCTCACGCATGTTTCAAACTTCCGCAGGGTTAAAAACGTATCTCATACCGTCGAGATTTTTGCAAAGGTGATTAAGCATGGAATCAAGGCCAAACTGCTGCTGGTTGGCGACGGTCCGGACCGCGTAAATGTGGAAGAGCGCTGCCGTGAGCTTGGTGTATGCGACCATGTCCGCATGCTCGGCAAACAGGAAAAGGTGGAAGAAATCCTGTCCATATCAGACATATTTCTGATGCCTTCCGGCTCAGAAACTTTCGGCCTTGCCGCCCTTGAAGCCATGAGCTGCAGCGTGCCGGTAATCAGTTCCGACGTAGGCGGGCTGCCCGGCCTTAACATCGACGGCGAAACCGGCTATGTTTGTAAACTGGACGATATAGACGCTATGGGCGATGCTGCCATCAGCCTCCTTGAAAACCCTGAAAGACTCAAGTCGTTTTCAGACGCGGCGCGCGTACGGGCCGAAATGTTTGAACTGGATAAAATCGTACAGCAGTACGAGGATCATTATATCCGCACGCTCAAAAAAGTTCGCGGAACTGTGGAAGTATAATCTCTTTTATGCATTTTTGCACTTTTTGATATTTGCTCTTGCAACTGACGGCAGATTGCTTTTTTTTAAGATTTATTGCAAATCCATTCAGATTAACAGCGTGCCGATATGCCCAAAACTTCCTATGATTTCACCATTGGTATAGAAGAAGAGTACCAGATTGTCAATCCGGAGACCCGTGAGCTTAGCTCTGCTATCGAAATTATGCTCAAAGACGGAGAGGACGCGCTGGGAAACCAGGTAACGGCCGAACTGATGCAGTGCCAGATCGAAATTGGCACCCGGGTTTGTACTTCCATTCAGGAGGCCAGAGAACAGATTATCTCGGTCCGGAAAACCGTAAACGATATTGCCCGCAAGCACGGTGTTCGTATTATTGCGGCAGGCACACATCCGTTCTCGGAATGGTCTAAACAGGATATGACCCACCGCGCACGCTACCGTGGCCTTGAGCTGGAAAACAGGGTTCTCGCGCGCCAACTCCTTATTTGCGGCATGCATATGCACATAGGCATAGACGACGACGATACGCGAATTGATCTGATGAATCAGCTCAGCTATTTTTGCCCGCACCTGCTTTGCCTTTCAACCAGCTCGCCGTTCTGGTCGGGCTACGACACCGGTCTGAAATCGTATCGCTCGGTTATTTTCGAATGCCTTCCCCGCACCGGCATACCTCCTGTATTTCGCTCCTGGAACGACTATCAGGAATACATTAAGGTTATGGTGGATACCAACTGCATCGACGAGCCCACCAAAATCCGCTGGGACCTGAGGCCGTCTCCAAAATACCCGACGCTGGAATTCCGCATTGCCGACGTCTGTACAAAAGTCGATGAAGCAATTGCCATTTGCGCCATGAAGGTAGCTCTGGTCGCCAAACTGATGAAAATGCGCCGGAATAATCAGTCATGGAGACTATACCGGAAAGAATTCATACAGGAAAACAAGTTCCGTGCACTTCGTTACGGCTTTGATGGAAAAATGCTTGATCTCGGCCGCCATAAAGAGGTCGATGCCCGCAAGCTCATCTTCGAACTGCTAACGTTTATAGATGATGTGGTTGATGATCTGGACCTGCGGGAAGAAATCAGCTACGTCCATAACATTCTGTCTGAAGGCACCTCAGCCGACCGGCAGCTCAAAGTCTACAAAGAAACCGGCGATATGAAAGCCGTAGTAGATATGCTCATCAAGGAGACGATGGAAGGCGTTGAGTAAGCAGCACCTGCAGTTTTAAAAGCTAATTTAACGGAGGCTACAATGTCGATACTCTATCTCATACTAATCGCGGGCGTAGTGTTTATCATTATGCGACAGCTTCGAATCCATGGGAAAATAACGCCCCTTGCGGGTTACGCAGCCATGGGGTTGTTTCTGGTCTTCATTCTGATTACTGCTATCGACAATGGCAGTATAACCGCTGAGTTCATTGCCCTTTTTGGCATCAGTTTCGGATTATTGGGTAATCTGGCCTACAGGGAATACAGCGGCTCAGACTCTAAAGCAAACACTAAAGCCGAAACAGAAGCAGCCGGCTGAGTCAACTAATAGCTAAGACATCTGTAACACATTAAAAAAGCCCGGCTGGTTCGTGATGAACCTGCCGGGCTTTTAGATTGGAAGCAGCTGTTACCGAATTACCGGGATTCTGTAACCTCAAAAGGCAGTACCACAGGTCGTTCATTTTTGCCATCCCTGTCATCAGCCACTGTGAAAGACAGACGATAGTGGCCAGTATCCGAAATGAAGACCGGTACTCTAAACTCAATTACCTTACCGGATTCTGCGATCTTCGTAAAGCCCCAGCCCACCATTCCATTGCATAGCGTGCTTGAGTAACTCTCCCATTTATCATCCACTTTTTTCGCAACGTTAAATATAAGATTACTGCAGGTGTAGATGTACAGTGGGCCTGAGTTAGCCGCATCTATGCGGATAAAGAGATCTTCATCAGACTCCATAACAGGATTAACAAACTCAATTGTTGCTTCTGTCTGAGGCTGAACCGTATCACAGGAAACAACGGATATCAGTAGGGCAATGGCAAGAAAAGAGAACGTAAGTTTATACATGTGTACTGGCGTTTTGTGATATAACAACAGAAACCGGAGCTCATTTCTAATTCATACAAAATAAGCAATAACAGACTCATACTAAATAAAAAAGCGCAGCCCGTTTAACCGGACTGCGCTTTAAGATTCACCAAATAAAGCTAAAGATATCAGGCGATGGCTTTGGTAACTTCCTCGGCCGCTTCTTTGAGAAGCACGGCAGAAATCACGTTCAGGTCGCTGTTGTCGATAATCTCTTTGGCCTCTTCAGCATTGGTACCCTGAAGACGAACGATAATCGGAACGCCTTTTACCTTAGCCGCAATTTCAGGATCCTTAACGGCCTCGATTACACCATTGGCTACGCGGTCGCAGCGAACAATACCGCCAAAGATGTTAATCAGGATAACTTTCACGCTTGGGTCGCCCAGAATAATGTTGAAGCCGTTTTTTACGGTTTCAACGTTGGCGCCGCCACCCACATCCAGGAAGTTGGCTGGTTCGCCACCGGCCAGCTTAATGATATCCATGGTCGCCATGGCAAGTCCGGCGCCGTTCACCATACACCCTACGTTTCCGTCGAGCTTAATGTAGTTAAGGTTGAACTTTCCGGCTTCAACTTCGAAGGGATCTTCTTCGGAAAGGTCACGGAGTTCCTTAAGATCAGGATGACGATAAAGGGCATTGTCGTCGAAATTGATTTTAGCATCAAGCGCCATCACGTCGTTATCGGGCGTGGTAACAAGCGGATTGATTTCAAAAATAGAAGCGTCGGTTTTTTCGAAGGCTTCGTAAAGAGCCATAATGAACTTCACGCCTTTTTTGAGCGCGTCACCTTTTAAGCCAAGAGCAAACGCCAGACGACGAGCCTGGTTAGGATACAGCGGATGGCCGGGCTCAACCCATTCCTTGATAATTTTTTCAGGAGACTCTTCAGCCACTTTTTCGATCTCAACACCACCCTCGGTGGACACCATAATTACGTTCTGACCTTTGGCACGGTCTAAAGTTACGCCCACATAATATTCATGCTCAATATCAACGCCATCGGTAACATACAGACGCTGTACCTGCTTGCCGGCCTCGCCGGTCTGAATAGTAACAAGCGTGTCGCCCAGCAGATCTTCGGCTCCTTTTTTTACCTCATCTACAGACTTACAGAGCATTACGCCTTTAACGCCACTTTTTACTGTACGGCCTTTACCGCGGCCACCGGCGTGAATCTGCGCTTTTAAAACAAATAGTGATGCGCCATTCTTTTGAAGCTTTTCGGCCGCTGCAACCGCTTCCTCAACAGAGAAAGCCGCGATCCCGTCGGGTACAGCTACGCCATATTCCTTCAGAATTTCTTTGGCCTGATATTCATGAATGTTCATAATACGGACTTAATTTAATGAAATGTCGATTCAGGTTAATACTTTTGATGGCGCTAAAATAACACATTATGCGGACTTCACATATTTGAATTCTTGCCCGGAGTGCCTTGCCTGCCCACTCTCGTGAAGTCTCTTCCTTTTAGTTAATCTGGAAGCATTAAGAAAAAACAGGTGCGAAATAAAGCCTGTGGTATTACTCCACAGGTTTTTACCTTCTCAACAGCAATATAACAGCAGAGTATCACGTACTTTTTATATTTTCTGTATTGTGCCCCTAAGTTGTAATTATTGTGGTTCCCTTATACTTTTTTCGCATTTTATATCACAATATCTTTCAGAAAAGCCCAGTTTTGAGAATCTGCCTTATACTTTTTGTTGGTTTTAGCATTGTACTGTCCCACGGGATATCATCGAGAGACAGCCATGCATCAGCTCCTTTGGAAGCTTTTGCCGAGGAGGAGTCTGTATTATTAGCTTTTGATGAGATCCGCCGTACGCAGGTTCGCAAAGTTAAAATACGAGGCAACGAAGCCTTTACAGACATTGTGCTGAAAGATGTAATCGCTACCGAAGCACCAGGTTTTTTCCGCAGGATTCAGTTTTGGAAGCGCGGCGGGTTCGATTATTCCGAAACCGAAGTGCGCAGAGACGTAATTCGTATTGAGCGCTTTTATCGCAGGCGCGGATTTTATGATATTTCTGTCTCCCATCAGATAGAACAGGGAAGCAAGGAACATCAGCGTATCGTTATTTTTAACGTTCAGGAGGGTGAGCCTACTCTTGTGGAAAATCTCGATTTGATTTTTGAGAATACAGATGAGGATTTCATAGAAGAAATCAAGGAATTCCGCGACTTTCAGCGGGCGCAGGATAACAATCCCCTGCGCGAGGGGCGTCGCTATGAGGCCGTTCGTCACCCTGATATTGAAGGCGCCTATCTGAACGCTCTTAGAAATTCCGGTTTTGCGTTTGCCCAAACGCGGATTGAGGCCGATGTAGATACTGTAGGCCGGAAAGCAGATGTGCGTGTTATTATGGAGCCTAAGCAAATTGCCACTTTTCGAAATATCGAGGTGGAAGGCGAACTCACCGTATCTGAATCACTCATTCGCTATCAGTCGGGAATACGCGAAGGCCAGCAGTACAGTCTCAGGCGTATGCGCGACGGCCAACAGCTGCTTTTCCGCCATCCTCTTGTAAGACTTGCCACTTTAAGCATACCCGAGCAGGAGCCCGACGACTATGTGGATATCCGTATCCGTATTCGTGAGCAGTCTTTGCGGTCAGTTCAGGTTTTAGCTGGTTTTGGAAATGAAGAATTACTTCGCGGGCAGGTTACCTGGACGCACCGAAACCCTTTCGGTAACGGCCACAGGTTTTCGGTTACAACCCGTGCTTCTTTTATTGAGCAGCGTGGTAACCTCGAGTACCTGCTCCCCGGCTTTGTCAATCCCCGAAGCAACTTATCTATCTCACCATTCGGGGTTCGTCGCCTCGAAGACAACTTCCTGCTATACCGTACCGGTATTAACAACAACCTTACCTACTACCACAGCCAGCAGCTAATCGGGTCGGTAAGTTACGAGTTCAGTTTAAATGATGAAGCCGTTCGGGACGGTCGCTCTACCCAAACAGACAGCACGCAGATTTATAATGTTTCTTCGCTGCGCCTGAGCGCATTATACAACGAATCTACCAGCGAACGGGGGCGTGGCTGGTCTGTACGCCCGTTCGCTGAAATTTCCGGCTTCCTGAATACAGGGACTATCAGCTACCAGCGTTTTTCTTTAGACGTTCGACGGTTTATTGAGTTCAGCTCAACCACAAAACTGGCGCTGAGAGTCGATACCGGGCTGCTTCTTTCCGGCGATCCGTTCAGCACACCGTCTAACATTCGTTTTTACTCCGGTGGTTCAAACTCCGTTCGCGGCTATTCCAGACGACAATTAGGGCCGAAGCGCCCCGTTAAAGACGATGACGGAAACTTTAAGCAGTACGTTCCGCTCGGAGGGCAGTCTGCGATGATGTTTAACTCCGAAATAAGGCAGGATCTCCCCTTCCTGCTAAACGGTCTGCAGATAGCGGGCTTTCTCGATGGAGGGCAGGTTTGGGTAAGCTATAAAGACACTAATCCGTCAGAGCTTCAGTACGGAGCCGGCGGCGGTTTAAGGTATATGTCTCCCGTAGGACCGATACGGCTAGATCTTGGCTGGAAACTAAATCCCCGGGAAGACGATCTCAACAGCTTTGAAGGTCAGAATTTTGGTGGCGTAAACCGCTGGGCTCTCCACTTCAGCATTGGACAGGCTTTTTAAAACAACCGAATGACAGATACACAAAATAATACAGAATCTGCTAAACCAGCTAAAAAGCGCCGCAAATGGCCCTGGATAACCCTTGCTGTTTTCATTTTGCTAATTGCCTTTGTGAGATGGTCGCTACAGGCCGACTGGGTGTTTAACATCATAAAAACACAGGCTGAGGAAATTGTGAGCGAAACTACGGGAGCTGAATTCACGATCGGCGGGATGAGTGGTGATTTACTCCGCGGCATTAGCATACACGATGTGAAGCTCAAAAGCGATGATCCCATTATTACTCTTGATTCTCTTTTTGTTAACTATCGTTTTTCGGCGCTGTTTTCCAGAACGATTGATGTAACTGAGCTGCGAATTAGCGGGCTGTATGCCTCCCTGGAACAGCTGCCCGACTCCAGCTGGAACATGATGCAGCTAATCCCGGAGCCAACCGAGCCGGATGAAGAACCCGGGGACTTCCCCTTCACCATAGAACTCCGAAGCCTGCAGCTGGTCAACAGCTCGATTGATGTTTATGCGCCCTACCTGCTGCCCGACGACAGAATAGAGATCAGGAACCTGGAGGCAAGCGCGTCGGCCACTTACAGCACCGACGTGCTCGATGCAACGCTGGACTCTTTCGCGCTGGATCTTATCGAAGGCCGCCTGCCGGAAGGTATTCGACTTGAAACGTCTGGCGCTATGGCCGGTGAGCGCATCACCCTGGACAGACTGATGATTTCCACCGGGCGCTCGCTATTAGAGGCTGAGGCACTTTATGAGCTCGACGGAAGCACAATTGATGCCACCGTCGATATGCCGGAAATAAACCGCAGCGACCTTGCTGCCTACATCGAGGATTTGCCGGATTTTGAAATTGCTTCGCTTCGCCTCAAAGCCGACGGAAGCCTTCGTGAAATCGAAGCAGGCTTAACGCTCCACTCCCCCGGCCTGCTTCGCCTGGACATGAATGCAACAATAGATATCGAACCCGAGATTGTACTCACGAGTTTGCATATGGAGCTCGATGAGCTGGACCTACGCCGCCTGACCAACGACCCAGAACTCGATGCCGAAGCTGGTCGCATCACCCTAAGCGTGGATGGTCATATTCCGGCTGAGCGGTACGAAGAAGCCCGTGCCAGTATCAAGCTCGAGCTAAGCCGCGCTCGTTTTGAAGAAATCGTTTTAACCGGCTTAACGCTCGAATCCACCCTTGATAACGGCTCTCTTATTGCTGAAACGCGCCTTTCGTTTCCGGATCAGCGTATAGATCTCAGAGCCGATCTCAACCGAATCTGGAGCGATTATCCGGAGTGGGACATTCATGGTGATTTACTGAATATAAATCCGGGCTACTTTGCGCAGGACACAACGCTGAGTGGAAACGTAACCGGATCGATTGCGGCAAACGGTCGCGGTTTTGAGCCCGATGACGAACCCTGGGGTTACCGTATAAATTTGCAGAATCTGGTTATGATGGAATTCGACCAGCTCGGAAACATCACCCTTGAAGGAACCCTCGATGCCACAACGCTGGTGGCAGCGCTGGAGATGGATTCTCCGGGCGGAAGCATTGTCGCTGATGGTCGGGTATCACAATGGCAGGAAGAAGTACCACGCTGGTATTTAGCTCTGGAAACCAGCGAGCTGGATATTGCCGTACTTGCCAACATGGAAGAATTCCCTACGAACATTAATGCAAAAGCGGAGCTCGAAGGCGAAGGCACAGGGGGAGATGATCTTAAACTGACGTTAACCACCACGCTCGAAAACAGCCGGGTGCTTAACGAACCATTCGACCAGCTGGATGCCCAAATCGTTATTGAAGAAAACATACTTTACATACGTGAAACGCGGATAGACAGCCGTTTCATTTCAGGATTTCTCGAAGGGCGGCTGAATCTGGATGACTACACCGACAGACAAAACGTACTCGATTTTGATTTTGAAATCAGCAATCTGGAAACCTTTGCCGAACTGGCCGGTGCAGATACCCTGCATGGCAACGGACGTCTTTGGGGGCAGCTGAGGCCACAGGACGACGGTACTCCTTTATTCGAAACCGAGCTCGATTTCAGCGACATTATTTTTAACGACATCACGGTTGAAAACGTAACCGGAAGTATTGCCGCTGCGCTTCGCGATGAACCCGAAATAGATGTGGACATCAAGCTGAACCGTCCTATGATGGGTGAAATCGTGCTTCAGGACATCCGGTTTATCAACAGCACCACCATCGCCGAAGAGGCCATTACCGGCGATCTGGATATCCGGCTTTTACGGACATCATCTTACGGTTTATTTCATGAAGGAAGCTTCCGGATTGCTGAACAAATCGAGTTACAAACCACCAGACTGGATCTTGTGGAAGATGGTTTCAGCCTTAATCTGGAGTCTGCTTTCGGGGTTTATATCAGCGGAGATGGCGAGGAGCAAACCGTGCGCATGGATACGCTAAGCATGGCTTCCGACATTGGCGGGCGCCTGCAGCTCTGGGCCGAAACCGGTCCGGGCGATTTTTTGCAAGCCTGGGTGAAGGCCGACCGTCTGGATATGGGAACCTGCCAGGATGCGCTGCTCGATGAACGCATTGCCGACCTTTTTTTTACCGGCGAGATTCAGCTTCGTATGGAGGGTGATGAACTCGAGGCCAGCATCGACACCGAGCTAACCGATATAAATTACGAAGGACTCACATTCGACCGATATCTGCTTCAGGTTGATATTTCCGATAATCGTATGGAAATAGTAAGTAATCTAACCTTCGAAGAAAGAGAATTGATGGATGCCGCCTTTTCCCTGCCCTTCCGGCTTGGAGATCCGGAAAACTTCCCTGAATCGTTTTATGAGGAGCAGGTTGAAGGCTACCTGACCCTGAACCCACTTGATCTGGAGGTCTACGATGACTTCCTTGAGCAGGCAGGGCTGGGTGCGCTTAAGGGCACCATTCAGTTTAACAGCGAACTGTCGGGCGTTGCAGGTAATCCGCAACTTAGCGGTCGCTTCCAGTTAGCAGAGGCAACCGTTTCCGGCGTTTCGGTAGAGGATTTTTTCTTTGAGTTTAATTATCTGAACGAGCTTTCTGAGCTGGAGCTAAATTCTGAAGTTCGTTCTATGGGCCAGATAGCCGCACAGTTTGAGGGTACACTACCTCTGTTTATCGATATGCGCACACTAACCATAGAGGAGCCGTCTGAAAGCGATGGCATAAACATCCGGGCTGTAACAAATGACTTCAACATTTCTGCTTTTACTGATTTCCTGGACCGGGATGTGGCCAGAAACCTTCGGGGAAGGCTAAATGCTAACCTGGAAATAACCGGCACAGTTGGCAATCCGGAGCCGGTTGGAAGTATCCGGCTCGAAAGCGGGCGCATTCAGCTGGTCGAAAATAACATAAACATCACCAATATTAACGCCGACATTGGTTTTGACCAGAATGAGATTAACATCAACAGCATAAGCGCAGAAAGCTCGGGCAGTTTCAACATGAGCGGTAATATAATGCTGGCAGATTTCAGGCCGGGTGAGTTCGACATTAACGCACGGATGCGGAATTTCAGGGTTTATAACACCCGCGATCTGGATGCTTATGTAACCCTCGATACCTCCCTGGACGGTACCATTGAATCCCCCCGCCTGAGTGGTGAAGTGCGGGTCGAACGCGGCTATATTTTCCTGGATAACTTTGGAGAGCGACAGGTTGAACAAGTAAGGCTTGAAGACGAAGATGATGAATTCGAAACCTTCTTCGAGGATTTCTTCGAAGCTCTTGCAATTGAACTGAACCTGATCGTAAGCCGCCGCTACTTTATAAGAAACCGAAGTAATCCGGAACTGGATCTTGAGCTGGAAGGGAATATAGACGTTGTAAAAAGCTCCGGTGGCGAGATTGAGCTTTTCGGTGATGTTACCACCGTTCGCGGTAACGCAACCACTCTGGGCCGCCAGTTTGAGCTGGACGAAGGAATAATTATTTTCAGCGGGCCGGCAGATAACCCCGAATTCGACATACAGCTGAGTTACCGCGTGCGGCGGGAAGACGACATCCGCATTATGTACCGCATCAGCGGAACTGCTGAAGAGCCCGAATTCACTTTCGACAGTGAGCCTCAAATGGAGCTTCAGGATATAATCAGCTATACGCTGTTCGGCCGCCCATTCCATGCGCTTCAGGGATGGGAGCAGGGCGTAAGCGGTAACGCCAGCGCCGGTGATGTGGTTGCCGACGCAGCGCTCGAACTTCTGCTCGACCGCCTTCAGAACATCGCTGCCGACCGCCTGGGAGTAGACGTTATCGAAATTGATACCGCCAGCCAGACCGACGGCGGTACGCGCATAAAAGCAGGCAAGTTCTTGTCCGACCGTTTATTTGTGGCTCTCGTTCAGGAGCTCGGAAGCGATCCTAACAGTCAGGTTATTATCGAATATCTGCTTCGCAGGAACCTGGAGCTCATCTTTACCGGAAGCGACGACTACCGCAGTGGTCTCGACATTCTCTGGCGTCTGGATTACTAACGGTTTCGGATCCGGGGCAGGACGCCATCACCCTGCCCTCTCTGATTTCTTCTTTTAGCCGGCAGATTGGGAAACGACTGCCTTCAGCTGCTCAGCAAACCGATCCGGCTGATCCGGGTGCCAGCTAAGCACATCCGTGTATTTCAGGCCCATGTGCTGCAGACGCGCGGCCGTTTTTTTATGAAGCGGTATGAAGGTAAACTTCGAAATATCCGCGTCGGGAAACGCCACCAGAAACTGAGTGATGGTCCCCGGCTCGTGTAGCAGCACATATTCATAATCATCCATAGAACGGTAAAAGTCCAGCCTCCTGTCCTCGAGTTCGCCGGGACTGAACGGTCGGGCTTCATACATTCTGAGATAGCGCGATTCGTACTTCAGCTCGGCCAGAAACTCCGGAATTTCCTCCGTCTCCGGATCCACACAGGGCGTTAGCACCGGCCCGGTTCTGTTTAGACGAAGAAAAAACTCTACCATATCGATCGGCTGGGCCCCGGGCGACTGAAGCACGGGAAAGCCTTTATCATTTAGCAAATTGAAGCTTTTCGAATCCTGCACAAAATGAACCACACTCTCTTTCAGCATCTTCTCGTTTGTGGAATCCACCAAGTCCAGAAACATAGCAACGTGCTCGGCCCGGCTATAGACCATATTTTCGATGGAAAACTCAGTGAGCGCGCTGGTCAGATCCTTCGGCTGGCTGATTTTCTTAAGGTCCATAATCTCAGCTTCGACCGGCTTTAAACCGGCCTCAATAGCTGCTTTCTTTACCGGCTCGGTATAAACAAGATTTCCTGTAAAAACAATGCGCTTTGCTGCTTCCATAGTCGATTTGTAGTTGGCGTTCTGTAATGGGCCTAAAGATAGAATCTTCTTATATTAACCGTAACCTTTGTTTCAATTATTTACCGCCGGATATAAAAAGAAGAAATTCACCAAGGTTTTAAAAAGCCTGATGAGTTCTGCTAATTCTTCCAATGCCTCGCTTTTTCTACGCTCTATTACGTTTTAACATTCTGTTTCTGGCTTTGCCATGTTTAGTGGCCGCACAAGTTGCACCTTCTCTATATACTCAGCCGCCTCACTTTTCTTTGGAGCCGGGGTTTTATGATGATGCCATCGAAGTCGAAATAACGCACCCGCTGGCCGAAACTGAGTATACGCTTCACTTTACAACAGACGGTAGTGTACCCGACAGGTTTTCTCCTGTTTATGATGGCGTCATCATCCTGCAAAACCGTACTTCTGAGCCTAATCACCTGTCGGCCATTCAAACGAACCCTCCAGAGCTTGACAGCTTCCTTCACAGCTGGGAAGAGCCAAACGGTCTGGTTGATAAAGCCACTGTTCTACGAGCAGTATTGTTTAATCCGTTTGCCGAAACGTATTCTGCTGTTAATACGGCCACCTACTTTATCGGAGTTGAAGAATCCGTACTTCCGGTTGTTTCCCTAAGTTTGGATGAAGATCACTTCTTTGGCCATGAGACCGGCATCTATATTCCCGGACTCCAATACGAAGAAAACGGTTTTGGTTCACCCCCCTGGGGCACCTACGCTAATTACTTCATGCGCGGCGGAGACTGGGAGCGTCCGGCACATCTCGAGCTATTTCAAAATAGCACACGTGCCTATCAAACTGGTTTAGGAGTCCGGATTCACGGAGGCGGGTCTCGTTCAATACCGATGAAATCGCTCAGGCTGTACTTCCGCAGCGATTACGGCGATTCCGGTATGCTCTATCCCATCTTTGGCGAAGGCAACGATGCCGATTTCAACCGCCTCTTACTGCGTAATTCGGGTCAGGACTTTTACCTGCGATCTACCATGTTCAGGGATGCGTTTATGCAGCAGTTAGCGGGTGATCTGAATTTCAGTACTCAGGACTACCGTGCGGCCGTGGTATTTCTGAACGGGGAATACTGGGGCATCCATAATTTCAGAGAACGCTTTGACCGGCACTATTTCGAGCGCGTTTTCGATGTGCCAGAAGGCGAGCTCGACTACCTCGAAGGAGACAGCGAAATCAAGGAAGGAAATAATGCAGATCATCTCGCCCTAATGGAGTTCATTCGGGTGAACGATCTGAGCATTGAGGAAAACTATGACTACGTTATTTCTCAGTTCGATCCGGATAATCTCCTGGATTACTTCATTACACAAATCTTTATCCGCAATACCGACTGGCCGGGCAACAATTTTGATTACTGGCGATACACCGGCGAACCCGACCCTGTAGTACCCGAAAAAGACGGCCGCTGGCGATACTTACTCTTCGATACCGATTACGGCTTCGGGCATAATTTAAACGGCGGATCGTACGACCATAACACCCTCGAATTTGCCACCCTGCCCGACGGTACCGGCTGGCCTAATCCGGAATGGTCCACCCGGTTATTGCGATCCCTATTGGAAAACCAGCAGTTCCAAACCATGTTCATCACGAGGTTTTCTGATTTGTTAAACACCACATTTAGGGAAGGAAGAGCGATAAACCTCATTAACGAAATGAGCGCCCACATCGCCCCGGAAATGCAGCGGCATATCGACCGCTGGCAAAAGCTTGCATCCATTCCACAGTGGGAAGTCCATCTTGAAGCTATGCGCGAATTTGCCCTGAAGCGGCCCGACTACCAGCGGGAGCACATTCAGGACTTTTTCGAACTCGGAGATTTAGTCGAAACAGAGATTAGTATCAGCACGCCCTATTCCGGGGCCGTTCTTCTGAATACAATCCGGCTAAGTGAAGCCGATGGCACGGCATTTCCCTGGAGCGGAACCTACTTCAGCGGTCAGCCCATGCGGCTTGAGGCCGAATCTCAGCCCGGCTACAGCTTCACTCACTGGCTTATAGACGGAGAGCCTGAAGAAGATCCGATACTCACGCTCAGCCCCGAAGCTGATCTGGCAATAGAAGCCGTATTCGAGGAAACCTCCGGTTATGGTGATGTTTTTCCATTGCCTCATCCACTTGCAGATGAAGATTATGAGTTCTCGGGCTGGTCTGCAGACGAGATCCAGGGCTCATTCCCGGCATCCATGGCATTCTCATTTATGAATCGTACAGAGCCTAACTCCGGCTCCTCCATTGCAGGTTTTACCGATGGTGTTTACAACCTGAGCAGCGGAACCCGGATAAATGGTCTGGGTGATGATGGCTTTTCCTTCATCAATACCGGAGACGAAGAAGGGAATCCGGGCTATCCGGGAACAAGGCTCGGCGCAGCAATTCTGGCAATTGATACCCGCGGAATTCAGCATCCTGTTGTGAGCTGGGAAGCCGGTACCGTTCTGCCCAACTCGCGCATCTATCGTTTGCGTCTCGAATACCGAATTGGCAACCAGGGAGATTTCAAACCCGTTACCGATCAGTCCGGCAATCCTGTTGTTTATGATGGAAACCAGGAGGCAGGCCATACACAGCTATTTTCCGACATCTATCTTCCAGAATATACCGCTGAACGACCATACGTACAGCTAATGTGGCGCTACTACTTTTCCGGTATACGTCTTAATGATGATCTCGGAGCTCGTTCTGAGCTCCGGCTTGGCTTTATAAAAGTTGAAGAAGGCGAACCTCTGGGCGGGCCGGATCCCGACCCTGAGCCAATTGAAAAACCGGATCAGGTTGAGTTGCTTCAGAACTATCCGAATCCGTTTAATCCTCAGACAACGATAACGTTCAGACTGCCGGAAAGCGGGAATATTTCATTGCGGGTTTATGATATTCAGGGGCGCCTTGTAGAAACCCTGACCGAGGGAATTCGAAGCGAAGGCAGCCACAGCATTACTTTTAATGCAAATGCGCTGTCAAGCGGGGTTTATTTGTATACGCTGGATACTCCAACTAGCCGTTTAACACGTAAAATGCTGCTTTTAAAATAAGTGCGAACCTGTATCGCGTTGTCGCAGTTAGATACAAAACACTATATTACACCGTCGCTTTACGATTCCATCATTCCAACCTGACGCACAGCTTTATTCTATGTATCTGAACATGGTTTTTAACATCAGAAATTTACTTCCTTACGGTCTTATCGCCCTTTTTATACTTGCGCTCGGCTATCAACCAGCCGATGCCCAATCAATAGGCGAATGGGAACCGAACACATCGTTTATTTCAACCAACGAGATTGTTCAGGATCGAGACGGTAACTTCCTGATTAGTACCGATGGTGGTATCTACATTTGGAACCCAAGTGGTTCGGCCGATTTTTTTACCGCTCTCGACGGGCTTTACAGGCTTAGCCCTACCGCCATGACTTACGATGCTGATAAGCACAAGCTATGGCTGGGATTCAATGACGGAACCATCCAGTCTTTAGATCTGCAGCGCTTTACATGGAGAGCCTACGACGATATTCGCCGCAATCAAAATTTTGCCAACAGATTCATAACCCAAATGCAGCTGATAGATGGCGACCTCGTTATTGCCACACAGTTTGGTCTGGTTGTTTTTGATGTAGACCGCGGACTGGTAAACGACAGTTACATAAACCTTGGCGAATACACCCGGGGCACAGCTGCCAACAGTTTCTATTATCAAAATGGCGTTTTCTATGTTGCCACGCCTTTGGGCCTGGCCATCGGAGACCGGTCGCAAGGAAGCCTTGCAGTACCTGCAAATTGGGATAATACAGATGGAGCAGGCAGCTGGGGAACACTTAATGAAAATATTCAATCGGTAGTTGTACGAGGGAATGAGATTTTTGCAGCTGGCCAAGAAGAAAATTTTCTTTATGATGGCCAAAGCTGGAGCGTTACTGATTTATTCACCCAGCCGGTAGAACGTTTTCGTAAGAGCACGAGCGGGAGCATCATTCTCGGCCTTATGGAAGACCGGGTACAATTACTCAACCCAAACAACACCCGGAACACGCAGCAAATTAGTAGTGAGTTTGCCAGAAGTGTTTTTTACAACGATTCTCCCGACAACAGGCTTTTTATACTTGGAACCCAAAGCCGGGGACTCGCGCTAAAAACTAACTTGAACAGCAGCGATTTCGAATTCTACAGCCCCCCCGGACCGGACCTGAATTTCTTCAGGGGAATAAGTATCCGCAATGGTGAAGTCATTTCTGCCTCGACTTCCATACCTGGCCAGCGATCCGCGCCGATTAGTAACTCAGGTTATTTTATTAAGCGAGATAATCAGTGGGTGAATTTCAACATTACTAATCAGGAAGTCCTGAGAGACTTCAGTTACAACAGCGTTTATCGGTCTTTAATCACAGATGACTACTATTTCTTTGCCAGTTTCGGACGCGGTTTAGCTAAACACAATAAAGAAACCGATGAAATACAGATTTTCAACGTTTCGAACAGCCCTATTTCTCCATTCAATCCCGGTGGAAACTTCAACGTAATAGGCGGTATAGATCAGGACTCAAGAGGGCGCGTATGGCTGGCCATGTATGTTGGCACCGGCAGTCGCATGCTTGAGTACAATATCGAAGAAAGCAGCTGGCGCGAATTCACCCAGCCATCTGAAGCCGGGAACGGCCTTCTTCGGGATTTATACATCGACCGCCGCGATCAGTTCTGGATTCCGCTTGAAGGTGCTTCCGGGGCCGGATCAGGACTGCTTGTTACCAGTTTCGACGAAGAAGGAAATCAGACGGCTGTAAGGCTTACTACAAACCAGAATCAGGGTAATCTGCCCAACGATCAGGTCTATGCCATAACCGAAGATCTGCGCGGGGAAGTCTGGATTGGTACCGCACGCGGCGTAGCCCGTTTTCTCTTCCCGGATCGCGTTATCGATGGAGGTCCGCGCGACCGCGAGGCCAGCTTCCTCATCAACGCCGACCCTGATGCCGATTCCCCCTTTCTCCTTCGCGATATAGACGCCACTTCCATCGCTGTTAATGCCGCCAACCAGAAGTGGATTGGCTCCCGTGGCGACGGCCTCTGGCTCATAGATGAAAACGGCCGCAACATTCTGAAGCACTTCACTACTTCAAACAGCCCGCTTTTTTCAAACACCATCGACGATGTAGCCGTGGATGATGAAACCGGTATCGTGTATATAGCCACCGACGAAGGGCTGCTCACCTACACCGACGTACCGCAGACTTCACGCCGGCAGATGGATGATCTTTTTGTATATCCGAATCCGT
>Ga0207421_10002106_pt1 | contig 25049 bp, 20 predicted proteins | sample SodLakKL_010_SED_4_FD_187542 | JGI IMG/M metagenome (GOLD analysis project Ga0207421, IMG submission 187542) | Alkaline sediment microbial communities from Lake Tanatar, Kulunda Steppe, Russia - 8KL_010_SED (SPAdes) (version 2) | ecosystem: Environmental > Aquatic > Non-marine Saline and... | reverse complement strand
GATACGGATTAGTGTCCGTAGTCACCGCCGATCGGCCGGGACGGGTTCGCCGATCGGCGGTAATTGATGACACTAATCCGTATGAGTCGTCCGGTACCGGCGATCGACTCAGTTGGGTGGCGACCGGAGCGACGTATTTCATCGATCGTCCCACCCCGACCGTCGATCGAACGGTTTACACGCCAGCCCTTCGACTCGTCGGATATGATCCTCTCGGATGCGGACATCCTCGATCGCCTCGCGGACGGCGACCTCGTCGTCGATCCGCTCGACGATCCCGACCTGCAGATCCAGCCCGCAAGCGTCGACCTCCGACTGGGACGGGAGTTCCTCGAATTTCAGCGGACGAACATCCCCTGTATCCACCCCAACTCCGAGCGCGAAGTCGACGAGTACGTCTCCGAAACGATCGTCGAAGAGGGCGAGGACTTCATTCTCCACCCCGGCGATTTCGTCCTCGGCACGACCTACGAACGCGTCGAGATCCCGGCGGATCTGCTCGCCCACGTCGAAGGCCGATCGTCCCTGGGACGGCTTGCCGTGGTAGTCCACGCATCGTTGCCATACGACGAAGAAGTGTTCCTGTGGACGCCCGAAGAGGGATACGGCTTCTACGAAATCGGTGACATTGTCGAGAACGAACGGCCAGCACACGCGGTCGCGTTCGATCCCAAAACGCTCCGCGTAAATACACATCCGGTGACCGACCACATTACGAATCAGACCAAGCGCATCTATACCATAACGCTCGAATCTGGTCGGCAAGTTCACGTCACGAAAGACCACAACCTGTTTACGCTCGACGAACACGGTGGTGTCACTCGAATACCGAGCGAAGAGACCGAAGGGCAGTACGTGATGGTTCCAAACGAGCTTCCGGGACCCCGTGGAACCGAAACCGATCTCGACCTCGTCTCCCTGTTCGACGGTGACGACGAAATCGTCGTCTATGCGAGCGATGGACTCGGCGTTGCCCCGTTGGACAGCGTTCCACAGGGGTCGAGAGGCCACGACGAATCGAGAGGGGCTGCACCGCTTTCGTCCGTGACGTCAGCACAGACACCCGCCAATGCCGACGTCGCGTGCAAACAGAGTGAGTTCCGGCTGCCACGGCACCTCGAAATCACGCCCGAATTCGGCTGGCTGCTCGGCTTCTACATCGCCGAAGGATCCGTCCGTCGGAAACAGGTCCAGTTCGGGAACACTGACGCCGAACTCCTCGATCGGGTCGAGGCGTGGTTCGATCAGTACGAAACGAGCATCTACCGGACTGAACGGGACAACGGTCTCGAAGTGCTGACAGTCTGTTCGGCACTCTGGGCAAAAATCTTCGACACGCTCGCTGGTTCGGGAAGCGAAAAGAACGTTCCGGATCGAGCCTGGAACTGGGACGATGGCGTCCTCGAGTCGCTTCTGGAGGGGTTGCTCGACGGCGATGGCTGCCGCCGAGACGATCGAGACACGCTCTATACGGCAAACGAAGCACTCGCGGATCGAACGCTCTATCTCGCCAGTCGTCTGGGTCTGCTGAGCTCGGCGTACAGCCGAGAGCGAGAGACGTATATCGAACCGAGTGATGTCTACAACACTGGAACGGAGTGGGCGATCGATATCGCCGCTGACAGTCACAAGCGCGGCCAGTACGTCCCAACTCCCAGCGAACTGCTCCGATCGCTTCGGAACGAGGCCGGATTGCGGATGACCGATGCGGCCGAAGCGATGGGATATGCATCGAAATCGAGCATTTCGGACGTCGAAAACGAAGCGCATGGCTCGGTCAAACGCTCGACGCTTCGCCGCTTCCGGGATGCGTATGCCGACGAGGGAGTTGACGTCTCACGACTAGACCAGTTACTCGACGGTAGCGTTCGCTTCGAAAAGGTGACACAGGTCGAACGAACCGACCGTGTGGAACCGACGTACGACCTCGAAGTACAGCCACAGGGCCGGACGATCGAGAACTTCCTCGGCGGCCGCGGCGGCGTCTTCCTCTCAAATACTGCAGGTCTTTGCGACCCCGGGTACCGCGGCCAGATCACCCTCGAACTCTCCAATCTCGGCTCGGCTCCCGTGGCGCTCACGCCCGGGATGCGGATCTCACAGCTCACCTTTACCGAACTCAAAACGGCGGCCGATCGGCCCTACGGCAGCGATCGTGGCTCGAAGTACCAGGATCAGGATGGGCCACAGGCCTCGCGCATCCAGAGCGACGACGAGTTCGGCGGCGACCAGCTCGAACGCGATCGGTAGGGTGCCTACACGAACGCGCCCATCCGGTGGCTCGCCTCGATCGTCATCGATCCGGAGAGTGCATCAGACGGTTACGTACGAAATTTCGACGAAAAACCCCGACGTCAGTCGTGAGAGGAGTCACGACTCATACTGATTAGCGTCATCAATTACCGCCGATCGCCAGTACCGGGTCGGCGATCGGCGGTAACGACGGACACTAATCAGTATCAGTATTGGACGCTGGCCTCTGCCCCTGGCGTGATCCCCACCCCGCAGCGAGAAAGCCGACGACGATGCCGATTCCGATCGCCGAGACCACCCCGGCACCCAGAACGCTGGTTGCCACGAGAAAGCCAATGAGAAAGCCGACGGAGTACCCTGCGAATCCACCGGCAAGGCGACGCTGGCGGTCCTGGACACCACCCGTCAGCCCGGCCGTCACACTGGCCGTCGCAACGGCCCCCGCCACTGCACCGATCACCAGCCCCATAAACAGCGGAGCGGGGAGCCACTGGTGGGCGAGCTGGGAAACTCCCATGCCGACGATCAAAAACGTCGCAAACCCCGATGCGATCGCGAGTACAACGGCGATCCCCTCGATTTCCTCGCCATCGTGGGCCGATTCAGGTGCTGGCGCCTGACTCATACCGGCTCACCCCACTGGGTCGCCGTTGACCGGCCACTGCGGTGGAAGCCGGCTCTACTCCGCTTGCCGGCCCGGCTGAACGGTCGTGAGCGATCGCCCTCAGTTGTGACGATCGTCGTGGTCGTGGACTCCTCCGGAGCTCGTCTCATTGTGTCTGTCTATGTGATTCTCTCGGAAGTATCGATCGTGTGCAGTTTCGTCGCGTCTCCGATGGCGTCCCGTCCGTCGTCCAGTCTTGACACTCGTGTCTTCTGTGTCGATCGGTGTGAGTACGCTGGCCGGACGCACAAGCTATTTCCCCATAACTCGTCGTACTATTAGGGGATGCAATTCGTCGAGGAGATCGTCGTCGACGAGTTCCTGCCGACCATCAGGTCGTTACTCGCGGGCGAACTCCGCGAACGGGGACTCACACAGAGCGACGTTGCGGACGTTCTGGGGATCAGCCAGAGTGCCGTCTCGAAGTATGCCCACGGCGATGTCACGGTCAACGACCGAATCGCCGCGGACGAGCGCGTCGAAGCGCTCGTCGACGAACTGGCCGACGGGCTCGCGGCCGGCGACGTTACACCAGTTCGGGCGTTGATCGAGATCGAGGTGTTGATTCGCGACCTCGAAACGGGGGGTGACCTGCTCGCCCAACTTCACGAAGACGCCGTCCCGGAGCTTGCCGACCACGGCTCGAGTTTTCGGGTCCACGACCCCGAAAGCGACCTGCGGACCAGCGAACGCGTCCTCTCTTCACTCCGGCGTGGCCTGCGGCTCCTCGAGAACGCAAGCGGGTTCGCGAGGTTGATCCCTGCCGTCGGCTCGAACCTCGTAGCCTGTACGCCCGACGCGACAGATATCGACGACGTCGCCGGCGTCCCCGGCCGTATTTTCGACGTCAAAGGACAGGCGACGGTGCCGGCCGACCCCGAGTTCGGCGTCTCCGAACACGTTGCAACCGTCCTGTTAGCAGCGCGCCGATCGGGGACCGACGCTGCGGCGGCGATCAATATCAGGTACGATCCGGATCTCATCCCGGAGCTGAGGGAGCTGGGCCACGTCACCGCCGAGTTCGACGAGGGCGAGGATGTCGACGCGAGCGTTGCCGAGGCGATCGAGACAACACCCGACGCGACCGTCCTCTACCAGACCGGCGGGATGGGGATCGAACCACTCATCTACGTCCTCGGCCCGGACGCAGAGTCGGTTGCGGATACGGCCAGAGCACTCATCTGAGGCGACTGCCAGTGAACACCTCACGAATGCGCGACGAGACCGCACAGGAGTTCTACGGCCGCTGGGCCAGGCTCTACGATCTGATTGCCCGCCGTACGCCCGGTATCCCCCGGCTTCGCAAGCGGGCGGCTGCAGCCTGTCGCCTCGATCGCGGCGATACCGTCGTCGAGATGGGGTGTGGGACGGGTGCAAACCTCCCCTATCTGCGCGAGCAGGTCGGCCCCGAGGGGACCGTAATCGGCGTCGACTTCACTCGCCCGGTCCTCGATCGTGCTCGCGAACTGACTGCCGAGTACGACAACGTCCACGTCGTCCGCGGTGATGCGACACGACCGCCGATCGCGACTGGGGCGGAGGCCACGAACGAGGGCGGCTGTCCAGACGTCGATGCAGTCCTCGCAACGTTCGTGGTCGGGATGCTCGCCGATCCGGGCGGTGCGGTCGACGACTGGTGTGACCTCGTCGGCCCCAGCGGCCACGTCGTCCTCGCAAACGCCGCCCGAAGCGAGGCGTGGTACGCGCCGCCGGTCAACGCCGTCTTCCGGGCGATCGTCGTGCTCTCGACGCCGCCGACGACGACGCTCCGATACGAGAACGAGCCACATCTTCGGCTCGACGAAAAGATCGACGCGGCCCACGCCCGTCTGCGGGAACGATCGACAGCGATCGCAGACGAGACGCACGTTTTCGGCGTCGTTCGGGTGACCGGCGGCCGCGTCGAATAATAGAATACGTGAACGGCTACGATCGGTGACGGAGTCCAGCCCCGAGCAACGCGAGCAGGGCGACAGCCGTCACGGCGATGCCGAATCCGGGTACCGAGTCGTCAGCGCCGGCTGCACCATCGTCGTCGTCAGCGTCAGCGTTCTCATCCGAGAGCGTGACCGTCACCTCGAATCCGTCGAGGTCCGTTCCAGCGTCCCAGCTCGCCTGTCCATCCGTCGTCGCGGACGGCTCCGGGGTTGCAGTCTCGACAGTCGATCCGTCCGGACCGGCAACCGTGAGAGACCGATCGGCCTCGTAGCCGCTTGCAAACGGCTCGGTTACGGTGAGCTGTCCGTCGTCAACCGCGGCGAGTGACTCCCAACTGACCGAGAGGACGACGATGCCGCGATCGTCTGTTGTCCGAAAGTCGATCGCCTCTTCAGCGACCGTCATCTCGCGGTCGGTGTCGGTGTTTGTGGCGACCGACTGCATCCGATCTGTGAACCGGTCGAGCAACTCCGTTCGGTCGTCGTCATCAGCTTCCAACGTCTCGAAGGCATCACGTTCGTCCTGGTCGGTAAGATCGTACACGCTGACGAGCGAGACGGTTGCGTCACCCTCTGCAGTCAGTTCGACGTACAGCGCTGGATCGTCGGTCTCTGCTGGCTGGCTCGTACCACTCGAACCAGCGACCGGTGCAGCCAGAAGTCCCGAACAGAGGAGTAATACGCCAACGAGGGTGATTCCTCGCTGCATCTTACCGGTTCCCGGCGTCGTTCTGGCCGTGGTCATCGGTGTCTGTCTCTAGTTCGTCGTCTTCGTCTGCATCCACGTCGTCAGCGTTGTCAGTACTATCAGCATCGTCAGCAGTGCCGGCGTCGTCAGCACCGCCAGCACCCGGCCGGTCGATCGGTGCGCCCGGTTCACGGTCAATATCTACTGGTTGGCCGACGCTCTCCCCAGCGATCGACTGTGCGATGGCAGCGACCTCAGAGCCACCGATTTCGCTAGCGCGGTCTGCAAGCGTCTGGATTGATTCGATGTCGATACCGCGTTCCTCGAGCAGTTCCTCGTCGAGCTCACCGGCAGTGGCTGCGGTGCCGTTTGCCAGCCGCTCGGCAGTCACTTTTTCAGTTGCAACTGACGCCATTCTGGCTTCGTACTGTCCCTGGCTGATATTGCCTGCTTCGTACGACTCGTTGAGCTGGTTAGTTCGGTCTTCGAGCTCCTCGATTCGCTCCTCGACATCGTCGAGTTGGTCGCCGACGACGTCGGCCTTGGCGTCTTCCGTCGCTGCGTTGGCGACCGAGATACCGTACGTTCGCTCTGCCAGTTCACCGTCGAACTCCGCCTCCTGGACGCCGACAACACCGGAGAGTTGCTCACCGGGTGCGGCACTTTCGTTTTCGTCGGCCATCTCGTCATCCTGTACGCTCGCGGTCCCGCTCATGTCGGCGGCCGCGAGTGGCATCGCCACCATCGAGACGGCGAGTACCAGTGCAAGTGCGATCGTCGTTGTTCGCTTCATGACGATTGGACCCTGGAGCCACCATCCCATATACCCGGTCGATACTCACCCCGATTCAACGACTATCAACGACGATTGACACTGTTTGTTCGAACAGAAAACGGTCAAAAATGGACGAAACGGTCCGACGCAGTCATGCGGTTATCGACTATTGTCGATCAGTCAGGCCGATCGCTTGAATCAGCCAGTTGCTCCTCCCGGTCGGGCAGCGAGAGGACGTTCTCACGACCCAGCCGGAACGACTCGATGTCGCCGTCCTCGCGCAACGAACTGACGACCTTGCTCGTCTTTGCGTCGGTCCAGCCAAGCTCCGAGACGACATCTTGCTGTTTCATGCGACCGCCACGCTCCTCCAGCAGCCGACGGACGCGTTCTTCGTTGCTCAAGAACTCCTCCGGAACGTCTCGCTCATCGGCAGTGTCGGGCGCTCGATCGGCCGTCGCTGTCTCCGTGGCGTCATGACCGGAGTCACCGATAGCTGGTTCCGAACCGCCGCCGGCTCTCCGCTGCCAGTACCACACCGCGACGACGCCGACCACACCGAGCCCCCCACCGCCGATCGCGATCGCCGAGAGTGAGAGCCCCGAGCCACCACTCGAAGCGACCACGTGTGGCTCGCCGGTGACGAAATCGGTCTGTGAGCCACGCCAGATAACCGCGTTCTGTCGCTGATCGTCGGGCTCGGGACTCACGTCCGTCAGTTCGTACGCGTCGGGCCACGAGAGTAGCAATCGTGTCCCGTCGTCGAGATAGAGCCCCTCGATCGCGTCCCCGGCACGCAGTTCGGCGCCGTCGACGGCGGCAAACCCGTCCCAGTCGAACGTGTATCTGATGACGCCGTACTCGCGAGCGAGCGACTGGCGTTCCGTCTCGACGGCAAAGCCGTCGATCGACATGTCCCGTTCCGTCGCGTCGCTTGCAGTGGCCACGGTCGAATCGATTCGATCGGCAAACCGTGTCAGATACGGCTCCGGATCCTCGTCGACATCGTCCGCGATCGATTCGAAGGCGTCAGTCGTCTCGTCGTCGTCGAGTTGGACCCAGAACTCGACGGTCCACGTCGCGGACCCATCAGCCGCCATTGCGACGTCCATCCGGACCTGATCCGGATCGATGTCTTCTGGAGTCGCCGAGAACGGCTCGGGCGAGTCTGTGCCAACCGAGTGGGAGTGGGGCCGATCGGTGGTCGCACCGACGACCGAAAGCGGGACGGAAACGAGCATCGAAACCGCGAGGAGGCCGACCACCAGCCGGACGATCGTCGGTGAAAGGCGTTCAGTCATCCGTCTCAAAACGAGTACTGGCAGTGCGGTGGGGAGACCCTCTCCGGCGACGATCGAACGGAGAACGGTGGAGATCGATACAGCGAATCACGAAATTCAGTTTTCGATAGGGTTCTCATACGTCTTTTGGTCAGTGCCGTGTAGTGTCGTACAGCTAAAATTTTCTATCGAAACAGTGCGTTCCGGTCCACAGTGGGGGTCGGCTACGCCGGTACAGGTGCGGGAACGCGGCTGTTACAGCTGCGGGAACACGGCCGTTCCGGGCGTAATCTCGGAGACGACGCTTCCAAGAGCGTCGATCGCACCGCTGACGAAGCTACCGATTGCCCCGAGCAGATCGGAAACGAACTCCGGAACCGGCTCCGGGAGGTCATCCGTCGCTCCCTCACCTGGGGTTGCAGTCACTGTCCCGGCTGTGCCGGCGAGCAGTGTGATACTGATCACGATCGCGAGTAGTGCGTGTCGTCTCATGACGACTGGACACTGGCCAGGAGATGGCTTTAATCCGCCACACCCTGTCGCCCGTTTTCGCCGTTTTTCGCCGATTGTCGTCCGTTGGAGTCAACAAAACACGCATGTTGGCGGTTGTCCCTGCATGCCGGTGGTCGCCTGAACGGAGCCGGTGAGCATCGGGGGAGACGACACCCGTCGGTATCAGGCCACAGATGTCTCGAGATTCTCGTATTCGCAAATGCGGTCGCGAAACTCCTCCGGAATCGGCGCGGACTGTTTCGTTTCCGGGTCGATGTGGACCATCGTCGTCTCCGCGGTCGCGACGATCGCGTCGTCGACGAGGAACTCGTAGGCCATCGTACAGCTGGTCTCCCCGAGATCGGTCACGGTGAGGGTGATCGACAGCTCGTCGTCGATCGTGATCGGCTGCCGGTAGTCGATTTCGAGGTTCGCGAGCACGAACGGGAACTCCCAGGGGTCGAGATCCAGGACTACCTCTGCGTAATCGGACCTGACCTCCTCGAGATAGTTCGCGTAGACGGCGTTGTTGACGTGGTTTAGCGGATCGAGGTCGCGAAACCGGATGGGGATCTCGGTAATGAATTTCTCACTCATTGTTCGTTGTAATTGCGGGCGGACAAAAATAGCCACCGGTTCAGACAACCGCCACCGATCGGCGGTCCCTCGGGACACCAGTCCCGCTTAGTGCTCTCCGTACAGCCGTGCGTGCTCGGAACAAAACACCGGGTTGTGAAGCTGTGCCTCGATCAGGTCTTCGTGGTAGTGGGCGTTGAACAGTCGACACCCCTCCCGATCGCAAAACGCCTCGCCCGTTTCGAGGTAGTGGACGGCCTGGAGGACGTACCCCTTCAACGCGTCGGTCGTTCGGGGGTCGTCCTCGATCAGGAACTCGCCCTCGACGCGGTTCTCGAGCACCTCGCGTGGCGGCGTCTCCCCCGAGAGCAGCGAGTGGCGTTGTTTTTCTTTGTAGTACGCCTCGGGCTTTGCCGGTGCCTCGTACAGTCCGGGAACCGAGACCAGTGTGGGCTGGCCGAGGACGTTCACGCGCTTGTGCCAGCGTCCGTCGTGGTCACCCCACGTGCCGATCGCCCGATCGAGGATCGCCACGTGGAGGGTATCGAGGTCGCGCTCCTCGGCGGGCAAGGCAGTGTTGAGCGCGCGCTGGATCCGGCTGCCGTCGTAGAGGACCCCACCCTCCCGATCGGGATTCTCGAGTGCTCGTTCCTCGTAGCGAACCGTTCCGAGCATCGTGTTGCCAGTCTCCCGATCGTACGGCGAGAGCACACGCGCCTCGGCAAACCGTTCGGCGAGGTCATCGGTGCGGTAGACGTCGACGAATCGATCGCGGACCGTCACCTCGCTCTCGACACGTTCAGTGAGCCAGTCGGCGATCGCGTCGACGTCAACGACGGTGTCGTCTGCTCGAGACGTCTGTGACGTCTCGCTGTCGGCGACGGTCGTCGGCGCACGATAGAGCATAACGCTATCGACCATACATGAACTAGTTGTACCACCGAGTGAAACAGTTACGATCACTGGTCGACACACGCGTCCAGCCACGTACCGCCAGCCGCTCGGTGAATCGCCCCGGGGTCAAGCCCCGGGGCATTCTCCTAGACCGCTTGTAAACAGCGAGAGAATCCCGCCGTCGTCGGACTCCGCCCGACTACCTGTGGAATCCCCGATCCCGCTCCGTTCACCGCGAAGAGGATGTTACCCCTCAAAAAACGTCGGCGGTTCGACCTGCTCGGTTTCAGCCTCCCGCCACCCGTATGCCGGTTCCCACCCCAACTCCGTTTGTGCTTTCGCCGTCGAGAACGCCGACTGCTCGCCTTCGAGATCACACTCGTTCGGGAGGTCACCAAAGACTGCCTTGATGACGTCCGCAGTCGGTCGCCCGAGATAGTTGTCCGCGGCCATCGCGTGATACGCCTCGTGCCCGTCACTGGTGGATTCGAGGGCGGCGTCGACGATCGAAACGACATCGCGGATGTCGACGTACGACCAGAAGTTCCCGCTCGGTGGTGCCGACTCGGGGTCGAACGCCGATCGACCGTCGGTTGCCTGGTACTCGCCGGGGTACTGAATCCACGATGGACGAATCGAGGTGACGGAGACGCCGTAGCGGCGAACCGTCTTCGCCGCGATCGCTTCACCGACGAGCTTTGACAGCCCATAGCCGTCTTCCGGACGTTGGGGGTGACTCTCGTCAATCGGCAGATACGCCGGGAGAAACGGCTCCGCAGCGAAGGGCATTCCGTACAGACTCTCGCTTGAGGCCCAGACCACGTCAGCACCGATCCGACCCGCGGCCTCGAAGACGTGGTATGCGCTCGCGACGTTCGTCATGAACGTCTCGGTTCCCGGTGCAACTCCCAGTCGTGGAATCCCCGCAAAATGAACCACTGCATCCGGGTTCGCTGTGAGGATCCCCTCCCAGGCCTGCCCCTGGTCGGTGAGATCCGCTCTGAGGAACGTGACGTTGTCGCGCCCTTCAGTTGGACGGTCGAGGTCGATACCGATGACCTCGTGACCACTGTCTGCGAAGTGATCGACGAGCCAGCTGCCCGCAGCTCCGGTTGCACCCGTGACGACGAGTTTCATATCCATCTCCTTCGTTCCGGTGGGCAAAACGGTGTGGGAGACTATTTGTGCCAGTGGCGTGGACCGTTGCCATCGCTTGACCACCCCTCAAGACTCGATCGGGTCTCCGAGACGGCTTCGAGTAGATACCGTTCGCGAACGATATCACTCGCCTGCATCGCCTTCCGGGCCGCGTTATCCGCGAGCAGTGTGAGATCACTCGCCGCATACCCCTCGGTGTAGGTCGCGGTATCGCTCCAGGAGATCTCGTCGGCGATCGGTCGATCGGCCAGCGCGAGTTGCAAAATCTCCTCGCGTGCGGTGGCATCCGGCGGCGGCACCTCGACGCGTTCGTCGAACCGGCCCGATCGGAGGATCGCGTCGTCGACGTCGTCAAGCAGGTTCGTCGCGCCCACGACGACGACATCGTGGTCGTCGAGCGTCTCCAGTTCGGTCAACAGCTGGTTGACCAGCTGGCGCTGGTTGGTCGAGCCACTTCCCCCACGCGAGCCGGCGACGCCGTCGATCTCGTCGAGAAAGAGCACGCAGGGTTCGTTCTGGCGGGCGATCTCGAACAGGTCGGCAACGTTCTGTGCGGGCTCGCCCATCCACTTGCTCGTCAGATCCGCCGGCGTTACCTCGAGGAAGGCGACGTCGAGTTCGCCGGCGAGCGCGCCCGCAACGTGAGTCTTCCCACAGCCCGGCGGCCCGTACAACAAGACGCCACTCGTCACGTCGAGGCCGTACTCGGCGTACCGATCGGCGTTCTCCAGTGGGTCGACGACGGTCTCGTGGAGCCGCGATTTCAGCTCGTCCATCCCGCCGACGTCGTCGAAGGTTCGGCCTGTCTCCGTGGTGACGAGCGATCGGGCGCGCAGATCGACGCCGTCGGGCTGGACCACCGTTTTCCCGTCACCGACCGCGCTGTCGCCCCAGTCGGGCACGCTCGATTCGGTTGCGTCGACGGCTGCGCGCAGATCGTCGGTTTCGATCGGCGAGCCATCACGCAGCGCCCGTCGGGCCGCGTCGGCGGCGATGTGTTCGAGATCGCTCGCGGCGTAGCCGGCGGTTGCCTCGACGATCGGGTCGATCGCACAGTCCTCGGCGAGGGGGCGCCCTTCCAGATGGATCTCGAGGATCTCACGACGTGCCGGGGTATCGGGCGGTGGCACCTCGATTCGCTCGTCGAACCGGCCGGTTCGCAAGATGGCGTCGTCGACGTCGTCGAGCAGATTCGTCGCCGCAAGCACCAGGACAGCTTCGTCATCGATATCTTCGAGTTCGCCCAACAGCTGGTTGACCATCCCCCGTTCGCTCGTACTGGAGCGGTCTTCGCGCGCACTCGCGATCGCGTCGATCTCGTCTAAAAAGAGCACACAGGGCTGGTTCGCTTTCGCGATCGCAAAGACGTCCTGGACGTTTTCGGCGGGTTTGCCGACGTACTTGCTCGAAAGGTCTGCAGGCGTCACGTCGAGAAACGCATAATCGAGTTCGCCGGCGAGTGCGCCCGCAACGTGAGTCTTTCCACAGCCCGGCGGGCCATAGAAGATGACACCCGAGACCGGATCGAGTCCGTACTCACGGAACCGATCTGGCTGCTCGACCGGGCCGATCACCGATCGCCGCAGCGTCGATTCGAGCTCGGTCATCCCGCCGACGTCCCCAAAACAGCGATCGGGACTCGGCTCGACCAGCTGGCAGGCATCGAGGTCGGCTGAGTCGGGTTGGACCGGCTCGTTCGGAGCCGTCTCCGCAGCCTCGGCCGTCTCCGACTCGGGGCCACCGGCAGTCGACTCATTGTCCGCCTGGTGGTGGCGGCTGGGGCCGTCGATCGTCTGCTGGATCGCCGTGTGTGCATACTGGCCCAGGTGTGCCATATCCTCCTGGAGAGCGTCGGCCAGCCAGCCATGCGGAGACCGCTCCGTGACGTCATCGACGCTCCGGACGACGCCGATCGCCTGTCCCTGTTCGCCGGGCCCCGTGACGGCCGCGAGCCAGAAGGGGAGATAGAGCGGGGTTACGTCGACGACGTCTTCGAAGCTCTCGGCGTCGACTGTCGCGGGCAGTGTAAACGTCTCGTGGAGTCGATCAGTGAACCCGGTGGCATCCCCGGCTTCGGTTGCGACACGAGCATCTTCGAGTCGCTCCGGCAGCAACTGTGCGGCCTGCCGGTCTGAAACCTGAAAGTCGAGCAACACCGATCGACCCAGGCCGGCCCGGTCGCGGCCGAAATCATAGCCCGACAGGGCGATCCCGGTGGGCGACTCCGCAGCCGATCGGTACTGCTGGAGCGGCGCGTGATTGTCCGTCCAGAGCCCATCCAGCAGCGTGGTCTCCCGGCCGACGCCCGCTGACCCCGCCGTCGCGTACGTGTACGAGACCCGGAACACGGGATAGAAAATCCGGTGGAGCCGATCGACCACAGCACCGTCGCCCAGGGCGTCCTGTGCGTGGTCTTCGAGTGCGTACCTGATCTGGCCCGCCTCTGGAAGCGTGCTATCGACGCGAATCGTCTCGGGTATCATTGCCCCGAAACCCCCCCGATCGCGACCGGTCTCGATCGACTCATTGTCTTCTCAATACTAACTTCGTCGTTGTATTGATTTCGGTTCAGAACGGCGTAATGCTTTACGTTTGGCCAGGATTTTATAACCCAGTCGGCAACGTGTTCGGTTGTCGCAAAACGGAGTGTCTGCCAGAGATCGAGACGACGATCGGTTGCCGGTCAGTCGTCGGCGGGCGTCGCGTTACGCGAGGTGACGTCGACGGGTTCGGCGTCGACTTCGAGTTCGTCGAGGGCGATCTGGGCGGCGCGTTTGCCGGAGACGAGCATGGCACCGAACGTTGGGCCCATGCGTGGGAGACCGTAGGTCGTCGCGGTCGCCATTCCGGTGGCGATCAGGCCCTCGTGGACGAGGCCGGTGTGTTCGACGACGGCGTCCTCGCTTTTGCCCACCCACATCGAGTCGTGACCGGGCGAGTCGTGGCCGGGTGCGCCGTAGGAGTCTGCATCAGTCTGGTCCATCCCGGTTGCGGCCGCTTCTGCTTCGCCGATGCCCGGCGCGTCGAGAACGCCACGCTCGTCGAGTTTCTTGACGGCCATCGCGTCGTGGCCCGTCGCGTCGATGACGAGGTCGGCCTCGACTGCGATCGGATCGACACACGTGATCTCCCGTGGCAGGGCGTGGACCGGCGTCCAGTTCATGACGATGCCGCCGACACGGTGGTTCTCGCGGATGACGATGTCGGTGAACTCCGTCATGTTCTGCATCTTGGCACCCGCGTCACAGGCGGCCTTGATCAGGCCGGAACAGGCTTCCGGCCCGTTCGCGATGAACAGCCCCTCGCTGTCCTGGGACTGTTTGTAGGAGACGTCGAGTTCGTCGAGAATCTGCTGGGCCGGGTCACGCACGGTGACCTTGTTCATCAGGAAGCCACCGAGCCAGAAGCCCCCGCCGAGATAGTTGTTCTTTTCGACGACCATCGTCTTCACGCCGCGCTCGGAGAGTTCCTTTGCGGCCGTCAGTCCTGACGGGCCACCGCCGACGATGATGACGTCCGAATCCGAGAAATCCATGAACTCCTCGGTCCACTCCTGTCCGATCGCACGTGTTACATCTGCCTCACCAACGTCGCTGAACTGTTCGAAGTTATCGCTCATACAACTAGGTGGTATTGTCCAGTGGTGAAAAGTCTGTCGCGTTGGCTGACTGATTGATTGTGGGGAGTAACCGGTACTCTCTACCGGCGATTAATTGTCGGGAGTAACCGGTACTCTCTACGGCTGTCGATCGGACGCGCACGTAGACTGGTCGAGTAGTCAGTAGACATCCCGGACCGCGTTCGATCGCTCGAGCCGATCGGATCATCGCGCTGGTCACGCCGTTTTCACAGAAGAATCGAGGCGGATACCCCGACGCTTGCGGTCGGGGTTGTTGGCGGACGACGACCAGCCGATCGCCGTGCGTTTCCGCGAGAGTTGCCCTCGACTACCAACAGACTCCTCGATGTCCCCTCTTGCGACGCGATAACGCACGGAGCGGAGTCAAAATGGGCTGTATACGCACTCTCGGGCGACCGTCTTCGGTGCGGTCACGCTTCCCGAACGCTGAAGCCACACCACTACATACGGACGAGTAATGCATCGTCGCGGTGTTCTCGCAGCTGGCGCGCTCTCTGTTCTGTCCGGCTGTCTCAGCTACTTCGAAGACGACGGCGACGAGATCACTGAGCCAGGGGACGTCGAAATCGTCTGGGACGATCTGATACGGTACAACCCGGGAACGGAGGAGGAACGAGTCTCCGTCTGGGGAGTCATCAAGAACGTCGGCGATCGGGAGTTGAACTATATCGAAATCCGGGCGACCTTTTTCGATGCGGAGTCGACGGAGCTCGAAACCGTCATCGAGAACGTCCAGGGGGACGTCAGCTCGGGTGAGGAGTGGCCCTTCGACGTCGAGTTCCCACACTTCGGCGAGCGAGCTGCCGAGGTCACAGCGTACGAACTCGAGCCCGCGACGGGGGTCTGAGATGCGATCGATGGTCACGAGTCGATCGACGACCGCGAGAGCGTGGGTCCGGAGCACTGCCGTCCCGCCACGGTGGGAGATCCCACACTCACAGTGGTTGCCAACTCCCCTGCTATGACCGATCACGACGACGGTGTTTCGACGCTCGCAAAACAGGGGTCGATCACGTTCGTCGGCAACATCGTCAACGGTGCACTCGGCTTTGCGATCGTCATGCTGATGACACGCTTTGTCAGCCCATCGGTCTACGGGCTCTTCGTGCTTGCGACCTCGGTCATCCTCTTCATGCAGGTCTTTGCAAACCTCGGGCTCCCGCTTGCGATCGACTACTTCGTCCCCCAGTATCTCGACGACGGCGAGAACGGCAAGGCAAAGGGTGTCATCGTTCAGGTGACCGCAACCGTCCTCGTCACCTCCTCGCTTGTCGCACTCGCCCTCGCCGTGAGCACGGGTTGGATCGGCGACTTCTTTCAGGAACCCTCGATGCAGGTCGCCCTCCTCCTGTTGTCCGTTACCATCCCAATGCTCGCAGTCTACAACGTGTTGTTGACCTCTTTTTATAGCATCAAGAAGCTGCAGTACCGGGTTATTATGCGGGATCTCGTCCGACCGATCGTCCGGTTTTCGATCACCGCCGGGCTGTTGCTCGCCGGGTTCGGGCTCCTCGGACTCGTCGCTGGCTACGTGATCGGGCTATTCGTCGCGATCACCGTCGGCGCGATGGTGTTTACCTACAAGGCATGGGACCTGCTGACAGCGGAACTCGAACTCGTCGCTCCGGGACCGCTCGTCACGTATTCTCTGCCACTGGCAATGACGAGCGTCGTGTTCGTCCTGATGGGGCACGTCGACTACTTCGTCCTCGGCTACTTCCTCGCCTCGGACGACGTCGGCATCTACCGCGTCGGCTACATGCTCGGCTCCGGGCTGATGATCATCTTTAACTCGCTGTCACCGGTGTTCAAGCCGCTGATTGCCGAGACCAACGACGACATCGACCTGGTCGAACAGCGGTTCCGGATCATGGCCCGCTGGATCGCCGCGATTACGCTGCCGTTTGCGATCACGCTCTCGCTTGGAGCGAGTTCCTACCTCGCTGTGCTCTATACGCCACAGTACGCCGCGGCGAATCTCGTCGTCGTCCTGCTGGCCGGGGCGTTCCTCTTTAACGTCACGTTCGGCGGTCCCGATGGCTCGCTCTTGCAGGGCCTTGGCTACTCGCGGCTAGTCTTTGTGAACACGCTCGTCCTCTTTGGCGCGAATTTCTTCATCTCGCTCGCGCTGGTTCCGCTGGTCGGCATCGAGGGGGCCGCGATCGGCTCCGCGACGGCGCTGTTGCTCGTCGGCGCGTTGACCCTCAGCGAAATCTACTATTTCGACGGCATACATCCCTTTACCCGTGACTTCGCGAAGGTCGTCGGCGCTGGCGTCCCCGCGACGATCGCCGGCGTCCCGATCGTCTTGCTGGTCCAGTCGGATCTGCTGGTCGTCGTCTTCCTCCCGATCGTCGTCGTCGGGAGCTATCTGGCGACGCTGATCGCGACCGACGCGTTTACCGACGCGGACGCGCAGATGGCCGCCGAGTTCAGCCCAACGCTACAGAAGTGGCTGCCCGCGACGATTCGCAACCGATAGCGATCGGTGTCCCGATCGATCGCCGCCCCCGGCGGAGCGATCACCGCGGCGCATCGCTCCGCGCTGATCGGCCGGGAGAGGGTCGCCAGCAGTCCGTAATGATACGAATCCGTCTCAATCGTCCACGAGTTCCGTCTCACTCCCACTCGGGCGATCGCCGCCGGAGGCGGCCGATTGCCCGCCGCGCTCGTCCTGTTCGCTCTCGATCACGCCATCACGCCACGTGCCAAGCCGGAACCAGAGCACTGCAACGACAAACGAGGCGACCATTCCGAACGCGTAGGCCCACCAGATGCCCGCGACGCCGAGATCGATCGCCGCGATCGTCGGGACCGTAACCCCGATACCGGGGACCGTCACGGCGGTAAAGGCGAGGACGAGGGCGACAGGAACGCGGAACACCCACCGCGAGAGAAAGGAGAGCACCATCGCTTCTCTCGTGTTGCCGGCGCCCCGAAACGCACCCTGGATGACCATTACGCCCGCAAAGAGCGCCCAGAAGGGAGCCATGATCCGCAGGAAGACGACGCCCTCCGCGATCACCGCAGGATCGGCGACGAAGATCCGCATGGCCTGTGCCGGGAACGCGACGAGGACCGCTGCGATCGCGAAGATGAACACCATCGTTCCTGCGGTTGCCAACCGCGCGACAGCGGCGGCCCGATCGGGTGTCTTCGCGCCGAGATTCTGGCCGACGCCGGTCGCAGTCGCCTGTCCGACCGCGCCGGAGACAGCCCACGTGACCGACATCAGGCGAACGCCGATGCCGTATGCGGCGGTCGGCGCGGCCCCAAAACGCGCGACGAAGCCGGCCATCGCGACGGAGGCGAAACTACGCGCCCAGCCGTCGATGGTGGCCGGATACCCGATGTCGAGCAGTTGTCGCTGGATCCCAAGATCGGGGACGAGATCGCCGAGTCGAAGTCGAACGCCAAAGCGGCCGTCGAGCAGGATGTAGATCCCTGCTACCGTGGCGACGGCGCGAGCGATAAACGTCGCCACCGCAGCCCCCTGGGTCCCCATCTCGGGAAACGGCCCCCAGCCGAGGATGAAAAACGGATCCAACACGACGTTGATCCCCGCAGAGATGAGTACGAGCCACATTGCCGTTTTCGTATCGCCAGCGCCCTGCAGCGACGATCGAAACGCAAAGAACAGGAACGTAAGCGGCAGGGCGAGGAAGATGATCTCGATGTATGCAAGTGCCTCGACGAACACCTGATCGCGTGCGCCGATGAGCGTGAGAAGCGGACGGCGAAAGAGGAGGCCGATCGCCGCGAGTATCGTCGAAACCACCGTCGTCAACAACACGGTCTGGGCGACGACTCTGTCTGCCATCCGATCGTCGTCGGCCCCGACGTACTGGGAGACCAGCGCGATCGTCGCCGCCGTGATCCCCATCGCCGTCGAGACGAACATCCACGAGAGCGGAAACATCAGCGAGACGGCCGCAACGGCCTCCGCGCTCACGCGACCGACCCAGAACATATCCGCGAGATTGTAAAACGTCTGGAGCAGGTTTCCCAGAACCAGCGGCCAGGCTAACTGGAGCAGTTTCGGCGGGATCGCTCCCGTCGTCATATCGACCCGTTTCCGATCGGGCGACGTGTCCGGCTCGGCCACAGTCGGTTCTCGTCCGTCCCTTATCCGGACGTCCCAAAAGCACTCGCCTCGTGGCCGCGGCTTGCCGACTTTCGTCCCGTCTCGGAGCGGTCACCACCGGTGCGCTCGCGACGCCCGCGAGCGTGCGCACACCTGCGCTGTCTGCCGGTTTTGGCGAAAGCGTTATCAGATGCTCAGTCGTACCGAGCGATAATGATCAACAGTCGCCGACGGCCAGCCGATCGCCGAACCGGCGGAGGTGAGCCACTGTGGAGCTAATAATCACGGAGAAAGACAACGCAGCCAGGCGGATCGCCGACATTCTGTCAGGCGGGAGCTTCGACTCGAGTCGCGAGAACGGTGTCAACGTCTACGAGTGGGGCGGCAAACGCTGTGTCGGCCTGTCGGGACACGTTGTCGGCGTCGACTTTCCGCCGGAGTACTCCGACTGGCGGGACGTCGAACCCGTCGAGTTGATCGACGCGAACGTCGAGAAGACCGCCACGAAAGAGAACATCGTCGCGACGCTCCGGATCCTCGCTCGTCGCGCCGAGAGCGTGGCGATCGCGACTGACTACGATCGGGAGGGAGAACTGATCGGGAAGGAGGCCTACGAGATCGTCCGCGAGGTCAACGATGCGGTCCCCATCCGGCGAGTGCGCTTCTCATCGATTACGGAAAACGAGGTCCAGAGCGCCTTCGACGAACCAGACGAACTCGACTTCGATCTGGCCGCCGCCGGCGAGGCACGCCAGATCATCGATCTCATCTGGGGAGCGGCGCTCACTCGCTTTCTCTCGCTGTCTGCCGGCCAGCTTGGGAACGACTTTATTTCGGTCGGTCGGGTGCAGTCGCCGACGCTCAAGCTGATCGTCGATCGGGAACGCGAGATCGAAGCGTTCGATCCGGAAGCCTACTGGGAACTGTTTGCCGATCTCTCGAAAGCCGACGCCGACGTGCCATTCGACGCCCAGTACTTCTATCGCGACGAGGACGGCAACGAGGCCGAACGGATCTGGGAGGAGGCCACTGCCGAGGAGGTCTACGAGATACTGGCCGATCGTGACAGCGCCACTGTCGTCGACGTTAACCGCCGGACGCGGACCGACACACCGCCGACGCCGTTCAACACGACCCAGTTTATCCGTGCCGCAAGCGCGATCGGCTACTCCGCAAAGCGGGCGATGTCGATCGCCGAGGACCTCTATACGGCGGGCTATATCACGTATCCGCGGACGGACAACACGGTCTATCCGGACGATCTCGATCCCGAAGCGCTACTCGACGACTTCGTCGGCCACTCGACGCTTGGCGAGTCCGCCGAGTCGCTACTGGAGGCCGACGAGATCGTTCCCACTGAGGGTGACGAGGAGACGACCGACCACCCGCCAATTCATCCGACGGGTGAGATTCCGAGCCGCGGCGACATCTCTGACGACGAGTGGGAAGTCTTCGAACTCGTCGTCCGGCGCTTCTTTGCGACCGTCGCCGACGCAGCGGTCTGGGAACACCTCAAGGTCGTCACCGAGGTCGAGGACTACCGGCTCAAATCCAACGGGAAACGGCTCGTCGAACCCGGCTACCACGATGTCTATCCCTACTTCAGCACCGCCGAGAACGTCGTGCCGGACGTCGACGAAGGTGAGGAACTGGCGCTTTCCGACGTCGAACTCGAAGACAAAGAGACCCAGCCGCCACGCCGCTACGGTCAATCCAGACTGATCGAAACGATGGAAGATCTAGGAATTGGCACGAAGTGTCTGACAGAAGACACCGCCGTTCTCCATCGGACCGATGGCGAGATCAATCGGACACAAGTCGCCGACTTATTCGACGACGGACAGGTTATTTTGGCCGATGGTGATACCGATATCGCGGTTTCCTCCGAGACACCGACGACGATCTCGTTCGACGAACAAACGGGTCTCGTTCGAGAAGCAGAGGCGACACTCATAAGTGAGCGACCACTTGACGATGACGAACATATCCTCGATTTCGAGACACCTGCCGGATCGTTCTCAGTAACGGGGGACCATCCCCTCTACGTGACTACTACCGACGGATTCGACTGTCGTCCCGCCAATGCAATCAGGGTTGGCGACGAGCTACTCACCGCTCGTAGTGATCGAACGTTGAACACTACCGGCGAGCGTCCGATCGCAGTCTCTTGGAAGGCGTTTGCAGACTGGGCTGACACACATTCGAAGCTGTACGGAACCGATGCAAACGAGACGCTCGCAACGCATCGAGAAGGAACTGGACAAACGCAGAGGGAACTTGCCACGATTGTGGAGGCTGACCGCAGCCACATTAGCGAGTTCGAAAACAACCATCGTGACGTTCCCGTATGGATACTCGGTGAACTCGGCATCCGACCCGACGGACTTCACGGATTGAATACCGAAACTACGTTCGAGAATCCGTTCCCGCTTCGCTGGAGTTCTGCCCTTGCTCGTCTGCTCGGCAATCTACTCGGTGACGGTTCGATCCACGTCGACGAGGAAGAGAACGTCATCGATGTTCGATATCATAATACGGATCGTCGACTGATCGATCGGTTCGTCTCGGATACGCAAACCGTGTTCGGTATTCGACCGCCTGTCACCGAGCAACAGGGCCGAAAAGGACACCACAAAACAAAATATCAGGTAAACGTTCCTTCAGCACTTGGTCGGATCTTCCACTTCGTCCTCGAGGAACTGTCTACTGGTGGAGCACCCGACGTTCCGTCGGAGTTCGTTTCCGCGTTCGTCGGTGCGCTGTTCGACGACGAGGGACACATCTCAACCGATGGAAAGGTCTTCATTTCGAACACCGACCATGATCTCTTGTACGCTGCTCAGCGCAGTCTCTCGCCGTACGATATCGACACAACGGTCAACGAGAACCAGCATAAGCTATACATTCGGGGACGACGCTCCCTTGAGCGATTCCTCGATACGGTTCCAATTTCGTGTGACTGGAAGTATTATCGCGGGCTTGATTCCTTGCAAGGATATCACGTTACCGAACGGAAAGCCGAACTTCTCGCCATGATCAGTGACGAAACCCTGACGACAGAAGAGATTGCAGCCGAACTCGGTATTTCGCGATCACTGGCACAGACGACGATTTCCGAACTCAAAACCGAGGGGTACGTCGAAACGCATATCGAGGGCAGCAATCGAAGCCATGACAGCAACAGGACGTTCCGATACAGCACTGATGGATTCGAGTCGTCTATTTACGCAACACTTCTCGGGATTCCATCGACAACAACTGTAACCGATGTGAGTGAACGCGAGTACGACGGTCCGGTGTACGACCTTACCATTTCTGAGACGGCCCCGAACTTCGCAGTCGAAGGTGGAATCGTCGTCCACAACTCCACCCGTCACAACACCCTGGAAAAGCTGTACGATCGCGGCTACATCGAGAGCGATCCGCCACGGCCAACCAAACTTGCAATGGCCGTCGTCGACGCCGCCGAGAACTACGCCGATCGGGTCGTCAGCGAGGGAATGACGGCCCAGTTGGAGGCGGATATGGACGCGATCGCGAGCGGCGAAGCGACCCTCGACGACGTGACCGACGAGTCCCGAGAGATGCTCGAGGAGATTTTCGAGAACCTCGCCGATTCGCGCGAGGAGATCGGCGACCACCTGCGGAAGTCGATGAAAGACGACAAACGGCTGGGTCCCTGCCCCGAGTGTGGTGAGGACCTGCTCGTCCGGCGGAGCCGCCACGGCTCCTACTTCATCGGCTGTGACGGCTATCCGGACTGTGAGAACACGCTGCCCCTGCCCTCGACGGGCAAGCCCCTGATCTTAGAAGACGAGTGCGAAGACCACGGACTCAACGAGGTGAAGATGCTGGCCGGCCGCCAGACGTTCGTCCACGGCTGTCCGCTCTGTAAAGCCGACGAAGCCGGCCAGGGGGCCATATTGGGTGTCTGCCCCGACTGTGGCGACGACCACGATGGCGAACTCGCGATCAAGACCCTCCAGAGTGGCTCCCGGCTGGTTGGCTGTACGCGCTACCCGGACTGTGAGTACTCGCTGCCGCTGCCACGTCGGGGCGAGATCGAGGTCACCGACGACCACTGTGAAGACCACGAGCTTCCAGAACTCGTCGTCCACAGCGGCGACGACCCCTGGGAACTCGGCTGTCCGATCTGTAACTACCGCGAGTTCCAGGCCCGCGAAAACGAGACGGACTCCGATCTGGAATCGATCGACGGTATCGGGGCAAAAACCGTCGAGAAACTTGCGGATGCGGGTATCGAGAGCATCGACGATCTGACCGAGAGCGACCCCGAAGCCGTCGCCGACGACGTCGAGGGTGTCAGCGCCGATCGGATTCGGGACTGGCAGGCGGCGGCCTAGCGTTGGTACCGCCGTCCTGTAGAGTAGGCGATCGGCGGGACACAACGCTGACAGCCACCCAGTCAAATCGAACAATACGTTCTTTTTTGTTGAACTGTGGCGGTGCGGTATGTCGACCGACACAGTGGGAAATGCCACCGCATGCACAACAGTATGCGGGTCGCTTCGGGCCAGGACAAGCGGCCGACGACCTGCCGTTCTCCGAGGCCGTTGCTCGTACTGTCGGACACAAGCAACTGAACGCAACGTGGCCAGATCGAGTCCGAAACGATCGATACACGATGAACACGCCGAGAGACGATTTACGTACGTGTGTCCGATAGTATCAGGCCGATGGGAACTCACAGCTGACCTGCCGTTGGACTCGGTCTGGAACTCGGCGGTGTTTTGATGATCGCCGCCGCGTTCGCCCTCGACGAACCGGCCCTTCTGATCGGGCTTGGGGTTGGTGCCGGCGTCACGGTTGTCGTCGCTGCCGTGGCGTCAGTGCTACTGGGCAGGTGCCACTGGTGGATGCATCACCTGTAGACGAGTTGATCGGGACAGTCGGCGATCGGATCAGCGATCGAGCACTGACGCTGTGGCCGACACGATCCGCTCGGGGTCCACGACATCCGTCTCCTGAAACTGGTCCTCACCGTCGGCGTCGATCACGGTCGTGACGGGGTAGCCGACGATGCCGTACCGCGCCGCGAGCGTTGAGTCCGGATCGTAGCCGACCGCCCAGTTACCGTCGTGACGGTCCCACCAGTCGCGGAGCTCGTCTGCCGGGAGCCGGCCGACCGACTGGTAGGTGACCGACAGGAACCGGACGTCGGAGCCGTACTCGTCGGTGAGGTCCGCGTGGGCCGTAGCGAGTTTCGGCAGCTGGGCCTGACACTGCCCACAGCCCGTCACGAAATACGTGAGGACGGTGACGCTATCGGCCGGCACCGACACCGTTCCGGCCTCGCTCCCGGGGGCGTCGATCGTCTCGACGGTGACTGGTCCGTCCGTTCCGGCGGCGGTGTCGTCGCCCCCGTCGCTACCGGTCGATGGGACACCGGTCCACAGGAGGGTTGCCCCACCGCCGAGCGCGCCGAGACTCGCGACCCCGGCCACGACGTCGCGGCGTCTCACCGATCGCTCACCCCAGTCGTCGATCGACGAGCCGACGGCCGAGACCCACCCTGTAGCCGTCTGGCCACGAGGCAGGTGGTTGCGTGGCGATTCATACGGGAGCTGTCGTACTGTAGCACAAAGGATTCGTTGGTTCGATCGTCGAGACGGTTGTTACGCCGATCGCCGAGGGGGAACAGCCAAGCAGCCACCGTCCGTTCGTCTGACCGTGACCGACGAGCGCGAACGGTGGAACGAAAAGTATCGAGGTGTCGAGTTCGAACTTCCTGCCGATCCGATCCCGGAGCTCGAACGCCAGATCGGGACGCTACCGGAGGGGCGAGCCCTCGATATCGCAACCGGAACCGGGCGCAACGCCTGTTTTCTCGCCGCCCATGGCTACACGGTCGACGCGATCGACATCTCCGACGAGGCGCTCGATCGGGCACGAGCGCGGGCGACAGACCGTGGTGTCGACGAGCACATCTCCTGGCATCGGGCCGACGTCGCAGACTTCGAATTTGGGACGGAGCGGTACGATGTCATCACGGTAAGCTACTTTGCGGCGCTCGATCTCCTCCCGGATATCAAAGACGCGCTCGCTCCAGGTGGCGTTCTGGTCTACGACCACCATCTGCGGACGAGCGATCCGGTCGAGATTGGGCCCACGAACGAACGCCACCGGTACCGGTCCAACGACCTGCTCCGGGCGTGTCTCGACCTGACGATCCTCTCCTACGAGGAACGACGACGACCGCTTCCGGGCGGCATCGCAGCCGTCGCGACGCTCGTCGCCCGCCGGTCGACTGGTGGGACGCAATCGTACCCGAAGCTCGCCGATCGATCGAATACGGACAGTCCGTAGCGACGGTCGTCTCGGTAGTGGCCGCGCCGATAGCGGTCACTCGGAACCCGGTCGCGTTCGATCGATCGGACACAGCATGTACACCGATCGAATCAGTCCCCGTCGGCGTCGGCTTCGGCGTCCGTCTGGATGCCGTCTTCGGCCTCGCTATCTGTGTCACCGTCTTCGGCCTCGCTATCTGCGTCACCGTCTTCGGCCTCGCTATCTGTGTCACCGTCTTCGGCCTCGCTATCTGCGTCACCGTCTTCGGCCTCGCTATCTGTGTCACCGTCTTCGGCCTC
>Ga0207421_10002105_pt1 | contig 25050 bp, 25 predicted proteins | sample SodLakKL_010_SED_4_FD_187542 | JGI IMG/M metagenome (GOLD analysis project Ga0207421, IMG submission 187542) | Alkaline sediment microbial communities from Lake Tanatar, Kulunda Steppe, Russia - 8KL_010_SED (SPAdes) (version 2) | ecosystem: Environmental > Aquatic > Non-marine Saline and... | reverse complement strand
CGCGCGGGGTCGTCGCCGAGCCGAGCCGGTTGGCCTTCGCCTCCCCGTGGTAGTCGGATCCCGCCGTGACCTCCAGACGCAGCGCCCGCGCCACATCCCGGTAGTGGGAGACGTGCTCCGCGGAGTGGTTGGGATGGTCCGCCTCGATCCCCGCGAGGCCGGCCTCGACCATCTGCTCGATGACCGCCACCTCGATGCCGTCGGTGTCGTCACGCCCGCCGTACAGGCCGGGATGTGCGAGCACCGCCACACCGCCGGCGGCGACGAGCAGTTCGACGGCCCGGTCCGGACCGACCGCGTGCTTCTGCACGTTGGCCGGGCCACCATCGGCGAGGTAGCGGTCGAAGACCTCGCGCGTGGTCGCCGCGGCCCCGGTCTCCACCACCGCCTGGGCGATGTGGGGCCGGCCGATCGGTGCCCCGTCGGCCAGTTCCACGACCCGGTCGAACCGCACGTCGATCTCCAGCGCGTTGAACCGCTCCACGATCCGCCGGGCGCGGTCGGTCCGCTCGTCGCGCAGGCGGGCCAGTTCGTCAGACAGCGCCGCGTACCCGGGATCGATCCAGAACCCCAGGACGTGGACCGACAGGCCGTGGTGCTCCGCCGAGAACTCGGTGCCGAGCACCAGTTCGAGGTCCGTGCCGTCGGCGGCGCTCCGGGCGTCGTTGAATCCATCGGCGGTGTCGTGATCGGTGATCCCCAGACCGTCCAGGCCGAGCTCGACCGCCTGCCGGACGTTGTCCTGGGGGGTCGTGGTCCCGTCGGAGAAGACCGAGTGCGTGTGCAGATCGAAACCGGTCACGCTGACCCCGTTCAGAACGCGTTCTGGCCGGTCAGGAGTCGGCCGATGATCAGGTGCTGCACCTGGCTGGTGCCTTCGTAGAGGGTCGTGACGCGGGCGTCCCGCAGGAGCCGCTGGACCGGATACTCATCGATGTAGCCGTACCCGCCGTGGACCTGGACCGCCTTGTCGGCACACCGCACCGACGCCTCGGTCGCGAACAGCTTCGCGGTGGAGACCTCCAGCGTGCACCGCTCACCGGCCAGCTTCTTGACCACGACCGCATCGACCAGGCCACTGGCCGCCTGCACGTCCACGTGCATCGCAGCGAGGAGTTCCTGGACCAGTTGCTTGGCGGCGATCGGGCCACCGAACTGCTCGCGCTCCGAGGCGTAGCGCAGCGACACCTCGAGCGCCTCACGCGCCAGACCGACCGCACCGGCCGCCAGGGAGAAGCGGCCGTCGTCGAGCGCCGACAGGGCGACCTTCATCCCGCCGCCGACCTCACCGAGCACCGCGTCCGGGCCGACCACGACGCCATCCATGGCGATCTCGGCCGTATCGCCCGACCGTAGACCCAGCTTGCCGTGGATCTGCTGGCCGGAGTAGCCGTCAGCGTCCTGGGGCGTGAGGAAGCACGTGATGCCGCGGTCCTCACCGTCCACGATGGCGCGGGCGAAGACCATCGTGACGGCACCGCGTGTCCCGTTGGTGATGAAGATCTTCGAGCCGTCGAGCGTCCACCCGTCGCTGCCCTGGACCGCGCGGCTGGCCATCTCCGACGGGTTCGATCCCGCACCCGGCTCGGTCAGACCGAACGCGCCGAGCTCACCGGCCGCGAGCCCGGGGAGCCAGCGTTGCTTCTGCTCGTCGGTCCCCCACCGCAGCACCGACTTGCCGACCAGGCCGAGGTTGACCGAGACGAGCGACCGGATCGATGAGTCCGCCGCCCCGAGCTCCTCGATGACCACCCGGTAGGCGGCATCGTCCAACCCGGCGCCGCCGAACTCCTCGGGGATGACCGCACCGAGCATCCCGAGCTCGGCGAGGCCGGGCAGCAGCTCAGCCGGATAGGCCTCGCTGCGGTCGCGGTCGCGTGCCGAGGGGCGGATCTCGCGGTCGCAGAAGTCACGGACCGTCCTGCGTAGTTCGTCCAGTTCCAGCGTCATCGGTTCGGTGGCCTCCTGCGGTAGGTACGGCCGCTCGCCTGCGTCCCGGTGGACCGTCGCGACCGATGTGATGGATCGCGACGGTACCTCGCCCACTGCCGTGCACCGATCTTCGCGGACGGTGACGGTGGCGACGCGGGGCCCGGCTAGGCTCGCGACGTTCGCCGCCGCCGACGACAGGTGCAGGCAACCATGTCACGGGTGAAGCTCATGTCGGCCATCGCGTACGACCTGTCCTCGTACGAGTCCACCGGTGTCGCCGACCCCGTGATCCAGGTGCTCGGCGAACTCCCCAGCGGTTCGCAACCCTTCGGTCTCAGCCGGGTCTACAAGGGCTCCCAGGGGATGTACGAGGAGGTCGTCGCGCTCGCCGACCCCGACCAGACCGTCATCTGGGAATCGCAGCCACGGGTGGTGAACCTCCGCGGCGAGATGTTCGAGGACCTGTTGCGCACCACCGTCCGCGAGCGGATCGAGATCACCTCCGGTGGCGAACACACGCTGGCCTTCTACCTCAACGGTCAGATGGCCGGCCGCATCCCGGTGTTCATCGACGCCCCGGAGTCGTTGCAGAGTGCCGGCGTCTTCCTGGACGCGGCCGAGGTCGCGCTCAAGAAGGGCGCGATCTGCTGGCTGACGATCCCGCAGCGCACCGGGCCGGCCCTGTCGCGACCGGCATGGTACGTCCAGCAGGGCAACCGGCTGTTCGTCCTCAAGGGCGAGCAGGAGCAGGAACTCCCGGGCCTCGAGGACGCCAGAGCCGTGACGATCACGGTGAAGTCCAAGGACGTCAAGGCCGCGATCGGGTCCGTGACGGCCGATGTCCGCGTGGTGTCCGACAGCGAAGAGTTCGAGAAGATCGCCAGCATGGGGCTCGGCACCCGGCTGAACCTGACCGACGGTGAGTCGGCCCTGCAGCGCTGGAAGGACACGTGCACGCTCGTCGAGCTCACCCCGCGGGGCTGAGCCCGACCGCTGGTCCGCCCGCTGCAACCACGGCGGGGACGCGCATCACCGGGTCGACCTCCAACGGCGCCGGAGCAGGAGCAACAGCGTCCCGACGGCGATCAGCGCCACGGTGACCGCGATCCAGACCCAGGCCTCCTGGTAGATCGACGGGCGTTCGGAGGCTGCCGAGACCTCCCGAACCTCATCGACCGGTACGTCCCACACCACCGTCCGGCCGTCGCGTGCATCACCGTCGTGCGCCACGACGCTGCCGGGCAGGGTGAGTTCCAGGCGGGGCATCAGCACCTCCGCGGTGAGTGCCTGCAGGGTGTCCGCATCCGGCCCGAACGGTTCGTCGTCGACCACGACACCGGCGACGCGCGGCGCCTGGAAGGAGACCGTCCCGTCCATGGTCGTCGCACCGTCGGCGGCCATCGCCACCTCGATGTCGACGAACAGGCCCGGGTCCTCCTCGCTGAGTCCACGGGTGAGGTCACGGAAGACCTCGCCGAGCTCCGCGGGATCGGCGACCTCGGCGGTCAACAGGATGGCGATGGCATCTTCATCGTCGACGGTCCGTTCGATCGTCCACCCGTCCGCCTCACCGGCAGCAGCGGTGATCTCGATGGTCGGATCGATCGCCAGCTCGTCGAGTTCGGTGAGCAACGCATCGTCCATCCGGATGGTGAGCGTCGCGGTACCGGTACCGTTCCCGTTGACCTCCGCGCCCGCCGTCAGATCCAGGCGGCAACCGGCCGCCGCCATGCTGACGAGGGCCAGCACGACGAGCATCCGAGCGAGCGAGGCGCGAACGGGGACTCCAGATGGTCACGTGACTGGTCGATGGGAAGAAGGCTAGCGACGCGTATCATCATCCCGGTCAGGGGGAACCACGTGACACCACCGATACCGGATTCATCACTCGCGATCGACCATCGCGACGAGACCACCAACAGCGCAGACCCGCTGGCCGGCGACGGCCACGACGGGTGGCTCGACGACGGCGGCGACGACGACGGTTCCAGCGACCCGGCACCCTTGCTGGCCGGCCCCCCCCGCCGCCGGCGCAAGATCGGCGAGGTGCTGCTCGAGGCGGGGATCATCTCCGAGTCGGACCTGATGAACGGGCTCAGCGGCTCACGACCGGGAGAGCGGCTCGGACACGCCCTGGTCCGACTGCAGATCGTGGACGAGGCATCCGTCGCGGACGCCGTCGCCACCCAGCTGGGCCTGCAACGGGTGGACCTGTCGACCGATCGCCCCACCGAAGAAGCCATCGACCGGGTCCCGGCCAAGCTCGCGGCCCGTCATGAGATCGTCCCGGTGCGCTTGGACGGCGAGGTGCTGGTGCTCGCCACCGCCGATCCCTCGGACGTCGCCGCGATGGACGACGTGCGACTCACCGCCAACGCCCGCAAGGTCCGCCCGGTCATCGCCACGCAGTCGGCGATCGAGGAAGCCCGACGACGGGCGTACCGCACGGACGCCGCGCGGGAGATGATGCACGACCTCGGGGAGCAGGAGGAGGCTCCCGCAGCGGATGACGACCTCCAGGCCGACCTGGACGCCGAGGCGCAGCCGGTCGTCAAGCTCGTAGGCACGCTGCTCGCCGAGGCCGTGGTGGCTCGGGCCAGTGACGTCCACATCGAGCCCGACCGTGACGGCCTGGCCGTGCGCATCCGCGTCGACGGGCTGCTGAAGGACCGCGGCCACGTCCCCCGGTCGATGGCCAACCAGGTCGTCTCACGCCTGAAGATCATGTCGCGCCTGGACATCGCCGAACGCCGCCTGCCGCAGGACGGCCGCGCCACCGTCAGGGTCGACGATCAGGAGGTCGACCTGCGCGTGTCGACCATGCCGACGATGCACGGCGAGACGGTGGTCCTGCGACTGCTCCCCAAGGGCGCGGAACGCGTCCCGATCTCCGAACTCGGCCTGACCGATCACGCGCAGACCCAGTTCCTGGATGCGCTGGACCGTCCGCAGGGACTGGTCCTGGTCACCGGCCCGACCGGGTCCGGGAAGACCACGACGTTGTACGCGGGACTGGAGGCGGTCGCCGACCCGACCCGCAACGTGATCACTCTGGAGGATCCCGTCGAGGGTGAGCTCAAGGGTGTGAACCAGACCCAGATCGAACCCAAGATCGGCTTCACGTTCGCGCGCGGACTGCGCCACGTCCTGCGCCAGGACCCCGACGTGGTCCTGGTCGGCGAGATCCGTGACCAGGAGACCGCCTCCCTGGCGGTCGAGGCCTCGTTCACCGGTCACCTGGTGCTGGCGACGCTGCACACCAACAACGCACCGTCGGCGATCGCGCGGTTGGTCGACCTGGGCGCCGATCGGTTCCTGGTCGCCTCCTCGTTGCTGCTGGTCGTCGCGCAACGACTGGCCCGGCGGTTGTGTCCACGGTGCGCAGAGCCGGAGGATCCGGACAAGGACCTGCTCGAACGTGCCGGGCTGAACACGGCGAAACGACGCAGCACCGCCTTCCGTGACGCAACGTTCCAGACGGCACCGGGCTGCGCCTACTGCGACCAGACCGGCGCGGTGGGGCGGGTCGCCATCAGCGAGATCCTGCCGATGGCCACGGAGATGCGCGACCTGATCATCGAGGGCGCGGCCGAGGGAGCGATGACCAAGCTGGCCGAGGCGGGTGGTATGACCAGTCTTCGCGACGACGCCATCGCGCGGGCGATGCAGGGGGACATCTCGCTGCACGAAGCCGTCCGGGTCACGCCAGACCCGTAACGAAGGCAGCATCCGGGTCCACCGCACGGTCAGGGGCAGCCGGCCCTGCTGGTGGGTGGCGTCGGGCCCGGCCGAGGCCCTTGAGTACCTCGCTACCCTTGCCACCGGCCGGTGCCCGTGCGCCCGCGCCCCGATCATCGACATGCAGGAAGGCTCCAGCGTGCCCACCAAGGACCAGGTCCACGAGCAACTCGCAACCGTGAACGACCCGGAGATCGACAAGCCGATCACCGAGCTCGGCATGGTCTCGGACATCGCCATCGAGGGCCGTCGGGTCGGTGTCCAGATCAAGCTGACGATCCCTGGCTGTCCCCTGAAGGACAGGATCACCCGCGAGGTCACCGAGGCGGTGATGCGGCTGGACGACGTCGACGACGTGCAGGTCGCGTTCGGCTCGATGACCGACGAGGAGCGCCAGAGCCTGTCCGCCAACCTGCGGGCCGAGCGTGGTGCCGCGAACCCGGAGATGGACATCCCGTTCGCCGCCGCCGACTCGACCACGAAGGTGATCGCGGTAGCTTCCGGCAAGGGTGGCGTCGGCAAGTCGTCGGTGACCGTGAACCTCGCCGCCGCACTGGCCAAGCAGGGCCACAAGGTCGGCGTCATGGATGCGGACATCTGGGGCTACTCGATCCCGCGGATGCTCGGTGTCTCCGGCAAGCCGGTCGCGTTCGAGGGCATGGTCATGCCCCTGCAGGCACACGGCTGCAAGGTCATCTCGATCGGGTTCTTCACCGATCCGGACCGCTCCGTGATCTGGCGTGGTCCGATGCTGCACCGTGCCCTGCAACAGTTCCTCGGGGACGTGCACTGGGGGGAGCTCGACTTCCTGCTCTGTGACCTGCCGCCGGGCACGGGCGACATCGCCATCTCCCTGGCTCAGATGCTGCCCAACGCGGACATGGTCGTGGTGACCACCCCGCAGCAGGCGGCTCAGAAGGTCGCTCTGCGGGCCGGCAAGGCCACCGAACAGACCGGCATGAAGGTCACCGGCGTGATCGAGAACATGGCCGGCTTCACCGATCCCGAGACCGGCAAGACCCACGACATCTTCGGCTCAGGTGGCGGCGAGGAACTCGCCGAGGCACTGGGCACCGACCTGCTCGGCCGGATCCCGATCGACCCGCACCTGCGCGAGGCCAGCGATGCCGGCGTCCCGCTCGTCGTGTCGCACCCCGACGTACCCGCATCGATCGCCATCACCAAGGTTGCGTCAGACATCGCCGCACGGTCGAAGTCGATCATCGGTCGGTCGTTGCCCCTGAACGTCTCGTAACTGCGGACCGGTCGGCGCTACCGCGCGGACGCCCGGGCGGCCCACCGCCCGTGGAGCAGCCTCCACGCGGACGCAGACAACGACCCGACCCCGAGTCCCGCGACCACATCCGTCGCGTGGTGCACGCCGACGTGCAGGCGGGACACGCCGATGAGGGCGGCGCCCGCGACGGTCGCCACGCGGCCGGCGGGCGACAGGCGTGGTGCCAGGACCGCCGCGGTCGATGCCGCGACGGCGGCGTGGCCCGACGGCCAGGATGAACCCGCTGGCGGAGCGACCAGTCGGCGGGCCCCCCCGGTCTCGTAGGGGCGGTGACGATGGAGCAGCGGCTTGATGCCCTGCGCCGCGATCCACGCGAACACGCCAGCGGCGGCGACGTCACGCGAGGCTGACCGCCGACCGGTCAGCAGCAGGCTCACGGCGATGCCGCCCAACCCGTAGATCGACCCGAGATCCGTGAGGCCCGCGACCATCGGGTCGATCCGTGGGCCGTGTCCGCGCTCCATCAGGCGACGCGCGGGGCGGTCCATCGGCTCCGCGGCCCGGGACCGGATCAGCCCGTAGGAGCCCGCCACCACCGCGAAGGACAGCGCCGGGCCGACCGCCCGGCGGTCGAGGACCACTAGGTGGCCTCCGGATCCATCGGGGGAGGTTCGTCGTCCGCCCGGTCCGGTGTCGAGCGCCCAGGTGGGCGTTCGTCCGGCTCGTCGAGGAGACCCCGGGTCGACCGCCCGAGCTCATCGCGTGTGCTGCGGAACTCGTCGCGGACCCCCCGAAGGTCCCGTTCGAGGTCCTTGATGTCCGCGGCCTCACGGAACTCGCGGACGTTGCGGCCGGCCTCGTTGCGGACCTTGGCCAGGAACTTCGCGGCGGTGCGGGCGAGTTCCGGCAGCCGGTCCGGCCCGAAGACGAGCAACGCCACGATGGCGATGACCATCATCTCCTGGGGGCCGGGCACGATCACACTCCTCCACACGGACCAGCAGCGTAACCGGTGCTGGGCGGGAGCCATCCCGCACGGATGCTGCCGTGCCGGGTCCCGCCGAGCTACTCGTCGCGGGGACGCTCGCTGATCGTGACCTCGACGTCGATGCGCTCACCGTTACGGATCAAGACCAGATCGACCGTGTCGCCCGGCGCGAGCCGGCGGACCTCGGCGACCAGTTGGGACATGGTCGCCAACTGCTCACCGTCGAACTCGACGATGATGTCACCGGGTCGCAGGTCCGCATCATCGGCACCGGTCCCCGGTTGGACCGAGTCGATGACGGCACCCCGACTGGCGGGGAGTCCGAAGTCCTCGGCGATCTCAGGGGTCACGTCGGTGCCGGTGACGCCGAGCAGCGGTTGGCGGACGAATCCCTGGTCGATGAGCTGGTCCGCGGACGAGATCGCCTGCTCCCAGGACACGGCGAACCCGACGCCCTGGCTGGCACCGGAGCGTGACAGGATCGCGGTGTTGATGCCGATCAGCCGACCCTGCGCATCGACGAGCGCGCCACCGGAGTTCCCCGGGTTGATGGCTGCGTCGGTCTGGATCACCGAGGGGATCACCTGGGCGGCGTCGATCCGGATCTCGCGGTTGAGCGCGCTGATGATGCCGGCCGTCACCGAGGTTTCGAGCCCGAACGGCGCTCCGATGGCCACGACGGTCTCACCGACGACCAGCGGCTCATCATCGGGGCGGAAGTTGATCGCCGGCAGACCGGAGCGATCGACCTGCAGGACCGCGAGGTCGTTGAGTTCGTCGCTCCCGATGATCTCGGCGTCGATGATGTCGCCGCTGGCCAGTCGCACGGTCACGTCGACGTTGCCGTCCATCGCCGGCTCGATGACGTGGTGGTTGGTCAGGATGAAGCCGTCGGAGCGGTAGATGACCCCCGACCCCAGCGAGCCGCCCTGTCCCCCGATGTCGCTGCCGGTGACATCGATGGTGACCACGGACGGGGTCACGGCCTGCGCGACGCCCGGCACGATCGTGCCACCGTCGCCGGCGACCTCGATCGACGGTGCCGACACATCCGTCTGGGTGGCCGACGGCGCCTCGTCGGCGGTCGGTTCCTGCGCTGGCAGGACGAACCCGAGCGTCGCCAACGTCCCGAGGACGGCGCCGAACAACGCGCCGATCGTGACGCCGATGAGGCCGCGTCGGCGCTTGGGCTCCGGTGGGTCGACGGTGCCGGTGGCGTCAGGGGGACGGACGGACCCGACGGGAGAGCCCGGCCCGTCCGCCGCAGCACCGAAACCGGCTGGCGGCGCCTGCGGGAACCTCGTCAACGGTTCCGGTGCCGCGGGCTCTCCTGCGTGATCGGGCGTCTCGGTCGTGTCCGCGCCCGCCGCGTCGTCGGCGGGCCCGGGATCGCTCGTGGGAGGCGTCCGGTCGGTCGAGGTGGCGACCACGCCGGGAAGCTGGTCAGCCCGCCAGGGGCGGCGCCATTCGTCGCGGTCGTAGCTCACGGGGGACTCCAGGCGTCGGGACGGGGTGGTGGGGCAAGGATCGGGGTCGTGGTCCGGCGTCGGTGCACCATCATCAGGCCAGGGTGCGTGGTGCATCGCGGAACGGCAACCCGACCGGTGCCAACCTTCGTCCAGCGGTCGGACGAGGCCCGGTGGCGGGAGTTCGAACCCACGAACCGTCCAGACGGCCGCTGATCGCGGGACCGTCCGGTCGCGGCGGACGCTAGCGTTCCGGGCCAGAGGACGATCAGGAGTTCACGTGGAGACCGATCTGCCGGACGAGGTCCGACGACTGTTCGCGGCCGAGGAGGGGGCGCGGGCGACCGCCCGCGGCCGCGCGGTCGAGCCCGTGTACCCGCCATCGCCCGAGGTCGGGTCCCTGCTGCGCTGGGCGGCCATCACCTGTGGCGCACGCACGGCGGTCGAGGTCGGGGGTGCCGGCGGGGTCTCAGGCCTCTGGCTCATCGAGGGGCTCGGCGCCGGCGGCGTCCTGACGTCGATCGAGCCCGACCCCCATGCCCACGGCCTGGCGACCACCGCCTACGCCGACGCCGACGTCGGGGCCCGGGTCCGCGCGATCCTCGGACAACCCGAACAGGTGCTGCCACGCCTGTCCGACGGCGCCTACGACCTGATGCTGTTGCAGAGCGGGCCGTCTGGGTACGTCGACGCGCTGGTACACGCCCGGCGACTGCTGCGACCCGGCGGTCTGCTCGTCGCACGCGGGATCCTGCGGTCGGGAGACCACGCCGACGCGGTCGCGAGGTTCCTCGACGACCTCGCCGACGACGAGCACATGACCACCAGCCTGCTCCCCCTCGATGGCGGCCTGATCATCGCCACCCGTGGTGAGGATGCCGGGACCGACGCGATCAACTGAAGAAACGCACCTTGGCCGCGAACTCGACCGCCGGCGCCAGGATGACCGCGAGGTAGAACATCCCGGTGGACGCCTGGATCGATCGACCACCCTCACGTGCGAGCTTCACGTTGAACCCGGCGATCAGGGCCACCAGTGCCAGGACCCCGAGTCCCAGGATCACGGTCATCGAGCCGATGCGCAGGATGGGCGCGAACATCAGGATGCACTGCTCGAACTCCGCCCCGGTCAGGCGATCGCACGGCGCGGGGTTGCGGGCACTCAACAGCACCGATGCCAGACCCGCGGCGATCGCGGCCACGTTCGTCCAGGCCATCCAGATCATGTACCGGTTCGAGAGGCGGCGCTCCACCAGGTACCAGTGGCCGAGGATCATCCCCACCCAGATGGCTCCCAGCAACGTGGCGCCCAACAGCAGTTCGGCGATCCCCTGTGCGAGGCCGCCGGCACCTCCCTGCGCCGCTCGGATCGTGGCGATCGGCACGAACGACGCGACACCGGCGAGGGTGGCGGCGATCCCGAGGATGCGGGCGACCACCGGTGGCAGCTTCACGATCAACGACACCGCTGCCAGGGCGGTCACGATGGCCAGCGTCAGCAACAGCGTGAGCGTCAGCTCACCGGACGAGGCCTGCTCGGTGCCCTCGAGGGATCGGACCGGGTTGCGCATCGAGCCCCAGGCTCCCCAGGCCAGCAGCGCGATGGTGGATCCGGTCAGGATCTCGTAGCCGTGCCGCAGCTTGCCCCAGGTCGGAGCCAGCCACAGCAGGACCGACCCACCGGTGGCCGTCATGGCCAGGACCAACCCGAGGACGGCTGCAGGGGCGATCACACGGACTCCTCGGGGTGGCTGCCCGTGACACCGTCAGGTGCCCGGGCGCCGGCGCGGAACTCGTCCGTACCGGCGGAAGGCGGGATGCATCGGCCTCGACCGACCGACACGTCGCGCAGGGTGCCACTTCGATCACCCGGAAGCCCACTCCGGGGCGTTCCTGCCCTGCAGGGACCGTCTTGCAACCAGGTGGGTCCGCGGCCTCGTCGGCCGTGGACCCACGCGGTCCCCCGTGCATGCGAGCCGAGGTTCAGCCAGCGTCACCATCGTCACCATCGGCGCCGTCGCCGCCATCAGCGCCGTCGGAGCCGTCGGCACCATCGCAACCATCGCCACCGTCGGGGACCTCGATGTTGACGTCGCCGTCGACCGGCCGGAGTCGTCGCTGCCACCGCCGACGTTCCCGAACAACAGGAACCCGCCGATGATCAGCACCACGACCACGACGATCAGGATCCCGACCATGGCGCCCATGCCACCGCCGCCAGCACCGTTGCCGGTGACGATGACCTCGCGCTGGGGTGGGGCGCCGTTGGACGGCTGCTGGGCTGGTGCGTTCGGGTCGTTGGGGTCGTTCGGTTGCTGGACCATGGGATGTCCTCCGGGAGAGCTGTGGGGCGCCGTGACGGCGCACGACCGCGGGAGTTCCCGCGGTCAGGGTTCAGGCTGACATGCCTGCCGGTTCGCCGGGCCCCTCGAGGTGGCCATCCGGGCGCAGACCTCGGCCAGCTCGGTCACAGGGGCCGGGAACCGGGCACCGAGAACCGCGACGGGGCCGTTCCCCGGTGACGGGATGCCGTGGCCGGCGTCCCTGGCTCGGTATGCTGGCAGATCGCATGTTGAACCACCGCCAGCGACGAGGTGACCGAAGATGGGCCGGTGCGATCCAGGGTTGAAGTGCACCCACGAACTCGAGGTCGGGGACGAGCACACTGCGGCGGCACTCGGATCCGGCGACGTGCCGGTCCTCGGCACCCCCGCACTCCTGATGCTGGCGGAGCGCGCCTGCGTCGCGGCGATCGCGGAGGACCTGCCCATGGACGAGACCAGCGTCGGGACCTGGGCCGAGGTCGAGCACCTCCAGGCCACCCCCGTCGGTCGCACCGTTTGCGCGCGGGCGACGCTCATCGGCCACCACGGTCGGCGGTTGGAGTTCAACGTCGTCGTCGAGGATGCCGGGGAGACGATCGCGCGGGTCCGCCACCGGCGGGTGCTGGTGGACCGGAACCGGTTCCTGCAGAAGCTCGGCGCCCCGCAGGCGACCTAGCCGCCGTACGCCGCGGTCGACTCACGCCGGAACGTGCGGTCCAGCAGCACGTTGACGACCGCGGGGACGCCACTCTCCTGTGCACGATCGAGTGCCGGGCCGATGTCCTGCGGCCGCTCCACACGCTCGCCGTACCCACCGAGCGCTGCGACCATGCCGTCGTAGGACGTGGCCTGCGACAGGTCCTGCGCGACCATGCCCTCGGCGCCGTAGACGCGTTCGTGGAACGCCTTCATCTCGCCCCAGGCGCCGTCGTTGCCGATGACACCCACGAACGGCAGCCCCTGGCGGACCGCCGACTCGTACTCCATGCCGTTGAGCCCGAACGACCCGTCCCCGTAGACGACCAGGATCGGCTTGTCCGGATGCACGTGCCGTGCCGCCAGCGCGAACGGCGCACCGACGCCGAGGCAGCCGAAGGGACCCGGGTCCATCCAGTGACCCGGGTGCTCCACCCGCACCTGCCCGGCCGTGTGGGCGACGATGTCGCCCCCGTCGCCGATCACGATCGCCTCCGGATCGACCCAGCGGGCGACCTCCCGGGCGAAACGCAACGGATGCACCGGCGTCGAATCGGACCGTGAGGCCTCGTCCCGGGCCGCGACCCGGCGCTCTTCGTCGGCCCGCAGCTCCTCCAACCACGGTGTGGCCTGCGCCCGGCCGAGGCGGCCTTCATGCGCCGCCAACGCGGCCAGGAAGCTCTTCACGTCGCTGACGATCCCGAGCTCGACCACCCGGTTGTGGCCGATGCGGTCCGCCTGGGGATCGACCTGGATGACCGTGACGTCGTCGCGGAAGGCCGGTAGTCGGCCGTACCCCAAACGGAAGTCGAAGTCGACACCGAGCGCCAGGACGACGTCGGCCTGCCGCAGCGCGTGCTTGCGGGTGAGACCCAGCAGGTGGGGATGCTTGGATGGCAGGATCCCGCGCGACATGCCGTTGACGTAGACCGGCAGCTGCGCCGTCGACGCCAGCCACCCGAGCTCCTCCGACGCACGTGCCCAGTAGGTGCCGGAGCCGGACAGGACGACCGGGTGCTCCGCCGCCGCCAGCAGCTCCGCCGCGCGGGCGACGGCATCGGGATCCGCTCCCGCGGGGCTGGTCGCCCGCGACCCTGCGGCGACCACCTGGTCGACATCGACCGGGGTCATCAGCACGTCCATCGGCAGGTCGACGTAGGTCGGCCCCATGCGGTGCGCGAGCGCGTCACGGAACGCGTTGCCCATTACCTCGCGCAGGCGCCGCGTCTCCAGGGCCGTGTCGGCCCGTTTGGTGACGGGCCGGAGCAGCTCGATCTGTGGTGCGTCCTGGAGGGCACCCATCCCGTCCAACGCCAGCGGGTTCCTGCCCCCGAGCAGGACCATCGGCGAGTTCGCGTAGAACGCGTTGGTCACCCCGGTGATCGCATCGGTGACCCCCGGCCCGGCGGTCACGGCCGCGACCCCGGGACGGTGGGTCAGGCGGCCGTAGGCGTCGGCGGCGTGCGCCGCGGCCTGTTCGTGGCGCACGTCGATGACCCGGATACCGGCATCCCTGCACCCGTCGTAGATCGGGCTGATGTGACCACCCGTGAGGGTGAACACCACGTCGATCCCCTCGTCACGGATCGATCCCGCGATCAGTTGCCCACCGTGGTGTTGCTCTCCCATGCTCCCACCTCCCGTGTCGACGTAACTCCCGCGTGACGCGTGGCGGCCGGGCCGTGGAACTCAGGCGGTGCCCTGCAACCAGGCCAGCAGCGTACGGACCGGCACGCCCGTCGCGCCCTTGCCGAACTCATCGCGCGCCTCCTTGGTCCAGGCCGTGCCGGCGATGTCCATGTGCGCCCACGCGATCCCCTCCCCCACGAACGCGTGGAGGAACAGCGCGGCGAAGATGCTCCCGGCTTCGCGCCCGCCCACGTTCTTGAGGTCGGCGATCGTCCCCTCGATGCGGTCGCCGTACTCGTCGGAGGCCAGCGGCAGGCGCCAGGACGGCTCGCCGGCGGTCGTCCCGGCCTCCAGGATCGAGGCCGCGAGGTCATCATCGGACGCCATCACGGCGCTGATCCGATCCCCCAGTGCGACCACGGCCGCGCCGGTGAGCGTGGCGACGTCAACGATGGCATCCGGCTCCAGTTCGGAGGCGTGCACCAACGCATCGCCGAGGACCAGGCGACCCTCGGCATCGGTGTTGATGACCTCGACGGTGGTGCCACCCTTCATCGTCAGCACGTCACTCACGCGGGTCGCGGTCCCCGACGGCATGTTCTCGGCCAGCGCGACCAACACCGTGATGCGGACCTGCAGGCCGAGCCTGGCAGCCCCGTGCAACGCGGCCACGACGGTCGCCCCGCCGGCCATGTCGGTCTTCATCGTCTCCATCGAGGTGGACGGCTTGAGTGAGATACCCCCGGTGTCGAAGGTGATGCCCTTCCCGACCAGCACGACGTGACGCTCGGCGCCCTCGGGTGCGTAGGACAGTTCGACCAGGCGCGGCGGTTCGCTGGACCCCTGACCGACGCCGAGGATGCCCCCATAGCCCCCGGCGGCGAGCTCCTGCTCATCCAGCACGCGGGCGGTGACGGGTAGCTCGGCGAACTCGTGCACGATCCGGTCGGCGAGCGCGGGCGGCCGCTTGTCCTGCGGCGGCGTGTTGACCAGGTCCCGCGCCAGGCAGGCGGACCCGGCGGTGATCGCACCCACCTCCACGCCGCTGCGGACCTCCGCAACGTCGGCGTCGGAGGCATGGATCGTGATCGACTCGAGCTCGAAGGGCGGCGCGTCGGAGCGGTAGGTGGCGTACCGGTAGCTGCCGAGCAGCAACCCTTCGGCGAGGGCCTGGGCCGCGGCACCCGCCGTCAGCCCTTCGATGGCCGTGTGGAGGCTCGTGGCGACCGCGGTGACGCGCTCCGCGGCACCCGCGACGGCCGCGCCCGCGCGGCGCAGCTGGGTCGGGCCAGCCGACTCCCGGGCACCGAGGCCGACGATCAGGACCGTCGCGGCCGGGATCGCGCCACGGGTCGGGACGCGTGTGACCGACCCCACCGACCCGTCGAAACGCATGGACGCCAGCTCCGCCCCGAGGTCGAGACCCGCCGCTTCACCGACCAGCTGTCCATCAGCCCCGAGCTCGGCCGGATCGTCCCGTTCCCCGGAGGCCGGGGCGTAGGCCGCAACGACGACGAGGTCGGCGTCGGTGGCGATCAGCGGGTCGGTGACGGTCTCGATGGTGGGCACGAAGGGTCTCCGCTGGACGGGGCCGGTGGGCTGCCACCTCGGTGGCGTCGCCGGCGAGACTAACCGCCATGCATCCCGCCGCGACTACCGTGTCGCTCATGACCGACCCACCCAGCGATCCGCACCGCCCATCCGATGTACCGCTGCCGGATGACCCGTCCCTGACGGGCGTGCGCCCGGTGGACCTCCGGGACTACGTCGACTTCTCCCGGGGGGCCGCGTCGCGGGTCCGGGTGTTCGGCACGGAGCGGCTCGCACTGGACCTGTGGTGCATCGAACCGCAGCAGGCCACGCCGGTCCTCCACTACGAGGAGCAGGAGGTCACCTACACGGTGATCGGCGGGCGTTCCTGGTTCGTCACCGATGCCGGCGAGGTCGGTCTGGACCCCATGGGTGCGATGGTCATCGCTCCGGGCGTGGTGCACGGCATCGACAACCGGGCCGCGGATCCGCTGATCGTGGTCGCGGTGTCCTCGCCTCCCTCGGACGAGCCTGAGGACGCACCGGTCGAGTCGACCGGCGCCGCGATCCGCCACGAGCGCGACCGGCCGAACCCCCTGCGCCGCCTGGCCGAGCGGGTGCTCGGGACCGGTCGGTCCGAACCCTCGGACCGCTGAGCCGCGACGCGCCCTCGGGTTGCGCTGACGAGACGCACGCTCGGGTTGTGCTGGCGCGCCGTACCGACGAGACTACGCGCATGCGACCAGGACCAGCCCGCGGCACGACCGTCACGACGGAGATCGTCGTGGGCCCCGACATGTCCGCACGGATCGATGGGCGGGAGATGCATCCGGTCTACGGCACCGGCGCGCTGGTCGCGGACATCGAACGCATCTGCCGGGGGATCCTCGAACCCCACCTCGAGGACGGCGAGGAGGCGGTCGGGGCACGCCTCGAGATCCTGCACCGCGCCCCGGTGCCGATCGGCGAGACCATCGCGCTCACCGCGACCGTCGCCACGGTCGGACCACTCACCCTGGTCTGCGAGATCCTCGTCCGTCACGGTGGCTCGAACGTCGCCCGCGGCTCCTTCGAGCAGCGACTGGTCCGCCAGGACGACTTCCTCGCCGAGGCGGCTGCGCGTCGGACCGTCCCCACCGCCTGAGACGGGCTGTCCGACGCGGCCGGGAAGCCGGATCTCGGGCCGTGGTTCCGCGCGACGCGCGCACTTGTGTGATGATCTCTTGACCGACCCACCGACGAGTGTCACACTTCCAGATGGGCCGCTCGGGACCGTGGTGGCCCCGGTGCCCGGGAGGAGTAGGTGCATGGGTGACGACACGCACGACCCGCACGACACCGGGAGCGTCGACGACCGCCCGATCGGTTCGGCCCGAGCGCTGCTGTTGACCCTCTGGGGCGATGTCGTCGCCCCGTCCGGTGGACGCGCGTGGTTGGGCGCGGTGACCGAGGCCATGGGCGCCCTGGGCGTCACCCCGGACACGACCCGACAGGCGCTGCGCCGCCTGGTCGCGCAGGACCTGCTCGCCGCAGAGCGCAGGGGGCGACTCGCCGCCTACCGCACGACCCCGGTCGGGATGCGTCGCCTGGAGGAGGCCGCCGACCGCATCTACCTGCGGCGACCCCTGGCGTGGGATGGCCGCTGGCACATGCTCCGGCTGTCACCGGCTGTCGGGAACGCCGCAGCACGAGCGGCGCTGCGACGCGAACTTGCCTGGCTCGGCTACGGGCAACTCTCCGCCGAGCTCTGGATCTGCCCCTGGGACCTGGGTGCCCGCCGCGAAGCGGTGCTCGCCAAGCACGACGTCACCGGCCAGGTCGAGGCCTACACGGCCTCCCTCGACGGCGACGACCGGGACCTCGCGGCCACGGCCTACGACCTCGATGACCTGGCAACCGGCCACCGGACGTTCCTCGACCGCTACGACACCCAGCCGCCGGAACCCGGGAACGACCGGTCGGCGTTCGTCGCGCGGCTCGAACTGGTCCACCGGTGGCGACGGTTCCTGTTCCTGGACCCCGGCCTGCCAGCGGAACTCCTGCCGTCCTCCTGGCTCGGCGAGCGTGCCGCGGCCGCCTTCCTCGCCCACTACCGGGCGACGGAAGCGGGCGGGTGGGCGTTCTGGGACGACCTGGCCCGTGCCGCCGACCCCGACGGACACGCTGCCCACCACCCGGTCTCCAACCTCGATCCCGCACCGGTCGTGTCCCCCGCTCCGGACCAGGTTGCCGAGGATGTGCCAGGTGCAGCGACGTCACCGACCCCGACCGGCGCTGCGCGAGGCCGCAACGGTGCGTCGGCCGACGACGACCCGGTCCGCACCGAGGAGTTCGTCGCCCGCATCCATGCCGGCCACAAGGTCGAGCCCGCCGACTGGATGCCGGCGACCTACCGCGATCTGAACATCCGCTTCATCGAGATGCACGCCAACTCGGAGATCATGGGCGCGCTACCCGAGCGGGAGTGGATCGCCCGGGCACCCACGCTGCTGCGCAAGCGGTCGCTGGCGGCCAAGGTGCAGGACGAGGTCGGCCACGCCCACCTGATCTACCGGGTCGCGGAGTCGCTCGGCCGGCCACGTCCCGCGATGTACGAGGACCTGATCGCCGGCCGCGGCAAGTTCCACAACGTGTTTCACTACCCCACCCACTCGTGGGGCGACGTCGCCTGCATCGGGTTCCTGGTCGACGGGGCGGCGATCGTGACCCAGCGGGCGCTGCTCGAGACGTCGTACGCGCCCTACGTGCGGGTGATGCGACGGGTCGTCGCCGAGGAGTCCCTGCACTACCGCCACGGCGAGGACATCATGCTCGCCCTGGCCAGCGGCACCGATGCGCAGTTCGAGATGCTGCAGGAGGCCGTCAACCGGTGGTGGGAACCGGTCATGCATTTCTTCGGGACCAACGTCGCGGCCGAGGACGACCCGATGATCCACTGGGGCGTCAAGACGCGCACGAACGAACAGTCCCGCCAGGACTGGATCGGCCAGTACGTCCCGAAGCTGTGGGACATGGGCATCGAGACCCCGGACCCCGCGCTGGCCTACGACCCGGGGACCAAGACCTGGACCTACACCGAACCCGACTGGGGTCGCCTCAAACAGATCGTCAAGGGCGAGCCGACCGAGGCCACGGCCACCCGCCTGTACTGGCGGCAGGTGATGCACCGCAACCACGCCTGGGTGCACCAGATCGTCACCGGGGACCGCGTCCCCGCCGCTGCCTGAGAGGGGTTCACCGTGCCCCCCTACGAGGTTTTCGGCCGTCGCAAATGGGACGCACCGCTCGAACACGTCGGCAACCTGCACGCCGCCGACCACCACACCGCCCTGCTGATCGCCCGCGAGACCCACTTCCGCCACCAGGAGGGCGTCGACTACGCGGTGGTGCGCAGCGATCACCTGCACGGGCTGGAGGATCCCTCGCTGCTGGAGCGCCGCACCGACATCACCTACCGCCTCCAGACGGGCTACTCGGGCTTCCGCGAGAAGCGTGAGGCCGCGCGGGCGGCCGCCGACGCGCGTGGCCGCGGCGCCCTCCGGGACCGCCCGGTGCCGGGCAGCGCGACCAAGGACGCCCCATGACGCTGCCGACGCCGACGCTGCCCGACCTGACCGCCCCCCGCGCGCAGGTCCTGCTCGCCATCGCCGACGATGCCCTGATCAGCGGGCACCGCTCGTCGCACTGGACGGGGGTCGCCCCGTCACTGGAGGAGGACCTGGCGTTCTCCACGATCGCCCAGGACGGCATCAACCACGCCGATCTGTGGTTCCAGGTCCTGCTCGGCAACGCCGGCGACAGCAGTGGCCACGACGCGCGCGCCCGGGTCGATGCCCTGGGGCTCGGCCGCGACCCCGCCGACTACCGGCACGCCGTGCTGTGCGAACGCGAACCCCGGGATTTCGCCTTCACACTCGCGCGGCACTGGGCCTACGAACACCTCGACGCGCTGCGCCTGGACGCGTTGACCGGTTCCTCGGATCCGGATATCGCGGCGGTGGCCGAACGGTTGCGCCACGAGTCGCGCTACCACCTCGAGCACGCCGACCACTGGTTCGCCCGCCTGAGCGCGACGGACGGCACGTCGGCCGACGACGACGCGCACCGACGGTTCGGCGAGGCGCTGGCCGTCGTGCTCCCGGAGGCACTCGGGCTGTTCGAGCCCGTCGACGGGGAGGACGATGCGGTCACCTCGGGCCTGTTCCCGCGCGGCCACGTGGCACTCCGCGAGCCATGGCTCGCCGTCATCGGGCCGCGACTGCGGGAGGTCGGGTACGACGCGCTGGTGCCGTCGGCACAGGACCGGGTGCCCGACGCCGCGGCGGGCGGACGCCGCGGGCGGCACTCGCCCGACTTCACCGAGGACGTCTGGCCGGAGATGACCACGCTGTACCGCGCGCACCCCGGTGCCCGGTGGTGAGGGGACGGCGATGGCGAGGATGATGCGCACCGCACCGGTCGATGTCGACGACGTCCGCCGGGCGGTGACCTCGGTCCCGGATCCGGAACTCCCACCGGTGACGATCGGGATGCTCGGCATGCTCCACCACCTCGAGGTGGATGGTGCCGAGGTGACCGTGGAGCTGTTGCCGACGTACTCCGGCTGCCCGGCGACGCAGATGATCGAACGTGACGTACGCGCCGCCGTCGGCGGCCTCGCGGGGGTCGAGCACGTGACCGTGCGCTTCCGGTACGACCCGCCCTGGTCCGCGGCACGGATCACCGACGCGGGTCGCGAGCACCTCCGGGAGTTCGGCATCGCACCTCCGGGCGGCGACGTGCAGGGCGCGGTGACGCCCGACGGCCGCCCGACCCTGCCCGTGGCGGTCGGGGCCTCGGACCCACGGCCCTGTCCCTACTGCGGCTCCACGGACACGGTCCGCGATGCGCCGTTCGGGCCGACCCCGTGTCGGGACCTGCGCTACTGCGCGACCTGTCAGCAACCGTTCGAGGCGTTCAGGAACTGACCGGCGCAGCCAGAGGCAACCGTGCCTCAGGCGTCGGCGTCGGCCCCGGACGGGGTGCTGCCGGCGCCCGCGTCCTGCTCCGCGAGTTCGGCGAGGTTGCGCAGGGAGCGACCGAAGATGCGCCGCAGGATCGGCAGGACCAGGGTGCTCGCACCCCACTCGCCGAGGGCGCCCAGCGGTGGATCGACCTCCTCCCACCAGGTCAGCACGGTGGCCTGGGGACCGTCCTCCGCGAGTTCGAACGCCCCGTAGCCGGTGATGATCTTGCCCAGGTGGGTGACCTCGAGGTAGCTCGGTTCCTCCCAGCCGGTGACGCGCATGATGTCCTGCACGGTCACGCCCATGAGGTTGGTCGGGCAGCGCAGGGTCACGCCCTCACCGGTGCGCTGCGGGGTCAGCACGTGCACGGCCTTGGCGTCCAGCATCCAGTCCGGTTGACGTTCCCAGTCGGTGAGCACGTCCCAGAGCACCTGCCGGGGGGCGGCGACGTGCCGGGTGATCTCGAGTCGCATGCCTGCCTCCTGGTCGTTGGACGAGGGTACGACGTGCAGGGGAGGTCACGGTGCGGCTCCCCGGTGGGTACCGCCACCGTGGACCCATTAGGCTCACCCGACGATGGGCCCGACGCTGCCGAAGGGCGCGCGGCCCGCCCGAAGATGCGGCGCACCGGCCTCCACCTCAACGCCGCCAACCGACCTGAAGGGATCGACGTGTTCGCCGAGATCGACGGCAACGCCATGCACTACGTCAGCTACGGCGAGGGACCGCCGGTCGTGTTCATCCACGGCCTCGGTGGGTCCAGCAACGTCTGGCACGGTGTCATGCAGGCCATGCAACAACACCACCACGGCGTCGCCATGGACCTCCGCGGCCATGGCCGCAGCCAGAGTCGCGGCAAGTTCTCCATCGAGGGCTGGTCCAAGGACATCAAGAAGCTCATCGCCCACCTCGAACTCCCGGCGGTCACGCTCGTCGGTCACTCGCTCGGGACGCTGGTCGCGCAGCACCTCGCCCAGACCTCCCCGGACACGGTCGACCAGTTGGTACTCGTCGGTGGGATCTCCTACTTCCAGCCGCCGACCGCCGACGCCTACCGCGAACGTGCGGACCTCGTCGAGGCCGAGGGCATGGACGTGCTGGTGGACAGTTGGCTCGAGGGAGCCGTCTCTCCCCAGACACACGCCACCCAGGCCGGCGCGGTCGGACTGCTGCGTGAGATGTTCCTGCGCAACGATCCGATCAGCTACGCGAAGTCGTGTCGGGCGCTGTCGAAGGCACCGCACATCCGTCGCGACGAGATCGGCCAGCCGACGCTGATGATCACCGGCGCGCACGACCGCTCCACGCCGCTGGCGATGGCCGAGGAGATCAAGTCGTCGATCCCGGTCAGTCGCATCAGGGTGCTGCCGAACGTGGGGCACTGGGCACCGGTCGAGGCGCCGGGCGAGATCGCCGCGTCGGTGCTCGAGTTCCTCACCTGAGCGCCGCACCCCACCGGAGGCGACCGTGACGCCCGAGCCGACCGTGTCGCCCGATGAGGCCCCGGATGCGGCCCGACCGGGGCGTGGTCCGCTCCCCACGCCGTTGCGTGCACCGGGTGAGCCCGAGGCACCGACGGCGCCGATCCTGGACCTGTCCCGTCGCCGGATCGACCTGTCGCGCCGCGTCGGCGTCATGGGGATCGTCAACCGCACCCCGGATTCGTTCTACGACCGTGGGGCGACCTACGCGTTCGACACCGCCCTCGCACACGCCCGCCGCCTGGTCGCTGAGGGGGCGGACATCATCGACGTCGGCGGCGTCAAGGGCGGCCCCGGCGATGCGGTGTCCGTCGATGAGGAGATCGACCGTGTCGTGCCGTTCGTCGAGGCACTGCGCGCGGTCGAACCCGATGTGCTGCTGTCGGTCGACACCTTCCGGGCACCGGTCGCGGCCGCAGCCATGGCGGCCGGCGCCGACATCATCAACGACGTGACGGGCCTGCACGACCCGGAGGTCCTGGACGTCGTCGTGGAGCACCGGGCCGGGTACGTCGCGATGCACCACGGTGGCGAGCCACGGACCCGTCCCTTCCGGCGGCACTACCTCCCGGACGTCACCCACGCGATCATCTCGCACTGCCGCGAACTGACCGACCGCGCGATCGCCGCGGGGGTCCCCGCCGGCCGGTTGATCGTCGACCCCGGTCACGACTTCCAGAAGACGACGGCGCATTCGCTGGAGATCACCCGCCGGCTCCCGGAGCTACAGGCGCTCGGCTACCCGGTGCTCGTGGCACTGTCGAACAAGGACTTCATCGGCGAGACGCTGGACGCCCCACTGGAGCGTCGGGTCGACGGCAGCCTGGCCGCCGCGGTGTTCTCGGTCCTCCGTGGGGCCAACCTGGTCCGGGTCCACGAGGTCCAGCGGACCGTGGACGTCCTGCGGATGACCGAGGCGATGCTCGGCTGGCGTGACCCCGCCGTCGCCATCCGTGGGCTCGAGTAGTCGGGGATCGGTGCCGTGCGGCGGTGACCCACCTGGACCGTCACCGGGATACGTTCATCGGTGTCCCATCCCCGACCCGACACGTTGGAGGTATCGGTGGCCCGCATCGGTATGCCCCGCAAGTTCGTCTTCGTGTGCATCAACGAGCGCCCGGAGGAGCACCCCCGCCCATCGTGCATCCGTCGCGGCAGTGCCGGGGTGTTCGAGGCGCTCCGCGAGGAGACCGGCCGCCAGGGGCTCGTGGACGTCAAGGTCGTGGCATCGGGCTGCCTCGAACCGTGCATGGTCGGCCCGTCGATCTACGTGGCGCCCGACGACGTCTGGTACGGCGGGGTCACGCTCCAGGACATCCCCCAACTCGTCGAGGAGCACCTGGCCAACGACGAGCCCGTGGAGTTCCTGCGCATCGGGCGTCCGGAGTTCGAACTGTCACCGCTGGAGGGCCGCAGCGACCTGCCCCCGGGCGAGATCCCGCCCGTCTGACACCGGGCTCTCGCGGGCCCCGTGCCGGGGTCGTACGCTGTGCGGCCAGCGCGCGATGGTCCTGGCCCCCGTGAGGCATCGGCCGTCTGCGGCCCGCACCAGGTTCACATCCGGTCGTCCGGAGGCACCATGGACGAGTCCCCACCCGCGATCGACGGGTACGACGCGATCGAGTTCTGGGTCGGCAACGCCAAACAGGCCGCCCACCACTACCGCTCGGCGTTCGGGTTCGCACTCACCGCGTACGCCGGTCCGGAGACCGGCGTCGGCGACCGTGCGTCCTACGTCATCGAACAGGGCGATATCCGGTTCGTGCTGACCAGCGGCGTCCGCCCGGACAGCCAGATCGTCGCACATCACGCCCGCCACGGTGACGCCGTGCGCGACGTCGCGTTCCGGGTCCCGGAGGCCGCGGCCGCTTTCGATGCCGCGGTCTCCCGCGGCGCGAACCCCCTGCACCCCCCGAGATCGCTGCACGACGACGACGGCGCGGTCGTGAGCGCCGCCATCAGCGTCTTCGGTGACACGATCCACTCGTTCGTCGAACGCACGGCGTACCGGGGTGCCTACCTCCCGGGCTACGTCTCCATCGAGGACGACCCCATCGCGCACCCGGTCGGCCTGCGCTCGCTCGATCATGTCGTCGCGAACGTCGAACTCGGCCGCATGGAGGAGTGGGCCCGCTTCTACGAACGCATCCTCGCGTTCCGGCCACTGCGGCACTTCGACGACGAGGACGTCTCGACGGCGGACACGGCGTTGATGTCGAAGGTGCTCGGCGACGCCGCAGGACGGATCAAGATGCCGATCAACGAGCCCGCCGCGGGGCGCAAGCGTTCACAGATCGAGGAGTTCCTGGACGCCAACGGCGGGCCGGGCATCCAGCACGTCGCCCTCGAGACCCCCGACATCGTCACGACGGTCCGCTCGCTGCGCGAGCGCGGGGTCGGCTTCCTGGCCGTCCCCTCCGAGTACTACGCGGAGGCGGAGGACCGGGTGGGCCACGTCGAGGAATCCTGGGGCGATCTCCGGGACCTCGGGATCCTGGTCGACCGTGACGACGAGGGCTACCTCCTGCAGATCTTCACCGAGCCGCTGCAGGATCGACCCACGATGTTCTACGAGATCATCCAGCGCCACGGCGCGACGGGCTTCGGACTGGGCAACTTCCGTGCGCTGTTCGAGGCGATCGAGCGCGCGCAGCAACGTCGCGGCAACCTCTGAGCGCCGCGGCGGCAGCCGCTGGTGTCCGGCACCGCGCCGGGCGGCGGGCGATCGACCCGGGCGGGAAGGGCCACACCCCATGACGATGTTGGCGATCCGACTCTTCGCCGGGTTCACGGTCGGCGCCATGCTCGCCGTCATCACGGCCGCGCTCGCGACCTCCTCGCTCACCGGGGACGGCGCGATCCTGCTTGCTCTGGCATGGGGGCGCGTCACCCTGGTCGATCTCTACCTCGCCTTCGGCATCATGTGGCTGTGGATCGCCTTCCGGGAGCGATCCGTGTGGCGGGCCGTCGCCTGGCTCCTGGTCACGGTGACGACCGGCAGCCTCGCGATCGGGGTCTACCTG
>Ga0207421_10002103_pt1 | contig 25059 bp, 26 predicted proteins | sample SodLakKL_010_SED_4_FD_187542 | JGI IMG/M metagenome (GOLD analysis project Ga0207421, IMG submission 187542) | Alkaline sediment microbial communities from Lake Tanatar, Kulunda Steppe, Russia - 8KL_010_SED (SPAdes) (version 2) | ecosystem: Environmental > Aquatic > Non-marine Saline and... | reverse complement strand
CGGGGAAGCCCGCCAATACGGACGATATCTCCAAAACCGGCTTTTCCGTTTGTGTAAACCAGGTCGGCATTCAGGGTTTTCACCTTCCGGAGGGCATTTTTGGCAAAAGTCCATAGATTTATACCCAGAGCCTTTCCCGTCATCTTCACTTTATGGAAATTTATATTAGGGTGGTTAACCGGTTTGTATTTTGCGCACACAATATCCAGATGCACCCCTTTTTTCAAAAGCCCGTTTGCCAGATTCCAGGTAACAATCTCTTTGCCTCCCGTAAAATCATCAAAGGTATGTATAACTAATGCTATCTTCATTTTTTCTCTTTCTCTTTATCATTAATCCAGCCTGAAACAGAAGCGGAAATGTTAATTTCCCAGTAAGTATATCAGATTAACTATGTCTCTTCAACTCAATCTTTTGAAGCCTTTTCATCACCGGGGCCGCCACCTCAGAAACTGGAATATCAAGCATGCACCTGAAGTGTCCGCGGGGACACTTTTTTCCTCCGTGAAGACCGCACGGGCGGCAATCCAGGCTTTTTTCAATGACGGTATGCCCCTCTCCGTAAGGAGCAAAGCCCATTCCTTTTACGGTTGGCCCGAAAACAGCCACAACCGGAACCCCCATAGCAGCTGCTATATGAATAAGCCCTGTGTCATTTGAAAGAAGAATATCCAGCCTGTTTATAATTGCAAAAAGCTCAGTTAGAGATGTCCGGGCGGTTAAATTAATGATACTGTCAGATTCTGTCTCCTGGGGCTTTTTTCCCAGCAACACGGCTTTTGTATCTCCGGGAAGAAGGGATGCCACCTCCATAAATCTCCCGAAAGGCCAGCATTTTGTTTTCCACTGGCTTTGAGCGCACATTCCCACTAATTTCTTTCCGTCGGGAAGTTTTTCCCTGATGTATTTTTTCTCTTTCTCCGGCGGTTGAAGCTTAAAACTTCTATCCATTTTGCCGCATCCTGCGGCCGAAGCAAGGTCAAGCTGCCTTTCCACGTCATGCCTGCTCCAGTCAAAATCAACCTTAGTATTGCAGAACATTTTTGCGCCGCCTCTTTTATAGCCAATCCTCTCGGGGATTCCGGCCATGTAAGAAATCAGGCCGCTTCTGAAGGACCTCTGGGGAAGAAAAACCCTGTCATAACCGGATTTTTTAAGCCTTCCGGCCAGTCTCAGCACTGATGTAAACCCCTTTTCGCTGCCATCCTTGTCGTATTTAATCACCTCATCCACGCCGCTTGAACATTCAAAGACAGCGGCATTGCCGGGGCGTGAAAGAACGCTTATGCTGCAGGAGAAGTTTTTCTTTAAGGTATTTACCAGGGGCAAACTTAAAACGCAATCCCCCAAAAAAGCAGTCTGGATTATAAGTATTTTCACAGAAAACTTTTTATCTCTTTCATCACATCCCCCACTTCTATTCTCTTCATGCATGCCCTGTCTTTATGCCTGCAGCTGCTGGATCCATGAAGGCTGCAGGGCCGGCACTGAAGCTCTTTTTCAATTATCCTAACCTTATCCGAAACAGGCTGAAAACCGAACTCCTTCACCGTAGGCCCGAACATGGCGACCACAGGCGTTGAAACTGCCCATCCTATATGCATGGCCGCTGTATCAGGTGAAACCAGAAGAGATGAATTCTTGATTACCGCGCAAAGCTGCCTTACATCCGTCTGCCCCGCAAGATTTACAACATGTTTTTTTAAAAGACCGGTTCCCTGCCTTATTTTCTCTATACTCTCTCTGTTCTTTTTCATCCCCAGAAGAACAACATCTTTTTTCAGCTGCTTTATTATCTGCACTAAAAGCCCTGTGTATTTTTCCGGCAGCCACTGCTTTGTTTTCCATTTGGCGCAGGGGGAGATCGCCAGGTAGTCTTTAACTTTTACAAGTTCACCGGCTTCTTTCAATTCTTCTTTTTTAAGGTATATCCCGGGAGGAGAAAACGCAGCATCGGGCAGAATTTTTTTTACCGGGGACAGGTACCTGTCTATTACATGCTCATTCAAGCGGGAGTCTCTTTTTCCCGTAAACAGAAAAACCCTCCTGGAGAAAGAAAGCTTATTGTATTTGAGCCGCTTTGAAGCGGGTATACAGTACTTCACCAGGGTGGACCTCAAGCTGTTGTGGATATCAATAAGGTAGTCATACCTTTTTTTTCTGGAAAATGAAGTAATTACATCTCTTATATCGGGATTATTCCTTAATACCGGGGCATACTCCGGTTTAGTAAGAATATCAATTTCCGCTTCAGGGCTGGCTTTTTTTATACTTGCCGCCGCCGCCGAAACAAGAACAACATCACCGAGAGAAGAAAAGCGTATAAGCAGATAACTCATCAGCTTATATAGCTTTTTAGTTTTGAAAGATTCTCTCTCTGTCCAAGAACAATTATCTCATCACCGGGTTCAAGAACAGTATGTGAAGAAGGATTGTAAATAAACTGATTTGTTTTTTTCTTTCTTATTGATATTACAACCAGCCCTGTTCTCGACGGTATTTGTGCCTGGGCAAGTGTTTGTGACTCTACAGAAGCCCCCTCTTTAACCGGCACCGATTCAAGCTGAAGCTCCTTTCCGCCCCCGGCGGTTATAATATCCAGAAATGAAACCACCGCCGGCTGTGTAGCCACACAGGCCATTCTCCTGCCGCCTATCTGTGATGGAGCAATAATATAATCTGCGCCTGCCCTCCGCAATTTTTCTCTTACATTGGGGTCTATGTTCTCTGTAACTATTGTGAGTGAGGGGTTTATATCCCTTGCCGTTATAACTACAAACAGATTTTCGCTGTCACTTCCCAGGCAGGAGATAAGGGTCCTGGCTTCATCAATATTGGCGCCTTTTAAAGTTTCAATCTCTCTTGCATCGTCCTGAATATACTCAAAATCCCCCAGGCTTCTTTTTAACTTATGTATCTCCTCTTCAGAAATATCTATTACTACAAACTCCTCATCCGATTCATGCAGATTCCTTATAACCTCTTCACCCAGCTCCCCGATACCGCATACAATTATATGTCCTTTTAAAGATTTTATTCTCTTTTCCATTTTTCTCCTCCGAAGGTAATACGCCAACTCTCCTTCAAGCATCAGTTTTGTAAACATACCGAAAGCAACGGTAACCGTAAGCACCCCGCCGCCGATAAGAGCTATCGTAAACCATTTTCCGCCTACAGAAAGCTCCGCTATCTCCTTGTATCCGACAGTCGAAAGTGTAATTGCAGTCATATACAGCGAGTCAAGAAGGCTCCACCCTTCTATGATGTGATAGCCGAAAACCCCGGCGGTTATGACAACTACAATCATCAAAAAAACCAGGAGAAAACGCTTAAATATCATAAGCCCCGGTAAAAGTTTCTCTTACTCTTTTTCTCATATTACAAAACGCCTCGCCATTTTTTCTTCCATCCTCTTTCGCTCTTTCGGGTTCACTCAGATACCCGTTAAAAATATTATATAAATCATCTTCGGATTTAGCCACCCTCAGAGCGCCGCATTTTTTTAAATAATTTACCGGCTCCTTAAAGTTAGAGTATGAAGGCCCTATAACCACGGGGGCGGAAACAGACGCAGGCTCCATGACATTATGGCCTCCTGTATTAGAGAAACTTCCGCCCACAAAAACCATATCCGCTATTGAATATAAAGCTTCAAGCTCCCCCATGACATCCAGAATTATCACCTCAGAAGGCTTAAAAGCCCCCTTCTTCAGGCTCCATCGAAGGGGAGATATACCGGTGTTCTTAAATATTCTCTCAATTTCCTCAATCCGTCCCAGGTGCCTGGGGGCAATTACAAAAGTAACGTCCGGGAATTTTATTTTTATTTTTCTTATCACCTCAGAAATTATTTTTTCTTCCGGATAATGCGTTGAGCCAAAAACCGTAACAGGGTGGGATACCGGCGCATACCTCATATCCTCACTGGAAATCTCCGGAGGTTCATAAAGATACTTTAAATCCGCGGGGGTCCGGATTTTTCTCTCACTTACGCCCAGGGCTTTAAACTTCAGCATGTTCTCCTCATTCTTCGGGTAAACGGCATCAACATACCTGAAAACTTTAAGAAGGCATCTTTTCCACCTTAGATAGCCCCTGAACCTGGCATCCGAAAGCCTGCCGTTAATTATTGTTGTTTTAAGTCTCCTTGCCGTAAATATCATCCCCGGCCAGAGCTCTGTTTCCAGAATAAAAAGTTTCCGCGGACGAACCAGCCTTATAAACCTTTTCATGAGTATAGTCAGGTCAAGCGGCATAAGAACAGCTGCAGCGTCAGGGTGAAGATTCGCAGCGGTTTCCCTCCCGGTAAAAGTTGTGCATGTAATAATGGACCCGGCAAATGAGAAATCGGGTATATTCTTAAGCATTCTTACCTCTCCCACCGATGCAGCATGGACCCAGGTATCCCTGCCTGAGAATTTTTCTTTTATTTTCCTCAACCCGTAAATACCCAGTCTTTCCCCCAGTCCTTTTCTAAAACTTCTTTTAAACAAAACCAGCGGCGCCAGAAAGGGAAGAAGTACAATTAAAGCAGTATAATATGCAAACTGGTACCAGTAAATCACCCCCGTCTCCTAACTGTCTGTAAGTTTTTCCGCAACCCTTACCGCCTCCACAGCGTCAGGGGCGTAACGGGCCCCTATTGACTCTGCAAATTTTGAGGTGACTGCGGCGCCTCCGACAAGAATCGGGATATTCAAACCCTGCTCTCTGATAATTGAGCTGACCTCCTTCATCCTGTCCATGGTAGTTGTCATAAGAGAAGAAAGGGCCACAATATCAGCATTAAAACTGCGGGCCTCTCTGACTATAGTTTCTGAATCGACATCAACCCCCAGATCCCTTACCTCGTAGGAATGATTTTTAAGTATCAGGGAAACAAGGTTTTTACCTATATCATGAATATCCCCCTTAACTGTGGCAATAACCACACGTCCCCTGGCTCGCATCCCCCCCCTTTTTTGAAGCTCCTTTTCCAGTAAAGCCATTGAGTTCTCGCAGGCCTTAGCCGATTGTATCAGCTGGGGAAGAAACAGCACTCTTTCGCTGTAGAGCCCCCCAACCTTATCCAGGGCAGGAATTATATATTCGTTTATAATCTTAAGCGGTTCATTCGTCTTAAGCAGCTTCTCTGCCTCTTGCGCAGCCAAAGAAGAACCTCCTTCAAGCACCGCCTGAGAAAGAGGGTTTTCAAACTTAAACGCCTCTTTAGAGGGAGAAAAGTATTTTATATACTCATCCCCATTTAAGTCACGCCCCGAAAGCAGAGCGGCTGCGCGGACAGAATATATTAAATCGGTATCCAGCGGATTTGCGATCAACGCTGAGCAACCTGACGCAACGGCAAGCGAGCTGTAGGTCTGATTCAGAACGGCTTTCTGGGGAAATCCCGAAGAGACATTGCTTATCCCTAAAACCGTGCGGCTATCTGTTCTTCTGAGCGCCTCAAGGGTTTTTACAGCTGAAGACGTATCGGTCGATATTGAAAACGTAACAGGGTCAATCACTACATCACTTGAGGGGATTCCCTCTTTTTCTGCCCTTTTTAAGATTTTTTCCGCAACCCTGATTTTCCCGGAGCTTTCGGATGGAACGCCTTCGTCGGATACACACAACCCGATAAAAGGCATGCCGTATTTTTTTGCCAGGGGAAGGAGACTCTTCATCTTTTTCTTTTCAGCCGAGATGGAATTTAAAAGCAGAACACCCGGATATATCCTTGCAGCGGCTTCAACGGCTTCGGGGTTCTGGGAGTCAAGAACAAGGGGAAGATTCACCCTGCTGCTGAGCAGCTCTATTACCTCTGCGGTTCTCTCTTCATCCCTGCCCAGGTTTACGTCAAGGGCCCCGGCTCCTGCATTGCGCTGTTTTATGGCTTCCCTTACTATTAGCTCATTAGAATCCTTAATTTCCGGATGGGCGAGAAAATTTATTCTTTCGCCTATGATAATCGGATAATTCCCGAACTCTATCCAGTCTGTCCGGGACGTGATAATAAAAGGGGTATTTTTCACCGGGGGTGGCGGTTTTATATCCCCTATTTTTTCCCGAAGAAATCTTATATACTCGCCCGTTGTTCCGCAGCAGCCTCCGATATAGGAAGCTCCTGCCCTGACAAGCTCCCGGCATCTTACCGCATACTCCTGCGGCGTCATTGGATAAACGGTTTTTCCATTTTCATTTATCGGAACGCCGGCATTAGCCTGAACGCAAATAGGTTTCGAGGTGGCCTCACGCATGGCCTTTACCACGCCGTAGAGCCCCTCGGGGCCGTAAGAGCAGTTGACCCCCACAACATCCGCCCCTAACCTATCCATCACAACAGCAGCCACCTCGGGAGGCGTTCCCGTTGAAGTCCGTCCATCTTCTGAAAAAGTCATTGTGGCGATAACATCAAGTCCCGGAGCAATTTCTTTTGCAGCGATAAGGGCAGCCCTCATCTGAGAAATATCATCCATTGTTTCAATAATAAAAAGATCAACACCGCTGCTTCTGAGAACCTCCATCTGCCGGCTAAATGCCCTTACGGCATCTTCAAATTCCATATCACCGATTGGCTTAACCATTTTCCCGACAGGGCCTACAGAGCCGGCAATCCTGACTTTTTTTGAGGTTTTAGAGACAGCCTTTTTAGCAATTTCAACTGCCCGGCGATTTATCTCTTTAAAATTACCATATTTTACAGAAGTCGCTGAAAATGTGCAGGTTTCTACTATCCGGGCGCCGGATTCAATATATTCTGATGTAATCTCCTCAACGATTTCCGGGTTCTTCAAACTTGAAGCGCAGCTCGGATCCCTGTTCGCTGAAGCTAAAGCCGTTCCCATTGCTCCGTCTAAAAGAGTTATCTTGCTCATTTATGCCACCATGGCTGAACTGCCGTTATGGATTTTCTGGGATTTAATAATCCTGAACCAGTAATTTCAAGACCAATTTTTTCCGCCGGAATGTATTTAAATATTCTCTTAGATGCATGCGGCGGCCAGCTTCCATATCCCGGAGAAAATCTCTGTCCGAGATTGCATTCTTTAGCCGAGGCTTCCTTTCTTACTATCCTTGAAACAAAGTTTGCGCACTGCTCGGCAGCCTCAGAACCCGCCGCATCAAGAATCGCGCATGACGCAAAATCCTCATCCTTTAGATTTTCCACCTCTTCTTCAAGCCCCTTTCCTACTGTTACCGCCATGAGAGTGAAAGCGAAACAATCATTTAATATTGATTTCTCTTTACCCGAATCCTTAAACAGATCCTCTTTAATTGAGAAAGTTTTTTTTTCAGAAGAGAAAAAATTCTCAAAAACCGCAGACGGATAAATAAGGGAGTATGCTTTTTCAATCTGACTCTGCATTTTATTCTCCGCTCCGGGGGTGACTTTTGTTCTTTTAGAGTTGTATTTGAGGCTCCTTAATATCTCCCTTTTTCTTAACTTTATCCTGAAGCCTTTTATCTTCTTCACTTTTTATGGCGGTCATACCATTTAAAGACAAGAGGGGCAGCAAGAAATATCGAAGAATAGGTTCCTATTATAACACCTATGAATAGGGCAACAGAAAACCCGTGAAGAACCTCTCCCCCTCTTATGAGAAGCGCAAAAATTACAGCCAGCGTTGTGCCGGAAGTAATAACTGTCCTCGACAGTGTTTCATTAATACTGAGGTTAAAAACCTCATTGAACGGCTTTTTATAATGCAGCTTTATATTCTCCCTTATCCTGTCATAAACCACAATTGTATCGTTTACGGAATAACCCGCAAGCGTAAGAAGCGCCGCGACAACGGGAAGATCTATCGTTATTCCCAGCAGGTTCAAAACCCCGAATGTTATGATAATATCATGCGTCAGGGCTATCACCGCAGTGAAACCCCATGCCCCGCCTTTAAACCTCCAGGCGACATAAATAATTATACCTATAAATGCGAAGAAGAAGGCCATCATTGCCCTTTCCTGAATATAAGACCCCACCGCCGGGCCAACCATCTCCGTCCTTAGCACCTCAAAATCCGTATCCTCCGGAAGATTTTCTCTGAGAATCCCTTTTACTATGTCAACATCCCCTTCAATTACTTCCTCTTCTATTCTGATTATCATTGCCGAGGCGTCTCTGAATTCCTGTATGGCGGCATTATCAACACCGCCCCTCTCTAGCGCGCTGCGCACATCAACAGTTTCAGGCATCTCATCGAACCTGAGGTGTATAAGCATTCCTCCTGTGAAATCTATTCCCCAGTGCGGGGGTTTAACAAAGAAAAGACCGATTGCAAGTAGGACCAACCCTGCCGATAACACAAAAGTGAACCCTCTTTTACCCAGAAAATCTATTTTCTTATCTTTTAAAAACTGCATTTATATTTTCAACTCCTTAACAGGCCTGTCCCGCAAAACAACCTCAAAAATTGTTTTTGTCACTACAAGTGCTGTAAACATCGAAGCGAGAATTCCAATGAAAAGCGTCACGGCAAACCCCTTTACGGGGCCGGTGCCGAACTGAAAAAGAAATACCGCAGCCACAAGCGTAGTTACATTGGCGTCCAGAATAGTTGAAAAAGCCTTGCTGTAACCGGCATCTATAGCAACCCGCGGCGTCTTTCCCGATTTCAACTCTTCTCTTATTCTTTCGAATATAAGAACATTGGCATCCACGGCCATACCGATAATGAGAATAATTCCCGCAAGGCCGGGAAGTGTAAGCGTAAACTGAAAATAGGCCATCGCACCAAGCAGAATAAAGATATCAAGAAGAAGCGCAATGTCCGCTACAAACCCCGCGCTTCTGTAGTATAATGGCATAAACAGTAATACCAGGGCAAACCCAATAAACATGGCGGTTATTCCAGCCCGTATTGAATCCCTACCCAGGGTCGGCCCTACTGTCCTGTTTTCAATTATTTCAACAGGCGCAGGAAGAGCACCCGCTCTCAATATAATTGCAAGATCCCTTGCCGTGTCCATGGAAAAACCGCCCTGAATAATACCTTCCCCGCCGGGAATCCTCTCCCTTATGTTGGGCGCCGACTGAACCACGCCGTCAAGAACTATGGCCAGCCGCCTGTCAATATTATCGGCTGTCAACTGCTCAAAACTGGCGGCTGCATCCCTCTCAAAGTTAAAGCCTACTGCAGGTTGCCCGAACTCGCCGGCCATCTGCACGCTGGCATCCCTGAGCGATGCCCCGGTCAGCTCCGCCTCCTTTTTAACAAGGTATCTGCGGCCTTCCCTGTCTTCCAGAATTTCAGTTCCCTCAGGGGCATCCGCCTCATCGGAAGGAACGGTCTGCTCACTGACAAGCCTGAACTCTAAAAGCGCGGTCTGCCCGATAAGATCAACAGCCCTTTCGGGTTCGGTGAGACCGGGGAGCTGTACAACTATCCACCTGTCCCCCTGACGCGCTATCAGGGGTTCGGCAACTCCAAACTGATCCACCCTGTTTCTTACGATCTCAAGCGCCCTGTTCATTGCTTCCGCCACTTCCATATCTTCCGGAACCTCATCAAGGTCCACCTCAAGTATCAGGTGCATACCACCCTGCAAATCCAGCCCGAGGCTTAGGGTCCTCTCAAGTATGGGATCCGACGCCTGCTGCAGTTCCTGCCTTCTTTCTTCGCTCATCGAGAACCATCTGTAAGACGGATACAGCAGCCATGCGCATACAGCGATAACCAGAAGTATTATTGTTATTTTCCACTGAATAGCTTTTTTCATTCTCTTATACCTTCGCAGTTAACTGTTATTTCTGCTCTTTTGAACTTTCCGGGTTATCCCTTACACCCGATACAGCCTGCCTGTTAATAGTAACCCTTGTTTTAGGCGCAATTTCAATTTCAAGTTCTTTCCCTTTTAACGCGGTAATTTTTCCGTGAAGGCCCCCCGAAGTCACAATATTCATGCCCCGCTTTAGTGATTTTATCATTTCCTGTTGTCTCCGCATCTGCTTTTTCTGGGGCCTTATAAGCAGAAAATAGAAAACCAAAAATATTAATACGAACGGGAGTATCCCCGCCCCCATTGTGGCCGCCCCCATTGTGGCCGCCTCCTGCCCCTCTGCAGGCTGCTGGGCCATAGCATAAACATTATCAATCATTGTATCTCCTTGACCTTTTTCTTTTTTCCTCTGTTGCTTTTTGCCCATCTCAACGAACGAAGGGTTTTAACTTCTCCGTCTATGAGATGAGAGGCATTCTCCATTTCGACTATAGCCTTATCTATTACCCCCCTAAACTCTGCAGCGTGAGGATACATTTCCTCAATCTCTACGAGCCGTGCGGCCATTTCTTTCAGCCTCAAATACATACATTTAAGTTCCGCTTCTTCTGTTATGAAATCATCCTCCTTTTCGGAAGAATCAGAGTTCCTCTTTTTTTTATTCATAATACCTTAATATTTCCTTTTTCATATCCTCAAATCTTCCGCTGATTATACTCTCTCTTATTCTGCGGAGTAATTTTAACATATAATGCAGGTTATGTAAAGAATTAAGGGTATACCCTAAAAGCTCCCGGCTTCTGAAAAGATGATGAAGATACGCCCTTGAAAAATTACTGCATGTATAACACGAACAATCCGGATCGGGTTTTGAAAAATCCTCCCTGTAGGGAGCATTTCTTATTACTATTCTTCCACGGCTGGTATAAAGCCAGCCGTTCCGGCCGTGACGGGTGGGGATAACGCAGTCAAACATATCCGCTCCGGAAGCTACAGCATGGACAATATCCGCCGGATCGCCCAGGCCCATTACATACCTTGGTTTATTCTCGGGAAGAAAAGATGAAGTGAAATTTACAGTATCCCGCACCTGTTTTCTGGGCTCCCCCACACTCACCCCTCCGATTGCATACCCGTCAAAACCCACATCAACCGTAGAACGGGCCGATTCTTCCCTCAAATCCCTGAAGGCCCCTCCCTGTACAATACCGAAAAGATACTGCGAAAGCCCGGTGGTAAGGGATTTGCAGTTTAATTTTTCAAACTCCTCCCTGCTTCTTATGGCCCACCTGAGCGTCCTCTCAGCCGCCTTCTCTGCCTTTGCCCTCGTATGCGGCCAGGCAACGCACTCATCAAGAATCATCATCACATCAGAACCAAGCCTGCTTTGTGAACGCACCACTTCTTCGGGAGAGAAAAATTTCCTGTCACCGTTCAAAGGAGACGCAAACTCCACTCCTTCATCTTTTACCCTAACCAAATCACAGAGACTGAAAACCTGGTATCCCCCGGAATCCGTTAATATCGGACCATCCCATCCCATAAACGAATGCAAACCCCCGGCTTTTTCAATTACCTCAACCGTGGGCCGAAGGTTAAGGTGGTAATTGTTTCCGAGTATTATTGAGCAGCCTGCCGAGCGAAGCATATCCGGAGTAAGGGCCTTGACTGTCGCCTGGGTTCCCACAGCCATAAATACAGGGGTGTCAACATTTCCGTGAGGGGTATAGAGCCGCCCGGCGCGCGACGAATTCTCACCTGAAGTCTTTTCTATCTCGAAATTCATATTCATGAAATTAAAAGCATGGCGTCCCCGTATGAAAGAAACCTGTAGTCTTTTTCAATTGCCTCGCTGTATAGATGCAGAAGCCTTTCCGAGCCCTCTCCGGGATAATCTTTTTCTATATAGGCAGCAACCATTTCCAGAAGAGAGGTTCCCGGAAGATGAAAATTGGTTAAAAACATTTCCGAACTTTTAAAATCAAACCCCGGGGTTATGTAGAGGTCAGTTTTACCCGACAATTCCTCAAACCCTCCTTTTTCCTTAAATACGGTCTCCAGCGTTCTCATAACAGTTGTTCCGCATGCGCAAACCCTCCGGGCCTTTTTAAGCTTTTCTACACTTTCTTTTTGAATGGAAAATTTTTCTGCCCCGGGGCGGCTCTGCGGCCTGAATGTGCCCGGACCTATATGAAGAGTAACCGGAGCGAAACCTGCCCCCTTTTTTTTAATCTCTTCGATAAGTCCCGGGGTAAAATGGAGGGTTGATGTTGATGCTGCAGCGGATCCGGCAACCTCTGAAAAATTACTCTGATACTCCCGTTTGTCGGAGTCCACATTCGCTCTTTTCGAAGCTATATACGGTGGAAGGGGAACCCTGCCGTACTTAAGAATATCACCCGGGGTTTCTAAAAGAAAAACCCCTTTTCTTTTTTTCTTCCTTATTTTAACAAAACACTCCTCGTTTTTCGGGGATTTAACCGAAATCTCTTCTCCCTCTTTCAGCCTTGAAGCGGGCCGCCCAAGCGCGCGCCATAGATTTTCTTTACCGGCTTTTTTTTCAAGAAGCAAAAACTCCACCCTTCCGCCTGTAATTCTCCGACCCTTTAGACGGCCGGGAATAACCCTGCTATTGTTTACTGCCAGCACATCGCCCGGCACGAAGTAATCCGTAATTTCATTAAAGACCCTGTGTTCTACCTTAAAATTTTCCAGATGAACAACCATCAGAGAAGAAGAATCAGAAGGGCGCGCGGGGAAAAGAGCTATTTTTTCTTCAGGAAGGTTATATTCAATTTTATTCAGAACGGCTTCGGGGTCAGGCATTTCAGTATGACCATTTCTCTACATCCATTCCGGGAAAATAGAAATCAAGTATTTCTCTAAACCCCTTTCCATTTTGCGCCTGGCCCTTAGCGCCCCACTGGCACATTCCAACCCCGTGGCCCCAGCCCCTTCCGTGAAAAGAAAAATCCGGTTCGGAATCCCTGACAGAAAACATGGCGCTTTTAATAACGTCAGGCCCGACCGCCATGCGAAAACGATGACCCGTGGTTTTCAAAACACCTCCGGAGTGTTTTATTCTGAGTTCATCCACCCTTCCGGAATTCGTTCTGCCTGCAGGTTTAATGTTTTTCACATTGCCTATCCCGTACCCGGCCCTATTTAACCTTTCTTCAAGATCTCCGGGAGTAATATGGACCTCCCAGTGAAACCTCGGAGAGTTAGTGCAATAACGGCACACAACCCCCTCCATATGAGTTATATTCGACCCCCACACATCCGATATGTCTTCAGTGTATCCTCCGCAGCAGGAAAAAAAATAGACCCTTTTTATTTCCCCCCCGGAAGAGAGAACCTTTCCTGCGGTTTCATTTACCGCCTGATTTGTTTTCGGCGCCTCAACATCGGCCCCCCTGTAAACCTGCGAAAAAACATCATCGGAAAGGTCATAGCCGCTCTCTCCGTATTTACCCAGGTTGTTTAAAACATATGTTCTGGAAACAACTGCCTGGGCTTTTAATGCCTCTATCGGCCATCCCGGGCTTACCTCAACAGGCAAGACCCCGTAAAGATAAGAATCCAGTCCCACCTCATTTATTACCGTAATCCTGCCGCCGTCGTTTCTTAAGAGCAGGGTGTCGCGGTACTGTCTTTCATTAACCCTCATAAACCCATCGGATTGACTGACAAAGCGAACAAAATCTCCGAACTCGGCGCCCTCAATCTTCATTCCTTCCGGAACTGCCTGGACCTCGCATATACGGGCTGAAAGCCTTTTCCTGCGCCCGCTTTTTACATCAATTATATTAAAATCGGAATCGTTTCCTATATTTACGCGTTCTGCATCTCTCATAACGGCAACACGAATAATTGTTTCCGGAACTCTCCCGAATGAATACACTTCCGCCGCAGTCAACCCAAAAACCAGCAAAAACAAAAACAATGTCGGGGTTATACTTTTATACTTTTGCTCTTTTTCCATTTTTCATACGCCCGAGAAACAACCACCGGGGTTCTGGAAAAATATTTTCCTGTTTCCGTCACCCCATAGCCCTCTTTATATATTGCAGCCATAGCCTTCTGCCTCAATTCACTAACTTCTCTTTTCTTACTTCTGCTTTTGAGGTCATCAATTGTATACCCTGTATCGCTGATTATTCTGCCGGCTATATCCGCCATACTTCTAAAACCCCTTCTTTCCCTCAATTTTCTGTCTCTATGAACCGGATCTCTGCGCTGCATACCCCTCCATTCTTCAGCCGTTCCAATATAAAGCCTTCCCTGCTGCAGTTTGTATCCACCTTTCACAAAAGAATCATCATCTTCATCTTTCAAAACCTCTTTGCTTATACCCGGAGGATACTTCCAGCTTTTTAAGTTAATCCAGTCGCATTTTTTATCCGAAAACCAGTACCATGAACTCCACTTGTAATTTTTTATTTTATCTACGATTCCCGACTTTACCGGATTTTTATGTATATAATCTACCAGCTGGATTAAATAAGAATCATTAAGAACCGCTTTGCATCCGGGCCTTCCCTGAAAAACATACCCTGCAGTTTTTCTTTTCTCATTAAAGTATTTTGAATAACCTGTATGAGCTTTCTGATATACCTTATTTAACGGCACACTGCTTTGCTGCACAATTAAGTGAGCATGATTGGTCATTAAACAAAAACTTCCTATAGCCCCGCCCATACGGGTAAAGGCATTGTCGTAGTACTCTAAAAACTTTACTTTGTCCCCATCTGAGAAAAACAGAGGCTGGTTTCTTTGTCCCCTTGTGTATAGATGATACCAGTATCCGGGCATAAATAATCTTAAAGGACGAGTCAATTTAATTTTCTTCCAAAAGTATAAAAGTATAACCCCGACATCATTTTAGGGGGAAGTAGGTGTGCGTTACGGAAAAATCGCCGTCATATGTCACCGCGGTAGCTGCCGGGGATATAAAACTAAAGATATCCGAGCCTATAAGCCCGGCAACATCTCTTTCACCCAGAAGATTAGCTGTAACAACCCCTACAGTCGAGGCAAAAGATTCAGTATCCAGATAAGATATCATGCTGTTTCTTCCAGGAAGCTCCCCGTATAGCCTTTCCCACTGCCGGGATTCATCCAGACTTTGAGTTCTTCCTGAAGAGGTATCGATAACGTCCTCCATTGCGGATACCGAATTTGTAAGAACCAGAATCCGTTTTTCTCCGTATTCAAGCTCTGCTGCGCAAAGTACTTTTTTCATCCCCAAATAAAGTGGAACTCCGGCCTTTTTATATTCAACACCCTCATACTCGCCCCGGCTCATCTCGGTCCTGAGCGCGGACCCAACAGCTTCCTCCAATTTGGATAAAGCCCTGCCGTCTTCTACCTGCGCGAAAAGCACAATTCCCGGCAGCGATATTTCCTCCCCGGCAGGCGGCATTAAAAGGGCATAGCCGTATCTATCACCAAAAACATCAAGCACCTCATTTTCTATATCTAAACCGGCTCCTTCTATAATTGAAAAAAGGCCCTTTTCTGATAGATTACTATACGCCCTGCTTATGTTTTGAAGGCTTCCGGCTGATGCTAAAATCGCTTTCTGCGGCACAACCGAAAATGTTAAATCATCCGTTAAACCCGGCTGGAAATCCGCTTTTCTGTAAATTTTACTATATACACCCTCGTTTACATATATATCCGAGTACTGCGGGCCCTCGCCAAAAATGAAAGTCTGCAGAGGTATCCACCTTGAAATAACGCAGTCTCCCCTGCGCAGGCTGAAAGTAAAACCCGAAGCCGAAAGATCCATCTTCTCTTCTACCCAGGGATATAAATGGTTAATATTGGCAATCCGGCCATCTTCTTTTTTAAGCTCGTAGACCCGTTCAATCATTTCAACTCTGTCTGAAGAAATAAAAAGCTCATCTTCAAAAGAAATATAAACCCCGTCTTCAACTCTATATACATTAACTTCGTCTAATTCTTCCGCCGGCTCTTCCGCTAAACCGTATAATTCAAAAACCTTTTCCCTCAAACCGCGAATGTCTTTTATTCTAGAAATAAAAAGAAAATCTTTATCATGTCCGCTTCCGTAAAACGCAAGTATGGACTTTCTTCCCATAATCTTTTCCGCCGCCTCTTCTGTCATATTCTCAAGAATATATCCATGATTTTTTAAATCAAAATAACCGTTTTCTGTCAATAAATTAAAAAATTCGGTTCCCTGCAAATCCGAGTATAACCCCATGAAATCATTAATCCCCACGAACCCCGTGAGAGGATTCTCCCTCGCGGATTCCGACGGCACATACCTCAGAAGGGTCTCCCCTCTTATCTGAGGAAGTGTAAATCGATACTTTATGCCCCATATAAGGACGCCGGCAAGAATCAGCGCCGCAACTATCATTAAGAGCCGCTTTGTGGATCTTTTCATCATAATAAACATTTTATCTCTTTCTCCCTATTTTTTTAGTTCTTTTATTAATTCAGGAACAACCTCAAAAAGATCTCCCACTATTCCGTAACTGGCAATATCAAAAATCGGGGCATTCGGATCTTTGTTTATTGCGATTATCGTATCTGAAGACCTCATACCCACCTGGTGCTGTATTGCGCCGGATATTCCTACTGCTACATAAATTTTGGGAGCTACAGTCCTGCCGGTCTGACCAACCTGGTGAGAATAGGGGATCCAGTCGGCATCCACCGCCGCTCTTGAAGACCCCACGGCGGCACCCAGGATATCGGCAAGCTCTTCTACAAGCTTAAAATTCTCAGGGCTTCCCAGGCCTCTTCCGCCCGAAACTATTATATCTGCATCAGTAAGGTTTACCTGCTGAGTCTCATCCTTTATTATTTCAACTATTCTCGTTCTGGAAGAAAGCTTACCGGGATATTTCACTTCCTTTATCTCTCCCTTTCTTTCTGAATCTTCCCGCAGGGGCTTAAAGACCTTATGCCTCACCGTTGCCATCTGGGGGCGGTGATGCTCGGTATATATGGTGGCCATAATGTTTCCGCCGAATGCCGGCCTGGTCTGCATCAGCAGGTTTCTTTCCGGGTGTATGTCAAGCTCGGTACAATCAGCGGTAAGTCCCGTGTCTATTTTGGCAGCTACCCTAGACGCAAAGGCCCTTCCGATTGTTGTTGCTCCCATCAGGATCATTTCAGGTTTCTCCTGCTCAATAAGATAGCTCAGAACCTCCGCGTAAGGCTCATCTTTGAAATGCTCAAGCTCGGGATCATCTATAAGGTAAACCCTGTCAGCGCCGTGCTTTATCAGCTTCTGAGCTTCTTCCTTTACATTATGTCCAAGAAGAACTGAAGAAAGCAGGCATCCGCGTTTATCGGCCAGCTCCCTTCCCTTTCCAAGCAGCTCGTATGAGACTTCCTGGACCTCCCCTTCTTTCTGTTCAGCAAAAACCCAGAGCCCTTCATATTCGGAAATTGAAACCTCCGGTTTCTTCCTCTCCTTTTTAATATTAATGGCATCCATCGGACAGGCGTCCACACAGGCCCCGCATATATTGCATTTCTGGTTGATAACCGCAAGCTTTTTGAATCTTGGATGCGGCTTATTCAAATCCTCTCTTGATTTAATTTCAATCGCTTCAAAAGGACATGAATTTATACATACCCCGCATCCCGAACATTTATCCAGATCTATTTTAATACTCATGAGACAATTCCCTTATCCTTAAGTTCCCCGGCCAGCTTCGCCGCAGTGTCACGCGGCTCTCCCTTGAATATAACCCCCTTTTCTCTTTTAGGCGGGGCAAATATCTTTTCAACCATCGTAGGAGACCCCATCTGTCCTATACTGTCAAGCTCGCAGGCAATATCAGCCGCATTCCAGCTCGTTATTTCAGCTTTCTTCGCCTTCATTTTTCCCCTGAGAGACGGCATTCTGGGTTCATTTATTTCCTTAACAACAGTCAGAACACAGGGAAGCGGAGACTCGATAACATGATATCCCCCCTCCATCATTCTGTGAACCTTTATACCCTCCCCGTCTATTTCGTCAACCTTACCAACGTATGTAATACAGGGATAATCAAGCATCTGGGCTATTCCCGGCCCGACCTGCGCAGTATCTCCGTCTATGGCCTGCTTTCCGCATATTACGAGATCCACATCCTTTAAACTTCTGATGCCCCTGGCCAGCGTATATGAGGTGGCCCATGTGTCGGACCCTGCGAAATTCCGGTCGGTAAGCAAAACAGCCTCGTCGCATCCCAGAGCAATGGCATCCCGCAGGGCATCCTGCGCCTGCGGAGGTCCCATTGTCATGGCTATGACCTCTCCGTTTAACTTCTCTTTTAATCTCAACCCCTCTTCAATGGCATACATATCAAAAGGGTTTATTATCGATTCAACCCCCTCCCGGACCAGCGTATTTGTTTCCGGATTTATCTTTACATCCGTTGTGTCAGGGACCTGTTTTATACAAACTACAATCTTCATTACTTATCCTTTACTTTGTTTTCCTTGACGGTTTCAAGACCTATCACATCTCTTTGAATCTGGTTAGTTCCTTCATATATCTGCGTTATTTTTGCATCCCTCATAAATTTTTCCGCCGGATATTCCTTCATATAACCATACCCTCCGAAGACCTGAACGGCATCGGTGGTGACCTCCATGGCAACATCTGAAGCAAACAACTTGCTCATGGCGCTTATTTTTGAAACATTTTTCACACCTGAATCCACAACCCTGGCCGCGTGGTAAACAAGGTTCCTGGCCGCTTCTGTCTTTGTTGCCATATCAGCTATCATGTGCCTTACGGCCTGAAATGATGAAACAGGCTGTCCGAACTGAATCCTCTGGGAAGCATAAGAGACCGATTCGTCAATTGAGCCCTGGGCAATGCCTACAGCCTGGGCCCCGATACCCGGACGGGAATTATCAAAGGTCTTCATTGCCACGATAAAACCCATTCCTTCCCTGGAAATAAGGTTCTCCGCCGGCACCCTGCAATCATCAAAAATAAGCTCTCTTGTAGAAGAAGACCTGATGCCCATTTTGTCCTCTTCCTTGCCGAACTCAAAGCCATCCATGCCCTTTTCCAGTATAAATGCGGAAGCCCCTCTGGCCCCTCTGGCCTTATTTGTCATGGCTACTATAGTATATATATCAGCTTCGCCGCCGTTTGTTATAAAAATCTTATTTCCGTTTATGATGTAAGAATCCCCGTCCTTTTCGGCAGTAGTCTCGATACCCCCGGCATCACTTCCCGCGTTAGGTTCTGTAAGCCCGAAAGCCGCAAGTTTTTCCCCGGAAGCAATAGGAGGAAGATACTTCTTTTTCTGCTCCTGTGTACCAAAAAGGAGAATCGGATAAGCCCCCAGCGCTGTTGCCGCATAACTGACTGCAACACCCCCGCAAACCTTGGAAAGTTCTTCCGTCGCGATACAAAGCTCAAGGCACCCTCCGCCAAGTCCGCCGTACTCCTCCGGTATGAAAATAGCAAAGAGGTCACTCTCAGCAAGCGTTTTCATTATCTCCGCAGGAAACTCGCTTTTCTCATCAAGCTCCGCCCGAACCGGCTTTACTTTTTCCTGGGCAACCTGCCTGGCAAGGTCCCTTATCATAATCTGGTCTTCTGAAAATCCGTACTCATTCATCTCTTACCTCCTGAATTTTTATCTTTTGTCTCTTTTTTGTACTCATCCGCAAAACTCTTATAAGCTTCCCTGGCGGCCTGCTGATGTGCCGACTTTTTGGAGCTTCCTTTACCTTTCCCGTAAACCTTCCCCCTAATAGAAACAGAAACCCTGAACTTTTTATTATGAGGCGGGCCCTCTTCAGACAGAAGTTCATATTCGGGAAATTCATCATATCTTTCCACGCTCAGTTCCTGAAGCCGTGACTTGAAATCAACTATTTTTTTAAAGTCCTGCCTCTCCATATACTCGGCTATAAAACGATGTGCAGTTGAAAACCCGCTGTCGAGATAAACAGCGCCCACCACCGCCTCCATGGCATTCTCCACAACCTGGGTTTTGCTTTTTCTCATAAAAATCCTCATTTTTTCACTGATTTTCACGTATTTTTCCAATTCAAGCTCATCACCCCATCGCCTCATGGCTTTCCTGGAAACAAGCCTTGCTCTAATCTTGGTTAAATCCCCCTCGTTTTTTTCAGGGAACTTTTTGAAAATAATATCGCTTACACATGCATTAAGAATACTGTCTCCGAGAAACTCCAGCCTCTCGTTATCCTTATCTATCTGATGCCGGCTTGAGTAAGAGCGATGCAGAAGCGCCGATTCCAGCAGCGATCTGTCTTTAAACTCTACTCCAAGTTTTTTTATAAGTTTTTCTATGGATTCGTTTCTGCCGCTTCCCACTACCTGAATTTTTTTACAATAAGCGTTGCATTATGCCCGCCAAAGCCCAGCGAATTGGAAAGCGCATAATTTACCTCATGTTCGCGGGCCTTATTCGGAACATAATCCAGATCACACTCCGGATCGGGATTCTCATAGTTTATAGTAGGGTGTATAACCCCCTCGTTTATTGCCTTAATGCAGGATATTATTTCAATAGCCCCGGCAGCCCCGAGCAGATGACCCGTCATTGATTTTGTTGAAGACACCGGGATTTTGCCTATTTCATCCCCAAAGACCTTCTTTATAACCATCGTTTCAATTTTATCATTGAGCGGAGTTGATGTGCCGTGGGCATTGATATAGTCTATATCTCCCGGTTCTATCTGAGAGTTCTCTATGGCAAGCTCCATTGCTTTAGCCCCCCCTTCGCCGTCAGGATGAGGTGCAGTTATATGGTAAGCATCCGCAGTAGCGCCGTATCCGGTTAATTCGGCTAAAATATTTGCGCCTCTCTTTCTGGCATGCTCCAACTCCTCAAGTACAAGAATTGCCGCGCCTTCCGCCATAACAAAACCATCCCGCTGCTTGTCAAAAGGCCTTGACGCCTTTTCCGGATCGTCATTTCTCGTAGACAGGGCGCGCGCAGAACAGAAGCCCGCAAGGCCGAGCGGCGACATTGAGGCCTCGCTGCCCCCCGTTACTATAATATCAGCCATGCCGCATTCTATCATTTTCATCGAGTCACCGATTGCATGAGCGCTGGAAGCGCACGCGCTTACCACCCCGTAATTAACACCCTTCAGGTTGTACTTGATGGCAACCTCTCCGCATGACATATCTATAATCATAGATGGTATAAGGAAAGGAGAAATCCTCCTGGGACCTCTTTTGTTAAGTTTGGCATCTTCCTTTTCTATTGTCTGGAGTCCCCCGATACCGCTTCCGATAACCGCACCGCAACGGTAGGGGTCTTCCTTACTCATATCCAGGCCGCTTGACTCCACCGCCTCTTTTGCAGCCGCCAGAGAAAATTTAACGAAAGGATCTATCCTTTTTGCTTTTTTGGGGTCTATACCGTATTCACCAGGATTGAAATTTCTCACCTCCCCGCCAATCTGAGTAGTATACTTATCGGGATCAAACTTTGTTATCCTGTCTATACCGCTTTTACCGGCCGTAACAGAACCCCAAAACTCCTCAACAGTGTTGCCCACTGGCGTAATGGCTCCCAACCCGGTTATTACTACACGGCGCGATGATTTCATTTTTATTCTCCTTTTCAACCAGAATCAGGTAGAGTCCTCACAGAACAATCGGACCCTACCAAATTCCTACTGTTTTTTATCCTTCCACTTTAGATTTTATGTAATCAATGGCTTTTCCCACGGTGTCGAGGCCCTCGGCATCTTCATCGGGAATTTCCTGGTCAAAGTCTTCCTCAAGAGCCATCACGAGTTCCACCGTATCCAGAGAATCCGCCCCCAGGTCATTTATAAAAGACGCTTCCGGCGTTACTTCATCAGGCTGAACCCCTAACTGTTCAACAATAATTTCCTTCACTCTTTCTTCAATTGTAGCCATCCTTATACTCCTTTTCTTATTCTGTGACCATACCGCCATCAACTGTTATTACCTGCCCGGTTATGTAAGCCGAAGCAGGAGAAACCAGAAACCTGACGGTATCCGCAACCTCCGCAGGTGTCCCAAGCCTTTTCATCGGGATATTTTCAAGAAACTTTTCTCTAACCTTTTCAGGAAGCTTCTCTGTCATTTCAGTTTCTATAAAGCCCGGGGCCACCGCATTCACCCTTATACCTCTTACAGCAAGTTCCTTAGCCATGGTCCGGGTCAAAGCTATCACTCCCGCTTTGGATGCTGAATAGTTTGCCTGCCCCGGATTTCCGATTATGCCTACGATGGATGCAATATTAACTATATTTCCCCTGCGTTTTTTTATCATTGATTTTTTTACTGCAAGCCGGGAAAAATTAAAAACACCCTTGAGGTTAATATCCATTACCTTATCCCAATCTTCTTCCTTCATTCTTATCGTAAGAGCATCGCGATTAATTCCCGCATTGTTTATCAGTATATCTATTTTCCCGTTATTTTCAATAATTTTATTGACGGCGCCTTCTACGCTTTCGGAGTCTGAAACATCCGCGGCAACATAGCTGCCGCCTATTTCTTCGGAAAGGGCCACTGCCGCTTCCTTATTCACATCCACTATAACAACCCTGGCCCCTGCCGCCGCAAGATTTCTCGCTATAGCTTCACCAATCCCCCGTCCTCCCCCTGTCACTACTGCTGTTTCTCCCGAAAATATTTTATTATCCACCTTTAGTAACCTCCAGATCCTCAGGGCTGGAAACCCCCTTTACCTCAGCTCTTCTGTCTATCCTCCTAAGTAAGCCGCGGAGCACCTTTCCCGGGCCTGTTTCAATAAACCGCACATCATTTCCGTACTCAGACAAAACATTCTCTATTATCTGAGTCCATTTTACAGGAGAATTAACCTGCTTTATAAGCACATCCCTGATTTCTTCCGACGTCTCAGCCTTCCGCCCGGTAGCATTAGAGTAGAAATCAATCTCGGGGTTTTTTATATCCAGCTTTTCTATCTTCTCCTTCATCGGCCCCACCGCTTCATCCATTAATGAAGAATGAAAGCCCCCGCTGACCTTAAGGGGTATTGCCATTTTAGCCCCGGCTTTTTTTATTTTCCGGGCCGTTTCCGAAAGTTTCTCTCTCTGCGTACTTAAAACATACTGGGAAGGGGAGTTGAAATTCACCACTTCGCATACATAATCGAATTCAGCGGTTATCTCTGACAGCTTTTCCAACCCCATCCCAACGACAGCTATCATACCTCCGGGACGGGCCCTTCCGACCTCCTCGAAAACCCTGCCTCTGAATTTCACAAGTTCAAGCCCCTGTTTCCAGTCCATAGCGCCGCTGGCTACAACCGCCGCGTATTCTCCCAAGCTGTGCCCCGCCGCCGCTTGCGGGCGGATACCGACACTAAAGAGATGTTTCATTATTATAACCTCTGTAACATAAACGGCAGGCTGCGTCACGGAAGTTTTTTTAAGTTCTTCCTGCGTTCCTTCGTAAACGATACTTTTTAAGTCCTGCCCTAATATGCCGTTTGCTTCTTTCCATACAGCATCGGAATTGGGGAAATCTCTTCCCATTCCCTGCTGCTGCGCCCCCTGTCCGGGGAATAAAAATATTTCTTTCATGCCAGCGACTCCTCTATATGCTTGTTCACATCCTGCACTATATATTCCGCCAAAGCATTCACGGCGTTCTTCACCGCCTTAGGGGTGGAAATGCCGTGGCATATAATGCAGGAGCCGTCAATCCCTAAAAGGGGAGCCCCCCCGGTTTCTTCATAATTTATATTTTTCTTAACATCCCTGAAAGAGCCCTTCATTATTCCCGCTCCGATTCTCCTTACAAAACTCTTCTTTACTTCCTGTTTCAGAAGACTTAGTATCGACATAGCCAGGCTCTCTCCGAATTTCAAAACCACATTCCCCACGAAACCATCGCAGACCACCACATCGGCAGTGCCTTTGACAATATCGCTTCCCTCAATATTTCCTATGAAATTAATGTCGCTCTTCATCAGCAGCTTATATGCCGCTTTTGTGAGCGCGTTGCCCTTGCCCTCTTCATGCCCCATGCTAAGGAGAGCAACCCTGGGTATTCTTCTCTTAAAAACATACCTTATATACGCCTCCCCCATGAGGGCAAACTGGTAAAGGTGCTTGGGTTTACACTCTGCATTTGCTCCCACATCAACAATAACACATGACTCTTTAAGCGTCGGAAAGACACTCGCTATTGCAGGGCGGGCAACCCCCTTCAATTTATCAAGCTCCATTACCGAAGTGGCCATAACCGCCCCGGAGTTGCCTGCAGACACAAAACCGTCAGCCTCGCCGCTCTTAAGCATTTTTATCCCCTCTGCTATGGAAGAATTCGGTTTGTTTCTGTACGCCTCCAGCGGGGATTCATCCATATCTATAGCCTGTGAAGCATCCTTTATCTGAAGGGGAAGAGCCGAAGCCCCCCTTTTTGCAAGCTCTTTTTTAAGCATATCCTTCTCCCCGACAAGGATTATCTCAATCTTTTCTTTTCTTGCGACAGGACCTATCCCGTCAGGGCTAAGGGCAGCAATGGCCCCTTCAATATTTGAAAAAGGGGCGTTGTCGCCCCCCATTGCATCTACAGCTATTTTCAACCTTTATTCCTCTTCTTCGATTACTTTTTTATCGCCGTAATACCCGCACACCCTGCATACCCTGTGGGGAAGCTTATCGCTGCTGCAGCGCTGACATATGCTTTTTGATATGTCGGGAACACCTTTTCCTGTCCTTCTTTTTCTTGATCTGGATTTAGAATGTTTTTTCTTTGGTACTGCCATTTTATTTCCTCTCTTTAATCCTCTTTTATCAGTTTCCTCTTAATTTTTGTAAGATATTATAAATTCCTGTGTTAGTTGTCAACGGCGGCGGAAGTTCAAGCTATTATAATTCTGTCAAGATGAAAATAGATTTGGGGGCTAAAAATAAGATAAATCAGGTACATTACGGAAATCACCATAAAAATCAGAATAAGGGTTTTATAGCTCCATCTTCTGGGGATCCTGGGAGTGTAAAGCTCTCTTTTGCAGGACGGACAGAAGCTTACTTTCCTGGACTTTACCTTTTTGCCGCATTGAACACATTCAATTTCAAATTTCTTTTTATCCGGAGTCATTTTCCTTTCTCCGGAGGTATTACGTCACGGGAGATAGAGAGCCTCATCTGACACCTTAAACAGCGCTCGGATTCATGCTTTGCTTCTTCACTGCTTAAAGGCCCCTCAACCGGCATGAAACCGGTGAGCCTCTCGCATACATCGGCCTGGGGAAGCTCTATTCTTTCCCTGTAGGCAAACCCCTCTTCCCTTCCGAGGCATTTGTCTTCGATTTCTTCCGGCAGAAGTTTTTCATCAATCCGCCCCCGGCCCCCGAGATACCTGTCAATCGAAGC
>Ga0207421_10002102_pt1 | contig 25059 bp, 16 predicted proteins | sample SodLakKL_010_SED_4_FD_187542 | JGI IMG/M metagenome (GOLD analysis project Ga0207421, IMG submission 187542) | Alkaline sediment microbial communities from Lake Tanatar, Kulunda Steppe, Russia - 8KL_010_SED (SPAdes) (version 2) | ecosystem: Environmental > Aquatic > Non-marine Saline and... | reverse complement strand
GGCGACACTCGGTAAACTGGCGTCCCCGACAGGATTCGAACCTGTGACCTGCCCCTTAGGAGGGGGCCACTCTATCCAGCTGAGCTACGGAGACGTGGCCACAGTATAACCCGGTCGCTCCTCGACCCGCGACACGACCCGCGACCCGCGGCCCGATAACCACGGACCCAGTGCGTCCCGCCCTTCGCGTGCGGAGGGTTATGGCGCAACGCAGGCAGCTTCGCCAAAATGGGCGCACCGTGATCGTCACCGCCCGACGATCCGCCCCACCGGATGCCGCCGATGCTGTGCCCACACCAATCCTCCCAGCACCCCCCCCCGCCCGAAACGCGACACCGGCTGTGCGGCCAATGACGCCGTGTCGATGAGTTCGTCCCGATGAGTCGGTGGCCATGAGCCCGACGCCCCTCGCCATCGCGGCCGTGCGCCTGCTGAGTCCGCTGGTCGGCATCCAGGGGCGCTTCGAAGGCAAGACCTTCGAATTGCTCGAGGTGTTGGAGGACGGGCCCCGGGTGGCGCTGATGGAGATCACCGCCACCCCCGGGATCCGGGTCAACCAATACGGGAACGCGCTGTCTCGGCAACCGCGCATCCTCACGGTACCGGTGCTCAGTGTGATCGACTCCGATGCGCACCCGGTGCTGCGCGCCCTGCTCCCGGAGGCCGTACTCGAGTCCTTGCGTGCCCTGATCCGCGACCATGTCCAGCCTTCGGCCTGAGGCCGATCCGTCCCTCCCGTGCTAGCGGCTGCCGGCCAGCGCAGCCTCGGTCTCCTGCAGGGCCCCGTCCTCGCCCTCGACCCGCTGCAACACGGGCTCCAGGCCTTCCCAGATGTTCTCGAGAATCCGGGGCTGGGCCTCGGCCCGGGGGTGGATGCCATCGTCCAGCATCAGGTCCGGGTCCAACGCGACGCCCTCGAGCAGAAAGGAGACAAAGGCCAGATCCCGGGCCGCGGCCAGATCGGCGAAGACCTGGCGGAACCGCTCGGTGTAAACGGGTCCATAATTGGGCGGGATCTGGATGCCTGCCAGCAGCACCTCGGCCCCAGACGCCGCGATCGCGTCGAGCATCGCCTCCAGATTCTCGCGGAAGGCCCGCAGCGACAGGCCGCGCAATCCGTCATTGCCGCCCAGTTGCAGGATCACCACGTCGGGGGCTTCGGTTGCCAGCAGGTCCGGCAGGCGGCTCTTCCCGCCGGCCGTGGTTTCGCCGCTGACCGAGGCATTGCGCACCGCCCAGTCCGGCCCCTCGCGTGCCGCGAGCCGCTCGCGCAGCAACGCGACCCAGCCGTTCTGGCGGTCGAAGCCGTAGGCGGCACTCAGGGAATCGCCCAATACCAACAAACGGTGCGATTCGATGGAATTACTGGCGCTGCCAGGACTCCATAGCAACGCCAGGATCAACGTCATCAGGAAACGAAACATGGATGCATCCTCAAGGACTGTGCTGGAAGCCAACGGGCTGGACAAGCGGATCGACGGCCCCAGTGGGCGGCTCGTCATTCTATCGGGCGTGAGCCTCGCGATCGCGGCGGGCGAGACGGTGGCCATTCTCGGCGCCTCGGGCTCGGGCAAATCAACATTGCTCGGACTTCTTGCTGGTCTGGACGCCCCAAGTGCCGGAGAAGTTCGACTCCTCGGCCAGAATATCGGATCGCTGGACGAGGATGGCCGCGCCGCGTTGCGTGCCGGCCGGGTCGGCTTCGTCTTCCAGTCCTTCCAGCTGCTGCCGGCCCTGACCGCATTGGAAAACGTGCTGTTGCCGCTGGAACTGAACCCGGCGCACGACCGGATCCGGGGCCACGAACTGACCGCACGGGCCCGTTCGGCGCTGGCCGCGGTGGGTTTGACCGCGCGCGAACGCCACTACCCGCACCAACTCTCCGGCGGCGAACAGCAACGCGTCGCCATCGCCCGGGCGATCGTCGACCAACCCGCCGTGCTGTTCGCCGATGAACCCACCGGCAATCTCGATGCCGCGACCGGCGCCCGCATCATCGAGTTGCTGTTCGGGCTGGCGGGCACCGCAGAGACACTCGAGGCCGGCCGCCACGGGGCCGATGGCACGGCCGGCGCGGCGCTGGTGCTGGTCACCCACGATCCGGCCGTGGCCGAACGCTGCGATCGCGTGCTGCACATTCGGGATGGCCAGCTCGGCGATGGACTGTCGCCCCGCGAGCAGCGCGGCGACGGACCGCCGCGCACCGCACGTTCGGAACCGGGACGGCCCGGCCTTCGAAGGCCTGGGACTCGACCGCCCAGTACCCGACGGCCCGATACCGGCACGCCGGTATGACCGCCGGCCGCTCGCGCACGCGCCAGTTCCTGCGCGACACGCTGCGCGAATGGCGCAGCCCTGAATTGCGGGTGCTGGCCGCGGCGTTGGTGATTGCGGTCACGGCCGTCGCCGCGGTCGGCTTTTTCGCCGATCGGGTCGATCGCAGCATGACCCAGCAGGCGACCACCCTGCTCGGCGGCGACCTCGCGGTGGCCTCCGACACCCCGATCCCAGCATCCTGGCTGCAGGAGGCCGAGGCCCGGGGCCTGTCGGCGACCCGCAGCGCCACGCTACCGAGCGTACTGTTCACGCCGGACGACGACTCGCAGCTCGTTTCCGTGCGCGCGGTGGATCAGGGCTGGCCGCTGCGCGGTACGGCCCAGCTCGCCGGCGAATCGGATCCCGACACGCGCGCCTCGGGTCCGGCACCGGGACGCGCCTGGGCCGACGGCGCCCTGCTGCAGGCGCTGGAGATCCGCCCCGGGGTCGCCGTCGAACTCGGTACCCTCAGCCTCGAGATCGAACACCAATTGCTGCTCGAGCCGGACCGGGGCAGCAACCTGTTCGAACTGGCCCCGCGGCTATTGATTCACTTTGACGATCTCGAGCCCTCCGGGCTGATCGGACCGGGCAGCCGGGTGCGCTACCAGTTTTTGGCCGCCGGGGCCGCCGGACCGGTCGAGGATCTGCGGCGTTGGCTCGAGGGGGAAATGCAGCTCGGACAGCGGCTGCTGGACCTGGACGACGCCAATCCGCAGCTGCTTGAGGCCGTCAGCCGGGCGCGGCGCTTTCTCGGCCTGGCCTCGTTGATGGCCGTACTGCTGGCGGGTGCCGCGATCGCGGTGGCCACCCATCATTACGCGAATCGGCGGGCGGATGCGGCTGCGGTGATGCGTGCCCTGGGCGCCAGCGGCCGCCGGGTCTTGCGGATTTATCTCCTGCGCATCCTGGTGATTGCGGGGGTAGCCAGCAGCATCGGCCTGGCGCTCGGCTTCGGCGCGCAGTTCGGGCTCAGCGCCCTGCTCGGCGACTGGCTGGCGGCCGACCTGCCCGCGCCCGGCTGGCGCCCGGTGGTGGCCAGCCTCGGGGTGGGGCTGATCACCGCCGCCGGCTTCGCCCTGCCGGCCCTGCTGCGCATCGGCCAGGTCCCGCCGCTGCGCGTGTTGCAACGCAATCTCGGGCTGCCCCCGGTGTCGGTGGCGCTGTCCGCGGCGCTTGCGCTGCTGAGTCTGGGCGGCCTGCTGTACTGGCAGGCGGCCGACCCGGTGCTCGCGCTGTGGGTGCTGATCGGCACCGGCCTTGCACTGGCGATTCTCGGTGCCTTGGGCCTGTTGCTGATCGTGCTGGTGCGTCCGCTGCGCGATCGCGGCGGCATGGCGTTGCGCTTTGGTCTGGCCAACCTGTCCCGACGCGGTGGGCTGAGCGCGATTCAAATGGTGGCCTTCAGCCTCGGCATCCTGGCCCTGCTGCTGCTGGCCATCGTGCGCGTGGACCTGGTTTCCGCTTGGGAGCAGAACATCCCGGCACAGGCCCCGAATCTGTTCCTGATCAATATCCAGCCCGATCAGCAGGAAGTCCTGGCCGACCGGATCGAGGCCTCGGGGCTGCCGCGCCCGGAACTCGAGCCGATGATCCGCGGGCGGCTGGTGGCGATCAACGGGCAACCGGTCTCCCCCGCCGATTTCGAGGACGACCGCGCACGGCGCCTGCTGGAACGCGCCTTCAACTTGTCCTACGCCCAGACCCTGCCCAGCCACAACTCGCTCACTGCCGGGGCCTGGTTCGCGGACGCGGCGACCACCGGGCCCGGAGTCGAACGGGACGAACGGGAACAACGGGACGAAGCGAAAGAACGGGGCGAATGGTCGGTGGAAAGTGGCCTGATGGAACGCTTCAACCTGGCGCTCGGCGACACCCTGAGCTTCAGCATCGCGGGTTCTCCGGTCGAGGGCCGGATCACCAGCATTCGCGAGGTGGACTGGGACAGCTTCAGGGTCAACTTCTTCGTGATCGGCTCGCCCGCCCTGCTGGCCGACGAACCCCAGACCTTCATCACCAGCCTCTATCTGCCCCCCGAACAGGAGGCCGAGAAGAACCGCTGGCTGCGCGAATTCCCGGCGGTAACGGCGATCGATGTCGGCGCACTGCTGACCCAGGTCCGCGCGGTGATCGCCCAGGCCACCCGCGCGGTGGAGTACGTGTTCCTGTTCACGCTGTTCGCGGGTTTGACGGTGCTCTACGCGGCAGTGCAGGCCACGCGCGAGACGCGCCGGCGCGAGACCGCATTGCTGCGCACCCTGGGTGCGCGCCGCAGTCAGATCCGCAACGGCCTGCTGGCCGAATTCGGGACCCTCGGCCTGCTCTCCGGGCTGCTGGCTGCGGCCATTGCCAGTGCGGTCGGGGCCCTGCTCGCCACGCAGGTCTTCGGCTTCCCCTATACGGTCAATCCCTGGATTTTCGTGTTTGGCCTGGGCGGCGGCGCACTCGGCATCGGTTTCGCCGGCTGGCTGGGTACCCGGCGCGTGCTCGATCAACCGCCCCTCAGCGTGCTGCGCGGACAGGAGTAGTGCGTCATCGTGCTTTCCTGCACCGCGTGGCTATACTGCACCGATGCGTCATTCCTTACTGACTGATCAGGAGCTGCAGGGCATGACGCCCGAGGCCCTGGCCCGACACTTCTCGGGCTCCGACGAGCCCGACCCGAAGCTCGCTGCGGCCGTTCATTATGCCTTGGACGCGGTGGACGACTGCGGGCTGCAAACCGATCCGCTGGACGTGGCCGAAATCCTCCGGCGGTTGAACGTCGATCGGCAGACCCTGATCGCCGCGCTGCTGATTCCGGCGGTGTTCGCGCACCGACTGACGCATCAGGAAATGACCCGGGAGTTCGGCGAGGTGATCACCCGGCTCACCGAGAACGTCAGCGAACTGGTGCGCCGGCGCTTCGAGAGCCCGACCGGCCGTCCGGAACAGGCCGAACGCCTGCGCCGCATGCTGCTGGCAATGGTCGACGACGTGCGCGCGGTGCTGATCAAGCTCGCGTTCCGCCTGCAGAACCTGCGTCTGGCGGCAAAACGGGCGGAACCCGATGCCCCGTTACTGGCCGAGGAAACGCTGGAGATCCTGGCGCCGCTGGCCAACCGCCTGGGCATCGGGACGCTGAAATGGGAGATGGAGGATCTGTCGCTGCGCATCCTTCACCCCGAGGCCTATCGGGCGATCGCCAACGGCCTCGATGCCAATCGCCGAATCCGCGAGGAGTACATCAACGCCTTCAGCCACGAACTCGAGGTGGCGCTGGACGGCGATGGGGTCGGGGCTCGGGTCTTCGGGCGTCCGAAACACATCTACAGCATCTGGCGCAAGATGCAGAAGAAGCAGCTCGCCCTGGAGGAGCTCACCGACCTGCGCGCGACCCGGGTGATCGTCGACGAACTGTCCACCTGCTACACCGCGCTGGGGATCGTGCACAACCGCTGGCCGCATCTGCCGAGCGAGTTCGACGACTACATCGCGAACCCCAAGGACAACGGCTACCAGTCCCTGCACACCGCAGTGATCGGCCCCCAAGGCAAGGTCGTGGAGGTGCAGATCCGCACTCGGACGATGGACGAATTCGCCGAACTCGGGGTCGCCGCGCACTGGTTGTACAAGGAAGGCGGTCGCGAGGACAAGGCCCTGAACCGGGCCATCGCCTCGCTGCGCCAATTGCTGGAATCGGGCGACGATGCCCAGGAACTGCTGGAGGAATTCCAGAGCGAGGTATTGCACCAGCGGGTCTTCGTGCTGACCCCAGCCGGCGAGGTGCTGGACCTGCCGGCCGGCGCCACCCCGCTCGATTTCGCCTATTCGGTGCACACCGAGGTCGGTCATCGCTGCCGCGGCGCAAAGGTCGATGGTCGCATCGTGCCGCTGGTGTACAAGCTGCGCTCGGGCCAGCGGGTCGAGATCCTGACCACCCGCCACGGTGGCCCGAGCCGCGACTGGCTGAACCCGAACCTGGGGTATCTGCACACCACCCGTGCCCGCAACAAGGCGCGCAGCTGGTTTCGCCAGCAGAACCAGGAGGAGCATCTGGCCAACGGCCGGAGCCTGTTGGACCGGGAATGCCAGCGCCTGGGCGTGCACCGGGTCGACCAGGACGCCTTGGCCACCCGGCTGGGCTACCGGCGCCCGGAGGACATGCTGGTCGCACTCGGTGCCGGCGACCTGACCACCGCCCAGATCGCAAACAAGTTGCAGGGGGACACCGCGCCGGCACCGCCGCCGATGCGCCGGCGACAGGTCCACGATGGCGCGCCCGCCGGGGGCGGCGACATCCAGATCCGCGGCGTCGGTGGCCTGCTGACCAACCTTGCGCATTGCTGCAACCCGGTGCCGGGGGATGCGATCATCGGCTTCATCACCCGCGGCAAGGGGGTTTCGGTGCACCGACGCGACTGCGTGAACATTCTGCACCTGCCCGAGGACAAGCAAGCGCGCCTGATCGCGGTCAGCTGGGGTGAAGAGGCCCCGACCCAGACCGTGGATCTGCTGGTCGATGCCCAGGATCGGCCGGGACTCCTGCGCGACATCAGCACCGTGTTTACCCAGGCCGGCGTGAACCTGCTCGCGGTGCAGACCCGCACGCACCCGGTGGACCGCACGGTGCTGATGGAACTGAGCGCCGAGGTCGAGAGCCTGAGTCAGTTAAGCAGCCTGTTCGACCGCGTTCAGTCGCTGCCCAACATCTACAGCATCAAACGCCGCTCCAGCGTCGCCTAGGGCGCTGAGCCCACCAACCCGGAACCGGGCTGCCGTGGCTGCGGCGACTCAGCGGCCGGGGAACAGGGCTGCGCGCAGCATCTTGCGGCGCATGTAGGCGATCTGGGTCTGCAGGTCCAGGTCCTTCGGGCAGACGTCCTGACACCCGAGCAGCGACATGCAACCGAAGACGCCATCGTCGTCCCCAATCAGATCGTAGTAGTCGGCGTCAGTGCGCTGATCGCGCGGATCCAGGCGCAGCCGGGCGACCCGGTTCAGCCCCACGGCACCGACGAAGTCCTCACGCATCCGCGCGGTGCCGCAGGCGGCCAGGCAGCAACCGCATTCGATGCAGCGCTCGAGTTCGTAGATCTGTTCGGCGAGCTCCGGCTCCATGCGCGCCTCGAGCCGTTGCAGGTCGACCGTGCCCTCGGTATGGATCCAGGCCTCGAGGCGCTCGCTCATCGCGCGCATCCATTTGCCGGTGTTCACCGACAAATCGCCGATCAGCTCGAAGAAGGGTAATGGCGCCAGCGTGATCCGTGCGCCCAGTGCGCTGGTCAGGGTTCGGCAGGCGAGCCCGGGGCGGCCGTTAATCAGCATCGCGCAACTGCCGCAGATGCCGGCGCGGCAGACGAAGTCGAACTGCAGCGAGGGATCCTGGTGTTCACGGATGTCGTTCAGCGCCACGAACAGCGTCATGCTCGGCGCCTCCTCCACCTCGAAGGTCTGCAGCTGCGGTCGGCTGTCGGGGTCCTGCGGGTTGTAGCGCAGGATGTTGATCTGCAGACGCCGCACGTCGCCGCTAGCACCGTTCCCGGCGTTCGGGACGCCGTTTCCTGAATTCATCACGACTTCTCCGTCAGGCGTTCGTTGCGGCCCCGGTAGATTTCCGGCAGCAGCTCGTCATAGGCCATCAACGCCGCCTGCCGGGCGAAACGATCGACCGTGGGCCGGTCGGTTAGAATCTGCTCGACCTCGGCCAGCCGCGCCGGCGTCTCGGGATGATCGATGTGGTTGCGCAGCCCGTAGCCGCGAAAGCCCGGCGGCAACTCCATCGCCTGCACGTCGAGGGCCTCGTAGCCGATGGTCGGCAATTCGCCCGCGGGATCCTCCCAGGTCGCCAGCGTGCGCTTGAGCCAGTCCCGGTCGTTGCGTTGCGGAAAGTCCTCGCGAAAGTGGGCGCCCCGGCTCTCGGTGCGCAACAGCGCCCCCTGGGCGACGCACAGCGCGATCTTCAGCATCTTTTGCACGCGATACGCCGCAATCAACTCCGGATTCGGACCCGGCGCGCGGCTGCGCACGCTGATGTTCCGGCTGCGCCGCAAGAGCCCCTGCAATTCGGCCACCGCGGCCTCGAGTTCCTCGCCGGTGCGGAAGATCCCGACCTTGTCCATCATCACCGCCTCCATCCGGTTGCGCAGATCGCTGGCGCGCTCACCCCCCGTGCCGTCGAGCAGCGCCTGCAAATGGGCCTGTTCCCGGTCCAGGAAGGCGCCGACCACGCCGGTACCGATGGCGACGTCGGGCTCGGATTCACAGAAATCGGCGATGAACTCGGACACGATCATGCCGGCGACCACGGTCTCGGCCACCGAGTTGCCGCCCAGGCGGTTGAAGCCGTGCAGGTCCCAGCAGGCCGATTCGCCGCAGGCGAACAGGCCCTTCAGCGTCGGACTCTGGCCGGTATGGTCGGTGCGGATCCCGCCCATCGAGTAGTGCTGGGTCGGGCGCACCGGAATCCATTCGTTCACCGGGTCGATGCCCAAAAAGTACTCGCAGATGTCCTTGACCTCGCGCAGGTTCTTCTCGATGTGCGCACGCCCGAGGCCGGTGATGTCCAGCCACAGGTGCTCGCCGTAGCGCGACGCCACGCCCTTGCCCTTGCGCATGTGCTCGGTCATCCGCCGCGACACCACATCGCGCGACGCCAGTTCCTTCTTCTCGGGCTCGTAGTCGGGCATGAAGCGGTGGCCGTCCTTGTCCCGCAGCACGCCGCCATCGCCGCGGCAGCCCTCGGTGGTCAGGATGCCGGCGGTGATGATTGCGGTGGGATGGAATTGCACCGCCTCCATGTTGCCCAGGGTCGCCACCCCGGTTTCCAGCGCCAGCGCGATGCCGGTACCCTCGCAGATGATCGCGTTGGTCGAGACCTTGTAGAGGCGTCCGTAGCCGCCGGTGGCGATCGTGGTGGCCTTCGCCACATAGGCGGTCAATGCCCCGGTGATCAGGTCCCGGACTACCGCGCCGTGGCAACGGCCGTTCTCGTGAATCAGGGCCAGGGCCTCCTGGCGTTCCAGCACCGGGATGTCGTGGGCGATGGTCTGATCCCCGAGCGCATAGAGCATCGTGTGCCCGGTGCCGTCGGAGGTGTAGCAGGTGCGCCACTTCTTGGTCCCGCCGAAGTCGCGCGCGGTGATCAGCCCGTGTGCTGCGTCGTCCTCGGTGATGGTGATCTTCTGGGCGTTCACCACCGCCTCGCGGCTGCCGCGGGCGACGCGGCTCCAGGGCACGCCCCAGGCGGCCAGTTCGCGGATCGCCTTCGGCGCGGTGTTCACGAACATGCGCGCCACCCGCTGGTCCGCACCCCAGTCGCTGCCGCGCACCGTGTCCTGAAAATGGATGTCCTCGTTGTCCCCCGCGCCCATCGCATTGCTGCCCAGGCTCGCCTGCATGCCCCCCTGTGCGGCCACCGAATGCGAGCGCTTGGCCGGCACCAGGCTGAGCACGAGCACGTCGAGCCCGCGCTGGCGCACGCCGATCGCGGTGCGCAGACCGGCCAGGCCGCCGCCGATCACCAATACATCCGTATACACGATCTTCATCGGGCGGCCTCCGGCGAATCGACTCGAGCGGGAGCCTGCTGCTCCCAGGTGGGTACATAGCGTTCGCCGGGGCGGTCCTGGTATTCGAGGCCGATCCGGATATAGGTCGCCAACGAGGCCAGGCCGAGCAGCAGGAAGAACACGATGAAGCCGCGCATCAACCACTTCAGCCGCCGACGTCCCAGCACCGGATCGCGCGCCGGCAACCAGCCCCATTTCACGCCCAGCCGATACAGGCCCACTGCGGCATGGAGCACCGAGGTCACGAGCAGCAGCACGTAGAGCGGCCACATCCATTCGCCGACCACCCGCGCCGACGAAGCCAGCGGACCGATGTTGGCCGGCTGGGAAATCATCGTGTACAGGTGCACCGACACCAGAAAGAACAGCGCAAAGCCGGTGTAGACCTGCACCCACCACAGGCTGGTGTCCTCGTGATGCAGTACCCTCTGATGGTCCCGGAACACCCGGTACTGGCGGTAGGTGCCGGGGATCTTGCGCACCGCCAACACCGCATGCAGGACCACGATGGCCAGCATGAACAGCGAAAACAACGTGATGATGATCGGGTAGGGGGTGCCGAAGAAATAGTAGCCTTCGAAGAACAGCGTCACCCGGTACATTGCGTCCTTGCCGAGCAGAATCGACGCCTCTGCGAACAGGTGCACCCACAGGAACAGCGCCAGGAACAGCCCCGAGGCGCTCTGCAGGCCGTCCAGTCGAGCCGGCCAGGCACGGCCGTCGCGGCGCCCGGTCAGCGCGGCACCCACGATCAGTTCATTCGTCTTGCTCATCAGATTCACCCGGCACTTGAAACCATCCACGGCTGAGGCGGTTCAAGGAGACGCCGGTCCACTGTCCAGCCACAAAGCGGTCGTTCGACACCAGCCGCGTGTGTAGCCCGTGCGCGTGGCGGTCAGCGTCCCCTACCGCAGGGCCATACTAGGGGTCTGTGATCCCGTACTGCATTGATCCATATCATTGCGCACGCATGGTTGCGGCTGCGCGTCAGGCCCGGCAGCAATGCGCGCGCGGCGGTTGGATAGGAGGTACGGGCGTGCAGCACACTCTTTCGTGCTGGTCGAGGCCTTGAACGCCCCGCTCAGAATGCAAGACTCGACCCCGACGTTGCGGCGCTTGAGGTTGGATTCCAACGCTGCGCAAACGGCAAAGGGGCTCTCGCTCGGATGAAAATCAGTCCTGCGCGGCCGGTTTCAGCATCTTTTCCAGACGATCGACCTCCGCGCGGGCGTTGACGAGTTCGCTGACGTCATATTGCACGCCCAGATAATAGATCAGGTGGCCCGAGGCATCCCGAAGCGGCTGAATCGACAATCGGTTGTGGAACAGGGTCCCGTCCTTGCGATAATTGCGCAGCGTCACCTCGACGGGCCGATGCGCCCTGACGGCGGCCCGGATCTCCTCCAGCGCGGGCTGATCCCGATCCTGGCCCTGAAGGAAGCGGCAGTTGTGGCCGAGGATCTCCTCGCGACTGTAGCCCGTCATCCGTTCGAAGACCGAATTCGCGTAGACGATCGGATTGTCCGGCAGGTCGGGATCCGAGAGGGTCACGCCGTTCACGCAGGTATCCAGGATCTGGGTCAGGACGTGCGGGATGATTCCGTTGTCTTTCTCGGCGGTAAACAGCATGGCTTCTCCGGTGGCGATCCGCTCAGGAGGGGGTTGAGTTCGGCGATTGCGGGCCGAGTTCCCTTTCGACCAGGGCCTTCAGGTTGCGCACGACCCGTTCCGTACCATCCTGAACCGCAAAACGAATGAGTTTCTCGAACGGCCGCAGGGCGAAACCCAGGCGCGCCAGTTCGAAGCTAAAGGTCAGCTGCGTGTTCTCCCCCTGCGGGTCGAATCGATAGTCGATCACGAACGGGTCCTTGATGCCTTTGAACCGCACATGCTGCTGCGGATCGAGCGCAATCACCCGGAAGTCGGTTTCGGTCCGCCGCCCCTGGTCGATCCTGACCTGATGGGCTGTCCAGCCCAGATCGAGCGGGCCGTCGGTCACCGGTCTCAGATGCTGGACCTCGGGAGACCACCGTGGGTAGTTGCGCACAAAATCCCCGACCACGAAACCGTAGACATCCGGTAACGGACAGCGAATCAGCGTTCTGGATTGGGCCTTCACCATCGTTCAAGCGATTCCCATCAGGACGGTTTGCGGGAGAGCGAACGGTACGGGCGCATGCACAAAAGCGAAGGATCGTCACGCTTGGCTGCCGACCCTCTTCCCTTGAAGGATAGCAGTATCCTCAGGAGTGTGGCCAAGGGGCCGTTGGCCGCGGGGTTCCGGGAGGGGATGCTGCGGGACGGGCGCGGGTAAAGGGGGCCGTGCCATGAGGACCCTGCGGTTCGTGCTGGGCGATCAGTGTCCCGGGGTGACCGAGCGGGAGGAGTGCCATGGCCCGCGTGGACGGGTTCATGGTGGTTCTCCCAGTTCGATGATCTTGTGGTCACGGGGGGTGATCTCGAATGCCCGGTGGACGTCGCCGGCGGTGGTTTCCACCAGCAGTTCGTACGTCCCAACCTCGAGCGCGATGCCGTCATCGTCCATGCGCCCGCGGCCGACTTCGACGCCGCCGGAATCCAGCACCCGCCAGCGGGCCGCCAGGGCGCTGGCCAGCCCCGCCATCAGTTCGTCGCCGTCCTGGCTGTCGAAATAGTCGCCGCCGCCCCGCTCGGCGAAGCGCTGGAACTCGGCCTGCAACCCGATCTCGTCGATGTGGAAGCCGACGATGTTGAGCCGCACGCCAACGCCGCTGTCCACCAGCGCCGTGACAGACGCATCCAGATCGCCCTCACAGGTTTCCTCGCCATCGGTGAGCATGACCACCAGGCGGCGTTGATCCGGGTAGTCCTCGAGATCCTCCAGCACGGCGTCGAGGGAGTCGGCCAGGGGCGTACGGGCCAGGTTGATCGCCTGGATGCCCCGCACGGCCTGGCGGACCTGGTCGTGGTTGTCCGCGGTCGGCCGCACCAGCAGCTCGGTCGCGCAGCTGTGGGGCGCGGTGTGGCCGAAGGCGCGCAGCGCCACCGGCACGCCCCGGGGAATACGCGTGTCCAGCACCTCGTCGACGATGCGCTTGGCCACTTCGATGCGCCGCCCGCCCTCCATGCGCCGCAACATGGAACCGGAGGCATCGAAGATCAGGTGCACCACGCCGGCCGCCACCACCGGCACCTCGCCGCTGACCACCCGCACGCTGCCGGGTTCCGGCGGCTCCTGGTAACGGCGCTCGGCTCGCAGCACGAATGCGGTGGGTTGGCGCACTTGGCGCATGCCCGCCTCGAAGGCACGAATCAGATCGCTGCGATTGGTGGTGTAGGCGTACTGGCCATCGCCGGCGTGGGCCCAGCTCAGCATCTGATCCTGATACCAGCGGTTCTCTAACGTGTTCTTGCGGTCGCCGTGGGAGATCTCCAGGGCAAAGACGCGAGGCCGAACCCGCTCCAGATCCTTCCACACCGAGAGATCGCGGTTGACCTGCTCGGCGTCCGTGATCAGGAAGATCACCTTCTCGCCATCCTGTTGCTCCAGCGCGCGGGAGGCCATCTGCAACGCGGGTTCGGAGTCCGAGCCCATGAACCGATTGTCGTAGGCAGCCAGGGTCTCGCTGACCTGCACGGGGGTTTCCGCCCAGTTATCGAGCAGCAGCGTCCCGCCCAGCGGCAGCAGGTTGATCACCTCTCGACCCGGACCCAGGCCTTCGGCGAAACGGTTCAGCGCCTGGTAGATGGCCGGCTGATGATCGGCCACGCTGCCGCTGCCGTCCCACAGGAACACCACCGAGCGTGGCGGCTCGGCAACCTTGAGTCGATAGTCGCCGGGCGCCAGGCCGACGGCTTCGGCGCTCCGCCGCCCCGCCTCCCCGGTGGTCCAGCTCAGTGCCACCGGCTCGCCATCCGCACCACTCAGCGTGACCTGCAGCCGCCCGCGCTGGGACTCTTCCAGGGTAAAGGACAGGGTATTGTCGGGCTGCTCCAGGGTGAGCCCGTAATGGCGGCTGTCACCCGGCTCCCGCACCCGACCGCTGATGCGCTCCTCCAGCGGCACTGGCTGAGCATCGTGGCTTGCCGCGTCGTCCACCTCTGCCAGGGACGTCAACCCCGTGGGCCGGCCGGCCTCCAGAGGGCCGCGGGAATGATCCATGCCCCAGTTACCCAGGATCGAACGGCCACCGGCCAGGGTGTCGGCCTCTAGGGCCCGTACGGCCATCGGTACGCGCCAGCTACTGCCACCTCTGCCTTCCGCCGGTGCGGGTTCCTCGAACACCAGGCGCAGATAGCGCGTGCGTGGTGTTTCGGGTAAATCCAGGCGCGACACACCGGCGTCGTCACGTTCGAGCAACCAGCGACCCTGGTCCTCCCAGGGCCCGGTGGCGCTGCGGGTTGCGGTGTACACCCGCACCTGCTCGACAGGCTCACCCGCCCAGTCCAGGTTGTCGATCCAATGCAGTTCACCGATCCGCGCCGCTCGTTGATTCAGGAAGGCGAACACCATTTCGATGCTGCGACCCCGAATGGGCTGACCGCTGGAGGCCCCCTTGTCTCTGGTCGGATCGTGATGGCCCCACAGGATGCGCTGTCCAATGAGCCCGCGGAGCCGGTGGATGTCCGGCTGGGTATGAACCCAATGGCCGCCGAGATCGAAATCCAGAAGATCGTGGCGCCGGTCAGCCAGAGCGCCCGCGGGCTCGGCCAGCACCCGCAACAGGCCGGTCCCGTGGATGCGGGGTGCGACCCGCGGTTCGGCCCATAACGCCAGGGGCCGCAGCTGAACGTAGCGCGCTTGCCGTGGCGTCTGCAGTTCAAAGAACTGCTCGCCATCGACCGACGACAATTCCACGGTGGTGATCACCGTGAGATCGTCGTGGCTGTTGCCCAGAGCGATCTCCACCTCGCGCCAGCGAAGGGCATGGGGAAAGCGCGAACGCTGGTTGAAGCCGATCCCCCGGACCAGGCCGCCATCGCCGGCAAGCCGGATGGGCGACAGCGCCGCACCGATGTCGCCACGCGCTTCGGAGGAACTGTTGACCGCGGCCATGCCATCGAGCAGGAACTCGGGGAAACCGATGTCGGATGGCGCATCCACCGGCTCGCCGCTGTCGGCATCGACGAAAGTCGCGCCCAGGGCGCTCCAGGCCAGGTCGGCCAGCCCCTGCAGCGCGTCCGGAACATCGGGCACGGCGTAAGGCTGCACCGGGTTCGCGGCAGGCTCCAGGGCCACATCGAGCCGCACCACCTGCTCGTTTGCGCGCACGAACAGCGCCAGGGGTGGACTCTCCAGCAGGTTTACCGGCAGTGACCAGGTCAGGGGCAGTGTGACTTCCTCACCCGGCGCGAGTTCGAGCTCCACCGGCAGCGTATTGAGCGTGACGCCGGCGTGGCTGGCGTGGGAAGCGAGCTCGACTTGACGGACCTCGTCAGCGGGGTTGTGCAATGTCAGGTGGGACGTCAGACGTTGTCCAAACGCATGAAATGCCGTGACCGCCGTGGTTTCGCTCTCCAGACGCGGCTTAATGGCGGCCGTCGCCGGCAGTTCAGCGGCAGGGTCCCGAAAGGTAATAGTCGGTCCGTCTCTGACCCAGCCCATCCAGACGTGAACCGGCTTGCCCCCAGGTATTTCTAGCGTGTAGGTTCCAGCTGTCTCGGCTTGCCGGAACGGCAGTGTTTCGCCCTGTGCGTCGTCGAAGCGCAACCCCAGGCGCTCCACCGACGAGCGGGTCTGGAATTCAAGCTCCCGGGTCTGCTCGGTGATCGGCAGACGCACGAATCCTTCCCTATTGCCCCCCGGGCCCATGCCGATGGCAAGGATGCCGTCCTCAGGCAACAGTGGCGCATATTCGCGCTCCGGCGACAGCGACACGGCCCCGCCGGAGGGCGCCCAGGGCGGTTCGATGTCCAGTTGCGCACGGTAGCGTTCCCTGGACGCACGGCGGCCTTCCAGGGTCAGGATGTAATCGCCGGGGGGCAACAGGCTGCCGATGACACCGGGCTCGGTCATCGGGTCACCCGTCAACAGGTTCTGGCCCTGCCAGCTCAGCGTGGCCTTGATGTCGGCACCGGCGGGGGGCTCCAATGCCAGCAGCAGGCGATTCCAGCCCGGCAGGTTGAAGTGGAACAAATCCTTGTCGTCTCTGGAATGGAAGGTGCCCTGTACGGCCTCACCGAACCAGATGGGGCCGGCGTTCGCCGGCGTGTCGTTGGGCTCGAACTCCATGCCGGGGGCCGGCTGCCCCAGGGGCCGGGCGAGCACGCGGTAATCGGTGTCTTCGCCGCGCAGGCGCAGCAGATAGCGACCCGGCAGCAGGCGGACGTTTTCCAGCCAGAAGTCCTGATCGCCGCTCTGCCTGGTGCGCCGCGTTTCCAGCATGGCCAGGCGCTCATTGCCGCGGAACAGCGCCAGCCCGCTCAAGGGCACATCGGCTTCGGTGCTGAAATCCCATTGCTGGATTTCGCGGCCGACCTGCAGTTCGAACCAGGCTTCGCCGGAACCCTCGAAATGTCCGTGAATCGCCGTGTCGGGTGTGATGGGCAGCGCCCAGTCGCCAACGTCGTTGGGCCGGCTGACCCACCCCGCCGCGGCCGGCTGGTCTTCAGCCAGGGACAGGGTGTAATCAGCGGCGCCCTCGCCGATGCGGCCGGGACGCAGCAAATGCAGTGCATAGTCACCCGGCGACAGCGTCATTTGCGAAAACAGCGTGCCGGCAGTTCCGGTGCGGCACGCCGCATCGTCATCGCTGCCAAGCCGGTTGAGACAGACCGCCAGCGGCGCATCCGGGTCGTCGGCGTCAACGCCGATGGCCAGGGCGCCGGTGGCGCTGTCCACCTGGAACGCCAGGTGGCGCGCCTGCCGAGTTTCCAGGGCGGTGGCAAACGTCTCACCGGGCATCAGCCAGACCCGCTCTTGCGGCGAGCCGGCGATCACCGCCTCGGCCTGCTGCGCCGCGCCGGGCGCTGTCTCGGGCGCGGTGTCCGCCTCGCCGGTGGCTTGCAGGCCATCACCGCGGATACGGACACCGAGTCGGCCGATATCGGCGCCGTCGGCATGGCGCAGATGCAGACGGCTGCCCTCGGGCAGCTTCAGGCGGCCCCATTCCTGCTGCAGCGGCGACCCGGTTTCTGCGGGCGTGATCACCTGCCCATGGGCGTCTTCGATCCAGGCCTCCAGCGGCGCGCCCAATTCGCCCATCAGACGCAGCCGCCAGAGCTGCTCTGGCTTCTCACCCAGGGCCAGGGGAATCACCACCTCAGGCAGGCTCAACTGGTAATACCATTGCCGCCCCGGCGCAATCGCGATGCCGTGGTCCTGATCCGGCCCCGCGGTGGCCGCTATTCTGATGCGATCACCGGCAGTGGCGGTGAACTGGTACGCACCGCCGCCATCCACGGCCTCGAAGCGGATCAGGTGTTCGCCGGCGGGCACCAGCAGGTTATCGCGCGACTGCCGCCCGTCCCGTGGCGACAGCGCCAGGGTGAGCAGGGATTGGTCGCCGGCAACCTCGGCGTCGGGTACCGCCTCCGGCTCGGCGGTCGGCGCCACACCGAAGGTGGTGGTGCCCGAGCTGTCCGCGTCTGGCGCTTCCGACTCCGCCGGCCACACGAGCTCGGCCGCTACGGCGCCTTCGCCCTGCAGTTCAAAGTGCCAGAGCCGATCGGTCTCGCTGTCATCCAGGGCCCACCAGAACAGGTCCTGATCCTCTCCCAGCACCTCGCCCACCAGCCGCGCCTCGCCGCGGAAGGTCTGAGCCTGCTCCAGGGTGTCGTTTGGCTCGCGCTCGAACACAAGGGTTGGGAAGGCAAACGCGGCGTGGACAACGAACAGCAAGCAAGTAAAAACCAAAAACTTTCCGGCAGGCATCAGGTATCTCTGCGGACAAGAAGGAAAACAGCAGTTTTCTGCGCGAACCCGGGACGTGTCCCGCGGCCCGATCAGGATTCCCCGATCGCCAGACCGGTGCGGCCCGACATGGGCTTAGAGCGCAGCAGTAGGGCTTCCCACGACGGTGGTCAGAAGACCCAGCAGTGGTCGAGGCACGAGCGGTTTGGAGAGTACCTGCGATGCAGTCGCGGCCGGCCCCGCCCCCCCACCGAGCGGCGGCGTGTGCAAAAGACCGCTGAGGCTCCATGCACTGCCGAAACGCGGTCGGAAGATGAAGATCCCGGCGCGCGCGTCATCGACAGCCCTGAATCCCAGCGCTTCCCTGACTAGGCTAGACGCGCTGCATCGGATAGCTGCATTCGAACACGCCCACATCCAGGAGGATCGAAGCTTCTTGGTCCCGGATCAAGTGCAGCGAAAGTCCGGGCCCTGGCGGCATCGTTTCCAAAGTGATCTCGTCGTTGCGGTCAATGTCCCCGGCGATGCCACCCCAGTCTACCGTATCGCCATCCACCGATACGGTGACGAAATCCTCGTGCCGCAACAGTTGCTGGGGAGAAAGTCCGATCTCTCCGTCATCGAAACGGGCGTTCACGACTGCCGTGTTGAAGAAGATCGCCCCGATCGAACACTGGCTTTCGGCGTCCGCCTGGCTCATTCCCTCGGGGTTCGAGGTTCTGGCGAACTGTGCGGGATCGCGATTGAGCTTCTCGAAATCGAGAATATAACGTTCAGTGGAACCCCCCGATTCAGTGGTGCTTGAGCTCGCCGGCGCGCGAAGAATCACTGTCATGGTAATCGAGGCGTCCCCATAGGCTTCCTCGAACTGCTTGATCTGGTTTTCGGTCAGCCATTCAGGGTTCAAATCAGCATGCACCGCCTGAGCGTCCATGACATAAAGATGGCCCTCCGTCCAGCCAAGGCCGCTGAACTCCCATTGCCCGTGCACATGTTTGAACATCGACCCAAATCCCGCCAATCCCTTCGCCTCTTCCTCGGAAGCGGCGATCTTCTCGCCCTGGACCGTGAAGTGCTGACTCAGTTCGGAGCGGTAGCGGTCTACCCACGTTCCCAGATCCTCGGCAGAGGACAAGCTGATGTAGATCTCCCGTCCTTCGTCCCCGTCACTCGAGATGTTTCTGGTTACCCAGATGTCATTCGGCAGCGGAAACACTTCCGGGAAATCGTCAGGCAGCCTGCGCGCGAGGTCCACTCCAGCGAGCATCTCCTCGGCCGCGGCCAACTCTTCGGCATTGAAATCCGATGCGTCGATTCCAGCCTCCTTGAGGGCTTCCGAAAGCACGTCAGAAGTGCCAGTTTTCCCGTCGCCACATGCAGCAAGCGTCAGCGGGAGAGATGCGATAAAGAGGAACGTGAGTATCGTTTTCATCATGTTTCGCCAACCGGAAGGGCTGTGCACCGTACCTTTTTCATTCCCCCCAAAGCAAACGCCTCTCGATCATTTTCCACTTCAACCATTGACTGGAAGATGACAGACCAACAGACAGGACTTCAAGTGGTCGCCCCCCCGCCAAGGCGTATTTTTGGACAGCGGCAACGGCGCCGTCACGACCCCTTGGGAGACGCGGCCGGCGCGGTGGACTCGGCTTCGCGCAGCAGTTCCGGAATGGCCGCGCGCAGGACGTCGTCGATGCGGTCAGCCAGCACGAACGCCATCGCGTCGCGGACCGTATCGGGCAGGTCCTCCAGGTCCTTCTCGTTCTGACGCGGCAGGATCACCCGGTCCAGGCCCGTGCGTCGGGCCGCGAGAACTTTTTCCTTCACACCACCCACCGGCAGCACCAGGCCGGACAGGGTGATCTCACCGGTCATTGCGGTATCGACCCGCGCCGGCCGGCCGGTATAAATCGAGGCCACGGCCACCGCCATCGTGACCCCGGCCGAAGGACCGTCCTTGGGAATGGCGCCGGCCGGCACGTGGATGTGCAGGCCGGCGCGCGGATGCATGATCTGCAGACGCTCGGCCTGGGACAGGACCCAGTTCTGGGCGGCTTGGGCCGATTCCTTCATCACGTCGCCGAGCTGACCGGTCAGTGTGAGCTTGCCCTCCTCCGGCAACACGATGGCCTCCACGTACAGCACGTCGCCGCCGGTCGGGGTCCACGCCAGGCCCGTGGCCACGCCGGGCGGCACCTGCTGGCGCGCCGCCTCGGGCCGGAAACGTTCGCGGCCCAGAAATTCGTGCAGCCGATCGGGCGACACCGTATCCGGGATCTCGCGCCCCTCGGCGATGCGCAGGGCGATCTTGCGCGCGAGGCGCCCGATACGGCGCTCCAGCTCACGCACCCCCGCCTCCCGCGTGTAGTGGCGAATGACCCGAAGGAGAGTCTCTTCGGGCACCTGGAACTGCTCGGGTGCCAGGCCCGCTTGGGTGCGCTGGCGCTCGAGGATGTACCGGCGCGCGATCTCGAGCTTTTCCTCGTCGCTGTAACCCGACAGCCGCAGGACCTCCATGCGGTCGAGCAACGGACCGGGGATCGTGTCCAGCGTGTTGGCGGTGGTGATGAACAGCACCCGGGAGAGATCGAAGGGGAGATCGAGGTAGTTGTCGCGGAACTCGTAGTTCTGCGCGGGATCGAGGATCTCGAGCAGCGCCGAGGCGGGGTCGCCGCGAAAATCCTGGCCGAGCTTGTCGACCTCGTCCAGCATCAACAGCGGATTGGCGCTGCCGGCCCGGCGCATCGCCTGGATGATCCGGCCGGGCATCGCGCCGACGTAGGTGCGCCGATGGCCGCGCAGCTCGGCCTCATCGCGCAGGCCGCCGAGACTGAAGCGTTCGAACTCCCGGCCGAGCGCGCGCGCGATCGATTGCCCCAGCGAGGTCTTGCCGACGCCCGGCGGCCCCACGAAGCACAGGATTGAGGCCTTGGCCTCCGGATTCAGGCGCAGCACCGCGAGTTGTTCGAGGATGCGCTCCTTGATCTCGGTGAGGTCGTAATGGTCCGCGTCCAGCACCTGGCGCGCGCGTGCGAGATCCAGATTATCCTCCGTTCGCCGCATCCAGGGCAGTTCCAGGATCAACTCCAGCCGGTTGCGGATCACGCCGTGTTCCGGCGAGGCCGCGGGGATCCCTTCGAGCCGGCCGAGTTCCCGCTGCGCCTCGTCCCGCACCGGTTCCGGCAGTTCGGCCTGGTCCAGCCGCTCGCGCAGTTCCTGCGGTGCGGTGTCGCCACCTCCGGCCTCGCCGAGCTCCTTCTGGATCGCCTTCATCTGCTGGCGCAGCAAGTACTTGCGCTGCTCGCGCCCCGCCTCGGATTCGGCCTCCCCCGCAATCTCGCGTCGTAGCTTCAGGACCTCGTACTCTTTGCGCATGTACCCCAGCAGCAGCTTCATGGCCTGGTTCTGCTCCGAGGCATCCAGCAGGTGCTGGGCCTTTTCGTAGTCAAGTTCGAGCAGCGCACCGAGTACGTACACCAGGTGCATCGGATCCCGGGTCCGTTCGATCAGATTCTCGACATTCAGCTGTCCCAATTGCGGTATCAGGGCCTGGAACTCGCCCACGAGGCTGACGATCTCCCGCTTCAGCGCCTCGCTCTCCGCACCGGGCTCCAAAAACACCGGAGCAGGGATCGCGCGGGCCATCAGGCGGTCGCCCTCTTGCCCGACACTCTCGATCCGGACCCGCTCCAACCCCTCGATGATCACCTCGAGCGTTTCCTCGGAACGAAACAGGCGCCGCACCACGCCGCGGGTCGCGAACGGGTGCAGATCGTCGACCCCGGGACTCTCGATGCTGGCGTCCCTCTGGGTCGCCGTGATCAGCGTCTTGTCCCCGGAATTCGAGGCGGCCTCGAGCGCCGAAATCGACCCCTTGCGGCCCGCCGCGAACGGTCCGGCGATCGTCGGAAGCAGAACGCTCCGGCGCAGCGGGAAGACGGGAAGCGTGTAGATGTCGGCCTGGGTGTCTTTGTTCACGGCAGTCTGGTCTCCGGCGTTATGGTCACCAGGAGCATCCCGAGATCGTACTCGCTGCTGACATGGGCGCGGTCGAGATCGATCGGAAGGTCGAACGTACGCTGGAAGGTGCAGTAGGCGATTTCCATGGAATAGCAGGTGTGCCCGGCGGCCAGCAGGGTATCGCGGCGCTGACCCTCAATCGTGATCGAGCGGCCGGACAGCCGCACCGAGATGGACTCAGGCGCCACACCGGCCATCTCGACCTTCAGCAGCCAGCCGTCCGGCGTCGCGTAGAGATCGGCCGGTGGCAGCCAACGTGTCGGCAACAGACGATCCCGCCGGGTCAATACCAGGCGGCGGGTCAGACGAATCCACTCGTGGTCCATAGGGGTTGCTCCCGCGCCGAAACCTCGTCCCTCCACGTGCCCGGAGGAGCGGTCACCGCGGCCGGCTGAAAGCGGTTGTGCACGCCGCCCCGGCTGATCGGCCCACTGATGCCCCACACATTAGAGCAAGGGTCTCGGGTCAAGCCACCCGGGAACAATGCCCATCCGCGACGCGGATGGCCGCCTCAATCGGCGTCCTTACCCGTTGCACACCGCCAGTCACGCCGGGCTGACCCCAATCACAGCGCCATCAAGCGTCTGCGCCCGCTGCGCTTGGCCCAGCCTACCCTCGGGAAGATCGGCTCCAAACGGCTTCAGACGGGCCGGATCCACGACCAGTCGAGTTTTTCGGGGTGTTCGACATAGTCGTCGCTGTTGTCCACCACCGCCCGCAGAAACGACCGCCGCAGCCTGAACCGGGTTTGGGAGTCGTGTTTCCCTTCCTCCACCGGCCCGAACTGGCCATCCACGAAGCGCGTGGTGTAATGCCCGAGTGGACGGCCGTCGTCATCGACGAGCTCCAAGGCGATGAACCGGTTCGGCGTCGCCCTCACCACCAGTGACTCGACGAAGTTACCGACAGGATTCGCGTTGGGTGTCGCAAGCGCCGTGCTGCACACATTGAAGTACCACTTCACAAGATCGAGGTCGCTCAGTTCATCGGTCATCATTTGCTCCTGATCAGCGCCACACGCAGGCCGTGGCTTCCTGTGTGCCTATCGTGCGAACTGGAGGTCTTCCACGAGCGTTTTGGGCGGGATGCGCGGCCCTTCACCCCGGATGCGATCGATCTCCTCGAGCGTTTCCACTGGCCGGTCAATGTGCGCCAACTGCAGCACGGGGTAAGGACCCTCGGGCGGAAACCGCGTTGATACGGTATTCATCCGGGCCGGAATCAAGGCGCAAAATCATCTATACTTCCTCGCTATCGGTGATCTAGGCATGATCTTCCAACAGCGCCCACCGGTATTTCAAGAGCCGCAGGGGCAGCTTCATGATCAGGCAGTTTTTCGCATTACTCATCCAGAATACGCTCAGCATGCTGGGCACGGCCATCGCGCTCTCCGCACTCATGCTGATGCTCGCGCTGTTCGTCGTGCAATCGCTGGGCTTCGAGGGCGGCCCGTACCTGGGAATCCTCACCTTTCTGATTTTGCCGATGTTTTTCGTTCTCGGTCTGCTCCTGATTCCGGTCGGGATTCTTCGGCAACGGCGCCGTGCGGCGAAGGCCGCCGCTGCCGGCGAAGCGCCGCCGCTGTTTCCGGTCATCGACCTGAACCAGGACCGTACGCGCAAGCTGGTGCTGATCTTCACGGTGTTGACCATGTTGAACGTCACCATCCTGGCCGGCGCCACCTACAAGGGTGTCGAGGTGATGGATTCCAACGAGTTCTGCGGCACGGCCTGCCATTCGGTGATGCAGCCCGAGTACACCGCGTACCAGCGCTCACCCCATGCCCGGGTCGACTGCGTCGACTGCCACATCGGTCCGGGTGCCGACTGGTTCGTAAGATCCAAGATGGACGGCGCCTGGCAGATGGTGGCCGTCACCCTGGACCTTTATCCCCGCCCGATTCCGACACCTCTCAAGAATCTGCGTCCCGCACGCGACACCTGCGAGCAGTGTCACATGCCCACCAACTACGTCGGCGACAAGCTGCGAATCGATACCGTGTTCGACGAGGACGAAGCCAACACCGAACTGCGCACCGCACTGCTCCTGAAGGTGGGCGGCCTGCGCGGGCGCGCCTCCGAAGGCATCCATTGGCATGTGGACCCGGACGTGGAGATCCGCTACCGCTCCGATGAAAGCCGGATGGACATCTACGACGTCGAACTCACCAAGGCGGACGGCACCGTGAAGCTGTTCCAGCCGCGCGGCATGCCCGATGAGGAAGAACGCGGCGAATGGCGTGTGATGGATTGCGTGGACTGCCACAATCGACCCACCCACATCTACCGCTCGCCGTCACAGGAACTCGACGAGGCCCTGGCAACCGACCGCATCGACACCAGCCTGCCCTACGTCAAGCGCGAGGGTGTGCGGATTCTCACCGAAGCGGACTACCCGTCGCATGAAGCCGCGCGCACCGGCCTGGCCGCGTCCCTCGAGGACTTCTATCGCGAGAACTACCCGGAGGTCCTCGCCGAGAAACCACAGGCCGTTGCGGCCGCCGGCGAGAAGCTTGGAGACATCTACAGCTGGAACGTGTTTCCCCACATGAGGGTCACCTGGGACACCTACCCCGACCACAGCGGGCATCCGTCAATCGCCTCCCGCGAGGATGCGCCAGGGTGCTTCCGCTGCCACAACCGCGGCCACCGAACGGCCGACCGGGAAAGCATTTCCAGTGACTGCCTGTTGTGTCATACGATCCTGGCGGAAGAGGAGAAGGATCCGGAGATCCTGCAGTTGCTGAACCCCTGACGCCGACCGGCAAGACCCAAGACGGCGAAGGCCCTGGTGGCACACGTGCCCACCAGGGCCTTCGCGCGTGTCCTGCTGCGGACACCTCGTTGGGCTTATTGCCCCTGGCTTGCGTAATAGGCCGCGAGGGCCTGGATGTCCTCGTCCGAGAGCGGCTGCATCTCGCGCTCCATGGTCGCTGGCTGAAAGCGTGTGCCGGCACGGTAGTCCTTCATCGTACGTACGAGATAGGGCTTCCACTGCCCGGCCATGATGCCGGCATCGTCCGCTGGATCGCCACCACCATCGGCATGACAGCGCGCGCAATTGGCGTCGTGGATCGCAGCCCCGGCCTGTGCCCTTGCCGCATCCCAGGACTGGTCCGCCGACTGGAACGGCTGCTCCGCGTAATGCGCCGCCACCTCGACAATGGTGTCCTCGGACCAGCCCGCCACCACCGCGCAGTGATCCGCCGCGGATGCATCATCGACCTTCGCAAACAGATCGGCCACGCAGGGACGCTCTTCGTCCTGAAACAAAAAGAGTTGGTTCTCAATGAAGAAATCGGATGCACCCGAGATCGTCGGTGTATCCGGATCGTTGCTGATA
>Ga0207421_10002101_pt1 | contig 25063 bp, 23 predicted proteins | sample SodLakKL_010_SED_4_FD_187542 | JGI IMG/M metagenome (GOLD analysis project Ga0207421, IMG submission 187542) | Alkaline sediment microbial communities from Lake Tanatar, Kulunda Steppe, Russia - 8KL_010_SED (SPAdes) (version 2) | ecosystem: Environmental > Aquatic > Non-marine Saline and... | reverse complement strand
TTTTCAGCGTTATATTGAAAAAAGTTTGTATAATTTCTTGCATTCTTTTAATATATGTGGTATGGTTGCTTTATACTACCCGAGCAGGGGAAATTTATTAGGAGGTATGTTTTTAAGATGCAAGGTAATGTTAAGTGGTTTAGTGCAGAAAAAGGTTATGGATTTATCGAAGTAGAAGGGGAAAAAGACGTATTTGTTCATTACTCCCAGATTCAGGAAGAAGGCTTCAAGAGCCTGGAAGATGGACAGAAGGTGGAATTTGAAGTTGTTGAAGGAAACCGGGGCCCGCAAGCGGCCAATGTTATAAAGCTGTAGAAAAGAAGTGCGCCAGTTTTAGCTGTAAAGAAATTTTGTTAAAAAAAGCCGGCAAAAACCCGGCTTTTTTTAACAGGTTTACAGGTTTATGCAATAGTTTTACTATCTGACAGTTATACAGCCTGTTTGCCAGGCAGGTATTTTATATAAAGATTGGTTTCCAGGCAAAATATTTGTGGAGGTAATTGTTTTACTCATGATACTAATAATATAATTTGTCTTAAAAATATACCATAAAATTAAAAAAATGATAAAATGAAAATAAAGGAGTATTGGCCATGGCTTTTAAAAAAATAGTTTTAATTGAACCGGAAGCTCCCGGGGATCATGTTTATAGTTTTGTTAGGATGCCCCGGTTGGGGTTACCTCTTTTGGGAGCTCTTTTGGAAGAAAAAGGTTACCAGGTTGATGTTTTTGTAGGAAAGAGAAAAAATTTGCCCCGTGATGTTTTACTGGGGGCGGATCTGGTAGGTGTATCTACTACATCTTCTACCAGCTATGAAGCATACCGCATTTCCCGCTATTTGAGGAATAACGGTATTCCTGTGATTATAGGTGGGATTCACGCTACCTTTCTACCTGATGAAGCCATGCAGTATGCGGATTATGTAATCCGTGGAGAAGCGGAGTATTCTTTTACGGCTCTTTTAGAAGCATTGAATGAAGGGAATCCCCCGGAAAGTGTTCCTGGCCTGTCTTACTGGAAGGGCGATGAGGTAGTGCATAATACCGGGAATAATTGTTGGACTGAAGTAAACAGCTTACCTTCTCCCGATCTTTCCCTTATCAAAAATTACGAGCAGCAGGAACTGCGGGTTTACCCGTTGATGACTTCCCGTGGATGTCCTTACGACTGTTCTTTTTGCAGTGTAACCTCCATGTTTGGACGCGGGTTTCGTTTCAGGGATAATGAGCTCATGGTAAAAGAGCTGGAAAAATACCATGGACACAATGTATTTTTTGTAGACGACAATTTTGCGGCTAATCTCAAGCGCACCAAAGAAATGCTAAGAATGATGCTGGAGCGAAATATATCTTTGAATTGGTGGGGAGCCCAGGTAAGGACTGAGGTAGCCAGAGACCAGGAACTTATGGATTTGATGCAAAAAACCAACTGCGGGCAGGTATATATAGGTTTTGAATCTATCAACCCGGAAACCTTGGAAGGTTACAACAAGAAACAGGATATAGAGGAAATAAAAGAGTCTGTCAAGAAATTCCACAGCAAGGATATAAGGGTGCACGGGATGTTTGTATTTGGAGGAGACGGAGATACCAGGGAAACCATTCGGGAAACAGTAGATTTTGCTTTAAGAGCCCGTATAGACACGGTTCAGTTCTTGATCTTAACCCCACTTCCCGGCTCCCGCCAGTTTGATCAGATGGTGGAGGAAAATCGCCTGCTTACCCGCAACTGGGAGTTATACGACGGACACCATGTTGTATTTAAGCCCAAGAAGATTTCCGCAGAAGAACTGCAGGAGGAAACAGTTAAGGCGTATAAAAAGTTCTATTCTTTCTGGAACTGGTGGAACAACGTAACTTTAACCGGGATATCTTCTGCTTTATACCGGGGTATCGGGTGGTGGATTGTCCGCCGCTGGGAAAAGCAGAACCGGTGGTTTAAACCGGTGCTGCGCTCTTACCTGGGCCAAGATTCGTTTCTGCCGGAGAGCGGAACCATCCTGAAACGAAGAATAAAAGCTTTCAAATATCGCCGGGTGGGTCCCTTTAAAGAAAACCTGATGCAAATTTATTTGTCTCACCGGGAAGGTGTTTTTTACCTGAACATTAAGGGAGTAATAAATAAAAATACTCTAAAAGCCCTGTATCGGGAAGTTAACCGCACGGTACCCGGCAGGTATTTTGACCTGGTAATAAAAACAGAAGGGATAAAATTTACCTCGGAAAAAGCTGCTAAAAAGTTTTCTCATATGCTAAACAACCTGGGGGACCGGGCGCGGCAGTTAAAAGTAGTGTGCCGGGTAGAAGACGAAATGCAGAAACTTGCGGAAAAGAATAGCTCTTCTACTCTTCCCAGGTTTGACCTGACTCTGGACAGCAAGTGATATTTCTTCCGGTGATAAACAACCACTCTGGTGCAGGGTAAGTATAAAAATTGCAGCGGCCTTTTTAACAGGCCGCTTTGCTGTATTTATAAAATTTAGAAGAGTGCCTTTTAAATCTTAGAAGGAGATTGTAAGGTACGCCGAGAAAATATATTTTGGAGAAAACAAGTGCAGGAGGTGTAGTGCTTGGATTATTTATATTTCCCGGGGTGTACTTTAAAAGGTAGTTCAGCCTGGCAAATGGAAAACACCGCCCTTGAAGCCGTGGCATGCCTGGGATTGAATTTACAGGAACTTAAACAGTGGCAGTGCTGTGGGGCGGTTTATCCTCTTTCGGAGGAAGAGATTATAACCCTGGTATCGCCCGCAAGGGCCTTGTACGCTGCAGCAGAAAGCGGCAAGCCCCTGGTTTCATTGTGTTCTGCCTGCCACCACGTATTAAAACGGACCCAGGTAAGACTTTTAAATGATAAAGAAACACGGGAAAAAATTAGCTGTTATTTGGAAGAAGATTATCCTGGAGAGGCCCGGGTCCTGCATTATCTGGAACTCCTGCGTGATGAAGTGGGTTGGCAGGCTCTAAAGGAAAAAGTAAAAAACCCCTTGCAGGGCCGCCGCATTGCTGCCTATTACGGTTGTATGTTGCTGAGGCCTTCGCGGGAAATGTGTTTTGACAACCCGGAAAGGCCCCGTATCATGGAAGATTTTATAAATACTCTTGGTGCGGAAGTGGTTAATTATCCTTTCCGTATAAGGTGCTGCGGAGCTTACCTGGCGGTTACGGAGAACCGGGTAGCGGAAGATGCCTCCAGAAAAATTGTAAAAATGGCGCTGGATTCCGGTGCCGAAGAAATGACCACCGCCTGCCCGCTGTGCCGGTACAACCTGGAAAAAACTCCCGAGGCTAAACAGGGGAAAGTTAAAATATCTTATTTCAGTGAGCCGTTATCTGAGGCCCTAAACTTGGAAGTACAGGAGGTTGAGCCGTAATGGGAAAACCGGTTAATACGAGTGACCGTCTGCTTGCGGAGATAAAAGAACGCAGTGGCCAGGAGGTTAATGCCTGCATACAGTGTGGCAAATGTACTGCCGGGTGCCCTATGGTGGAAGCTATGGATTTGCTTCCCCGGCAGGTAATGCTGCTTTTGCAGATGGGAAATGAAAAAGAAGTGGCAGTCAGCAGAACCCCCTGGGTTTGTGCTTCCTGTTTCACCTGTGGCGCCAGGTGCCCGCGGGACCTTGATTTATCAAGTATTATGGAGGCGGTTCGGTTAAAAGTACTTCGCCCGCGCGATGCAAAGGTTTTGAGTCCGGGAGATTTGTCGGTGGAAATGCTTAAGGAGCTGCCGCAGCAAGCCCTGGTAAGTGGTTTCAGGAAATTTTCGCGTTAGTAAGGAGAAGCCTGCGGCAGAGAAGTATAAAAAAACAGAGGTAATAACTTTCCGCCTGGTGGGAAGTTGTAAGAAAACCCCCCACCTTTAATTTTTTCCCCACCAGGCTAACCCAGTTACACACTTGACACCGGAGGTAAGAATAACCGTCCGCCAGCGGAACAACACTACTTGTCTTGCCGGGGTCAAGTGTGTAATTGGGTCAGGGAGGAATTAAAGAGGGGGTTATTTTCTAAGCTTTCACACCGTGAGTAGTTACTGTATTGGAATCTAAAGAAGCTAAAAAGCTGCTTTAGCGTTTTGAACTTCAACTTTACTTGGAATACACCCCCAATATAAAGGAGGCCTATCCATGTACGCGGTGCCAGGTGAAAAGTTGCCTGAAGTATGGAAGCGTTTAAACGAATATGGTTCTCTGTACGTGCCCGCAAGTGTTAACGGCCCGGTGGGCGGTGGCGAGGTGGTATTTAAAGAATGGGAGAAAGGGACGGCGGTTTGCCTGGATTATATTAATACTGTATTGCCCGCCAGCAGCTTGTTTCTTCCTTGTCCGGCAAGTGAGTTGTACTTGAATTACCGTAACTCCGGTTACTCCCCTCCTTTGGGAGAAACTGCAGGGGGAGGAGAGGAAAATAAAAAGCGGTTTGTATTTGGGGTAAGGCCGTGCGATGTGAAAGCGCTGCAGCTTTTGGACCCGGTTTTTGAGGGGGAGGCGGAAGGCAATTATTATCTGGAATTGCGGAAGAATACTACTGTTATTTCGCTGGTGTGCAAAAAAATGGGCAGTGAATGTTTTTGTGGCTCCTGGCAGATAAACCCTTGTAAGGCCCCGGGAGCGGACCTGGAAGCTGTTTTTATGGAGGAAAAATTATATTTACGGGTTCTAAGTGAAAAAGGAGAAATGCTGGTATCTTGTTTAATGGACTTGTTGCAGGTAGTAGAATATCCACGTCTGGAACTGGTAGAAGCCCCGGGGGATTTAAGAACGGGAGTTATATCCGAAAAGCTGGAGAGCAAGTTTGAAGACCCGGTATGGGAAAAATGGCATATAAGGTGTACAAACTGCAGAAGGTGTACTGCTGTATGCCCCACCTGTTATTGTTTTTCACTTGGCAGTGGAGGCGTGGGAGAAAAAGGATTGTACGATTGCTGCCGGGATACCGGGCAGGAAGAATACCTGACCGGCGAAGAAGTGCTAAAGGACTCACAGGTTGCGGCCAAAGAAAGGCTGCGTAACCGCTACTTGCATAAACTTTGTTATCATCCGCTGGCTTACGGAAAACCTGCCTGCACGGGTTGCGGAAGATGCTTCCGTCAGTGCCCGGTTAAGCCTGATATGGAAAGAAGCGTCCAGTTTTTCGGATATGATTTTGAGGTATGAAGATTGCCCGGTATCTAAATTTTATATATAATATTAATGTTCAGTCAGGTCCCTTTGGCAGTAATTAATTATAATATTTGAGGTTGTTAAATGGAAGCCATGGAAAATGAAGTTTTATACTTGCTTAACCAGGGGCTTAAAGTATCAATAATGGGCCTGGTGGCATATTTCAGTGGCCTGCTGGTGAAACACAGGCAGGTAAAGGTTAATTATACTCGAAAGATAAATCACTTTGTGCTTGTTTTTATACCTCCTTTTATTGATATAGTTCTGGATTATGGAGAAAATGGCTTTGAAGTTGTAGGTTATGTTATGGCGTTGGCAGCGCTTTTTGTATTTACCAGGCCGATGCGAGAAAAATTTCCTGTATTTGATTTGATGTTTAGTTCATTTGACCGTCCTGAAGATCGCCCTTTTACGTTGCTTTGGCTTTTTACTCAGCTGCTGGCGTGCTACGTGGTAGTTGGCGCCATGGCTTATTTATACGAATTTTACGGTCTTCCGGAGGAATTAATACTTATACCCGTGCTTATCGGCGGTATTGGGGACGGCCTGGCCGAGCCGGTAGGTGTGCGGTTTGGCAGGTACCGTTACCGGAGCCGGGCCCTTTTTACGGGCCGGGAATATGTCCGCACCCTGGAGGGCAGCGCGGCTGTTTTTATTACCAGTATAGCAGTTGTGGCCCTGTTTCACCCGGTATTTTCTACCACGCAATTTATTGTTTCCCTGGGACTGGTTCCGGTGGCAATGACACTGGCCGAGGCTTTTTCTCCGCATACCTGGGATAACCCGTTTATTTTTCTGGTTGGCTACCTGGTTTTATTTGGTATATATTTCATATAGGCAAGTTGTGCCAAAAAGTGATAAACTTTGTTTTAAAAGGGGGGTGCCGGTTTGTACCAGGAATACATCAGGGATCTGCTGCAGCAGGTTCGTGACAAAAATATCTCTACAGAAACTGCGCTGGAAAAATTCAAGAACCTTCCCTATGAAGAGATGGGGTTTGCCAAGCTGGATCACCACCGGCAGATCAGGCAGGGATTTCCCGAAGTTATATACTGCCCCGGGAAAGAGAAAGAACAGGTGGTGGAGATAGCAAAACGCCTGGTTGATTCGCGTTCTACGGTTTTGGCTACAAGGGCTACAGAGGAAATTTATACAGAACTAAGAAAAGAGTTTCCCCATGCGGAATACCACCGGGCGGCAGGAGCGGTGGTTATAAGAAGTGGGGAAGCGCTGTCCGGGGTGGGGCTGGTGGCAGTGGTGTCCGCCGGCACAGCGGACATCCCTGTTGCAGAAGAAGCCGCCCTTACTGCAGAGCTGGTAGGGGCACGGGTGGATAAAATATTTGATGTGGGAGTTGCGGGCATTCACCGGCTGCTAACCCATGGAGAGAAAATCAGGAAAGCGCGGGTGGTAGTAGTAGTTGCGGGCATGGAAGGTGCCCTGGCCAGCGTAGTGGGGGGGCTGGTAGAGCGCCCGGTGGTGGCGGTTCCCACCAGTGTAGGTTACGGGGCCCATTTTAATGGCCTGGCTCCGCTGTTGACCATGTTGAATAGCTGTGCCACGGGTGTTACCGTGGTAAATATTGATAATGGCTTTGGAGCCGGTTACGCGGCGGCGTTAATAAACCGGCTGGGGGAGGTTCACAGTTGAGAGATTACGGAAACCCTCAGGCGAATAATTCGCCGGGGGATTTACTTTACCTGGATTGTTTCAGCGGTATAAGCGGGGATATGTTTCTGGGGTCGCTTTTGGATTTGGGGCTCTCCCTGGAGGAGCTGCAGGAAAAGCTTTCTTATCTGGAAGTATCCGGTTACCGGCTGCAGTCCCGGAAAATTACGCGGTACGGGATAAGCGGCACCGGTTTCGAGGTAATTATTAAAGAAGCTCCACCCGTGAGGCGGCCCGCTGATATTGATAATATTATTCATAAGAGCGATTTGGCGCAGAAAGTAAAGGAAAGATCGCTGCAAGCTTTCCGGCTGCTGGGAGAAGCGGAAAGTTCTGTTCACGGGGTGCCCCCGGAAGAAGTGCACTTCCATGAAATAGGGGCTGTAGACACTGTAGTTGATATTGTAGGTGGTGTGGTAGCCCTGGATCTTCTGGGAATAGAAAAGGTAATCAGTTCACCGGTGCCGCTGGGAAGAGGACAGGTGGAGATGGAGCACGGAACTTACCCCCTGCCCGCCCCGGCTACCGCTGCACTGCTGGCTAAAATGAACCTTCCTGTTTACGGCGTGGAATCTGTGGGTGAGCTGGTAACCCCTACCGGTGCGGTATTGCTGGCGGTGCTGGTTGATGAGTTTGGGGAAATGCCTTACTTTTATCCCCGGGCCGTAGGTTACGGCCTGGGAAAAAAGGATTTTGGTTATCCCAATTTGCTCCGGGCCTGGGTGGGTGCTGCGCAACAGGGAAGGGAGCTATTGAACCTGGAAGAAGAAAGCGCGGAAATTATTGAAGCAAATATAGATGATTTAAGCCCGGAAATTGCCGGGCATGTCCTGCAAAAGCTACTTCAGGAAGGAGCCCTGGATGCCTACTACACCCCCGTGCAGATGAAAAAGAGCAGGCCCGGGATAAAGCTTTCAATAATATCGCCGCCTTATTTAAGCGGTAGGCTTGTAGAACTGGTGTTCCGGGAAACTTCTACCCTGGGCTGCAGAATTACAGAATCGCGCAAGATAATGTTGCCCCGAAGGGTGGATAAAGTGGAAACCCCGTGGGGGACGGTCAGGGTTAAAGTAGCCGGAGAAAAAGGAGAAATCCGTCATTTTTCTCCGGAATACGAAGATTGCCTGGAAATCTCCAAAAGGCAGGCCGTGCCTTTAAAAGATATTTACCGTCAAGTGGAGATAAATTTTTTTATGAAGGATAAACCACATAATGGTTAACTTTATCTTCCTTTAGTTAATTTTTCTTTATGGTACAGCTGTGGTATAGTATAAAAGAGGCAAGATATTTGTCAAGACTGAGCGTTTACTGAATAGAATAATTTGTGAAATGGAGATGTGGTATAATGTCCGGATTGGTTGCTGTGCTGGGGAGCAGTAAGGATAACGAAGTAGTACTTAAATCTATGGCTGACAGGCTACGTTTTAGGGGTCCTTACCTGAGGAAAGAAATTGTCTCCCCCCGGTACTGCATGGGCTGCCTGGATAACAAGCCTTCGTTAAAAGATGAGAGCCCCCGGGCTCCTGTGGTTCTGGACGGGTATATTTATGTAGTCCAGGATGATAATACCTACAGCGGTTACGAAGGTGAAGAAAGGATAATGAAACTCTGGAAGGAATATGGCAGTGATCTTTTTCAGTATATGGAGGGGGAATTTACTTTTGCCCTGGAAACACCGCAGGGAAACATATTAATAGCCAGGGATCCCCTGGGGGTAAAGCCGCTTTATTACGCCGCCGGTGTGTCGGAGGTTTACTTTGCTTCCGAGATCAAAGCCCTGGTAGAGACAGGTCTTCCTATATACGAAGTTCCTCCCGGAAGTTACAGTATTAACGGAAGGGAATGGATAAGTTTCTATGAGGTGTCCGTTATAGATGAAGACAAAGATTTTATTTTGGAAAATACGGAAAAAAAGCTGCAGGATATAATGTTTCAATCTATCAGGGAAAAAATTCATACGGAATCGCGCTTTGGTGTTTATTTAAGCGGAGGCCTGGATAGCAGTGTGATTGCCAGTATAGCTACAGAAGTAAGCCCTACCCCAATAACCACGTTTACCGTAGGGATAAAAGGAAGCCAGGACGTGGATTTTGCCCGCCAGGTAGCGGAAAAGATTGGTTCCAAGCACCACGAGTACATTTATGACCTTGAAGAAATCCTGGAGGTGCTCCCCGATGTAATTTATCACCTGGAATCCTTTGATTGTGCATATGTTCGCTCTTCGATACCCAATTTTATTGGGGCCCGGTTGGCCAAAGAAGAAGGGCGGGAAGTGCTGTTGACGGGAGAAGGAGCAGATGAGATATTTGCCGGTTATTCGTATTTAAAACAGCTGGATACCTCCCGGGATATTAACAGGGAAATTTCCGGGTTCATTAAAAATTTAAGTTCTACCGGACTGCAGAGGGTAGACCGCATGAACTCGGCTCACGGTTTGAAGTGCAGGGTGCCTTTTTTAAAAACTTCACTGGTTGAATTGACCTTGAAGATGCCCTTGAAGTGGAAGTTAAAAGGCTATGAAAAGGATCCGTTAGACAAATGGATTTTGCGCCGGGCTTTTGAAAGCTACTTGGGAGAAAAAGTGGCCTGGAGGGAAAAACAGCAGTTTGACCAGGGCTCTGGCTCTTCCAACCTGCTGGCGGAGGTAGCGGAAAGAGAAATAACGGACGAAGAATTTGCCAGGGAAGCTAAAGAAGTAAGTATACCGGTTAGAAACAAAGAAGAGTTATATTATTATCGGATTTTCAGGAATTTTTATCCCGAAGAAATACTTCCGCTGGTAGGCAGGTGGGCCAGGACAAGTTAATATATGGTACCTGTAACTTCTCAGGGTGAGATCAGGGTGTTGATTTTTTATCTTAATCTCTGTTAAAATAAGTTGAGTGTAATTGCCTGTGTAGTTAAATCAGGTTTTAAAAGAAGGTGTTCTCAAATCCTTTAAACCAGTCCGGAGAGGCTGGAAAGGAGTTTTTCATGAAGCCAATAGCCAAAAAATCAATAATGATATATGCAACATGTAGCCTCCTTTATCCTGTAAAAGGGATTAGGAGGCTATTTTTTATTAACTGTTGGATTTTGTCCAGGAAATGGAGAATAAATTGTTATAACTTGATTAGCAAACACAATTGTTTTGATGCTGTGCCTGCGGGGATGGCTTGAGCGTCACCGGAACGAAGCGGAAGCCCGAAGGGGCGACAACAGAACCGTCCCCTTGTCGCAGTCGCAGAAGCCCGAAGGGGCGACAACAGAACCGTCCCCTTGTCGCAGAACCGTCCCCTTGTCGCACTTGAGGAGTACGTCCCCGTGAGGATAACATTATAATTTAAAGGAGTGAAAATGCTATTGCAGATCAAGGAGATAATTCCGGAAGTAGCGCATTGGATTAAAGATGAAGTGGAAAATAGTGGGGGCAAAGGAGTGGTTTTTGGCCTTAGTGGAGGGCTGGATTCTGCTGTAGTTGCGGCACTGTGCCGTAAGGCTTTCCCGCGTGAAAGCTGTATGGGTATTATCATGCCCTGCAATAGTAGCGCACAGGACTGTCGGGATGCAGAAGAACTGGCCGGGGCCCTGGATATATCCTGGCTGAAAATATCCCTGGATAAAGCCTTTGCTTCCCTGAATGAAGAATTAAGCCAGGTAAAGGCAGAACGCGATACCGGCCTTGCAGAGGCCAACCTGAAACCCCGTTTAAGAATGACAGTTTTATATTATATAGCAGCAGTTAAAGGGTTTCGCGTAGTGGGTACCTCCAACAAAAGCGAGACTATGGTGGGCTATTTTACCAAGCACGGGGATGGAGCAGCTGATTTATTTCCCCTGGCGGAGTTCCTGAAAAGGGAAGTAAGAGAAATGGCCGCCTGTTTAAATGTTCCCCGTGATATTATTCAGAAAGCGCCCTCCGGTGGCCTTTGGGAAGGTCAGACGGATGAAGGGGAGCTGGGCTTTACTTACGACCAGCTTGACGATTACCTGGAAAACGGTACAGCCTCCCCCGGCTTAAAAGAAAGGATTGAACAATTAATAGAGAAAAGTGAGCATAAAAGGGAATTGCCTCTTAAATTTGCCAGGTTTAGACGGAAGGGATAAATTCTATTCCCGGGATTCGGTAAAACAGCTAAATTTGTTAAAGGATTCTGACCAAAATTGTCGAACTAGTGCGTTAAGTTGACAAGCTGCTTTAGATCGTGATACTTTTAGTTCAATCGAGTAAAATCCTATCTGTAGAGGTGCGTTTATGCTCCAAAAAAAAAATAGAGGTATGGGTAAGACAGTAGATACTGTCGTGGGTAATAATACCAGAATTACCGGGAGTTTTTTTGCCACAGGAGCGGTTAGGATTGATGGAACAGTGCAGTCTGAGAACGGTAGTTATGAAGACATAGAAATATCTACTTCTGAAGAACTGATTGTAGGAGAAAAGGGAGAGATATATGCAAATACCCGGGGGAAAAAAATAATTGTAGCTGGAAAAGTATTTGGGACCCTGGAATGCTCTGAATGCCTGGAATTATTATCTACCGGACAGGTAATAGGTACGGTAAAAACCAAGAGGATTTATGTGGAAAGCGGGGCTGTGTTTGAAGGTTATTGCAGCATGAGTGAAACTGGCGACAGCACCCGGGAAGAGATCGAAGAAGTGGAAGAACAGTCTGCAGTTCCCGAGGAAGATGCTTCCGGGCATGAGCAACACGAGCCGGTAGAAGAGGTGTTAAACCGGGAAGAAAGGCTGGAAAGCGATGCAGCTTATACTACAGACACGGAAATAAAAATAGAAATAGAAATAGAAAATGAGATATTTGCTAAAGAAGCTAAAGAAGCTAAAGAAGCTGAAGAAAAAGAGGAATCTGCAGTCCGTGGGGAGCAGTCCAAGGAGGGTGAGGAGTTAGAGGCACAGGAAACCCCATCTCTTTATTCAGGGGAGGGCGACCTGGTGCAGGAGGGGGAAAATCACCGGGAGCAGGAAATAGAATTGGAAAGTAGTGCCGGGGAGGAACAAAAAAATGAAGACCCGGTGCAGGAAATAAAGCTACAGGAAGAGAAACACTTACAGGAAGAACAAAAAAGGAGCAATTTTGTACAGGAATATAAACCTGAAGATTCTAAATCTGAACTGGAGATAGAAGAAAAAGAAACAGAAGATACAAATGGAAATCCGGATATAGACCACGACGAAACCAAAAAGCTTTTTCTTGCAGAATTCCAGTTTAACGGCGATTTGGAAATAGAAAAATGTCCAAACGGGAAGGTCCCGGTTAAAAGCAAGTACAGGCCCAAGAAAAAATTTAGCGAAGCATATTTTAAAAAATCGGAATGTAAAGAATGCGAACTTAAGTACAACTGCCTGGTAAGGGAACACAAAAAAGACATGGTTTTGCGGATTCCCAAACAATTTATCCGGCAGGTCCAGAAGCCATTGTCTTAGCTGAAGGGTCAGGTTTTTTTTTTGGTTTTTAATAATTATATTTTTTGGAAAGGGGGTTTGCTTTAGAAATGGAGCAGTGGGATTTGCGGGGAACTGAGGGACCTGATGATATATCAGAAGCTCCCGCCCAAGAAAACAGCGAACAGGCGGAAGAACAAGTAGAAAAACAAGTAGAAAAACTGGGCAAAGAGGAAGAACAGCAGTCTTCTGTAAGAAATGTCGGGGTAGACCTTGGCTACGGTTATGTCAAGTTTTTAGACGGTGAAAAAGAATACATGTTCCCCAGTATAGTAGGCTCAGGAGATGACATTCAATATAGAAGCGAAATGTTCCTGGAACCGGATCTGCTTAAAAACTTGCATATAGAAATTGGAAAGGAAACTTTTTTTGTAGGTGACCTGGCTATAAGGCAGAGTGAGATAGCCTCCAGGTCTTTAGATCAGGACAGGTCTAAAGACAAAAACTCGAAGGTTCTCATGTTAACTGTTTTAAGCCTTTTAACCAGTAAAGAAGATCAGCAGTTTAATCTGGTCACAGGATTGCCCACCAACTACTACGGGGCTTACAAAGATGACTGGAGAAACTCTCTTCTGGGAAGTTATAAAACAAACATATGGAAAGATGGGAAGTTAAAAGAATGCTCTTTTCAAATTAAAAACGCCAGGATCGTACCCCAGCCTTTTGGCACCTTGTTTAATCTGTTGCTTAACCATGAGGGTGAGGTAGTAGATCAAGAGCTCTCGAAAGAAATGGTGGGTATTGTGGATATTGGTTTCAAAACTACGGATATGGCTGTAGCTAACCATACCGAGTTTATTGACAGGTTGAGCTTTTCTACGGTTACGGCCTTAAGTACCATTTATCGCCTGGTAGGTGAAAGGCTTCGCAGGGAGTACAAAATAGATAAGGAAGACCATCACCTGGATGATTGCATTAGCAGTAGAACTATAAAAATTGCCGGTGAAGAACATGATATTTCTTCCTGGGTTGACAGCGCATTCAGGATGGTTGCCGGTAAAATTGCTACGGAGATAGAATCCAGGTGGGATTTCAAGCAGTTTGACAGGATACTGCTTACCGGTGGAGGAGGGGAAGCGTTGAGCCCCTATATAAAAAACAGCTTTCCCAACATGGTACTGGTTGAAGATGCGCAGGTGGCTAACGTAAAAGGGTATCAAAAGCTTGCTTGTAAAATTTTTGCGGAATAATTTTGACTACAGTTTATTTATAATATGGTTTTGCAAACCCCTGATTTCGGGGGTTTTTTGTTTTTTGACCACGTTTTTTAACTACTACATTTTAACTACTACATTGGAAGTTGGAGCTGGTGTCAAGTGTGCATAACCACCGGCCTGGAGGGGGCAAAAGAAACGAAAGTGAGGTTGTATAAATGGTTTAATTTCCGAAGCAGTTGGTGCAGGAAGTAGTTCCGAATTTTATAATAGCTCCACAGTTACTGCATATTATACCAGTTCTTTCCGTTACGGGTTTGACCGGTGTCTTATCCGCGATTTCTTCAGGGCTTTTTGTTTCACGGTCTTCCCACTTAATAATTTTTTCTTTCTTTTCCAGTGGCTCAGGAGGTTTTAGTTGTTCCGGTAATGTTTCTTTACTTGATATTTCTTCTTTGTCTTCCCCTGATGCGGCCGGGGGTTTGAGTTCCACGGCATCTTTAACCTCTGCTGTCCCGGCTTCAACTGAAATAATTCTTGTTTCTTTAATAAAACTATCCAGTTCAATTGACTGTGCGCGGCTGTATGTAAACCAGTACTCCAGGTTTTTCACCAGGTTGGCACCCAAATTTACCATTAAGCTGTTTTCTTCAACTTTTACCGCTTCATAGAAAAGATTTTCCAGGGTGATTTCATTAAAAAACCTTGAACTGGTTTTCCCGGTTTCAGCTGGTTCAGCTGGTTCAGCTTCTTCTGTTTTTTTGGTTTTATCCCGGAGCTCTTTTATGGCTGCCACTTCTTCTTTTTGGAAAACATCTTTTTCATCTTCATCTGTCTCTTCACTTGTTTTGGCGTTTATGCTGTCGTTTGCCGTAAAGGCTAAAGGTTCTGCAGGTGGATCTCCTGTTTTAGTTGAATTGATAGACCCGGTCGGGTTATTTACCGGGGTGGGTCGGGCAGGAGTGGAATTGCTGCGCAGTATTTCTGCGGTTTCTTTTAATTCAACAGGTTGTGTGAGAGTTTCTTCAGCAACCGTGTTTTCGGGGTTTTGTATTTCCAGATTAGCACTGCGGGTGTAAGTTACAGTTTCTGTACTGCGCCTGTCTATCACCTGTATGGTATCCCTGGGATAATTATGTAATTTAATAAACATTATTACTAACAAATAAAAAAACGCGGCCCAGAATATAACCGGATATAGCCAGTCGTAATCTCCCAGGTATGGTACTATCAGGCCCCTGTAAGCTATGTAAGCAAGAACCACGGATATAAGGTATACCAGGTATTTAAATAGCAAGCCTGAACGGGGCATTGCATCTGTAGACAGTATGTTGTTTTTTTCAATAACTTCACCTGTTTTACACAACAAATCAATTAAGATGATTAGTATTACAGCTGTTACCAGCTGGTAAAGGTTAAACCGGAACGGCAGATCTATCCGGGCCAGATCATGGAAAAAAAGTACGGCTGTTCCCTGGGCCAAAAGCAATAAAATAATAGCCGAACTGATTTTAACTATGTAAGATCTTACTTGCATTTCACTGTTTTTAAGGTTTGTATTCATATTTTCTTCCTTTCTGCTTCCCGGTCATGGGGTGTTAATCAAATTTGTGGCTTGAAAAACAGGCGGTGCAGAATACGGAGCCATACTTCAGCGGTGCGCCGCAATTACTGCATCTGTTTGGACTATTATTATTTTCCCCGGTTTGCAAACTTTTCTGTGTTTTTGCCGGTTGCTCTTTTTGGGTTTCTTTTGGCCGGTTTAATTGTGATGCGGCAGAGACACGGTGGTTTTCCGGGTTAACCCCTGCCGGAGATTTAATTTTTTCTTTCTCCTCTTCTTCCTGATGGTGAGAAACTACATCTTCTATATTGAAATCATCCAGCTTGTTTAATTTGTTTAAGACAGTAGTGTGGGAAACCCCCAGAGCTTTGGCTGCTTTTCGTATGCTCTGGTAGTTTTTAAGGGCGTGGGTCAAGACTTCTTTTTCCAGGAGACCAATTATTTCGGACAAAGGCTTTCCTTCTTTCAGGTAATTTTCTACTGGTAATTGTGCAGAGTTATTTCCTGTTTTGACAAGGTTTATCAGGACATATTTTTCGTTATTATTAAGCAAAACAGGGATAGAGCTTAAATTATAGTTGCAGGCAGGGTCCCCAAGCTGCACCTTGTTTTTCTTCGTGCGGTCTTCCTGAAGACTTTTATTGACGGTTTCTAAAATATCGGGTGGAATAACACTGTGGAGATGGTTCCCGGCGGCATTATCGGGCAAGTTTAACAAATTTTTAGCCGGCGGGTTATAGCGGGTTATGTATTTAAACTGGTCTATTATTAGCACAGGAGAATCCAGTCCGTTGACAACAACTTCCAGGGAATTGTCTTCTGTTTTATTTTCTGCTGTTTCAATTTTTTCTACTTTAACCACCCCAGGAAGCATTTCCAGGGCTTTAATTATGCTATCTTCGTTGTCAGCAGACTTGTGATAAATAGACAAATAAATACATGATTCTTCGGCTTTATAAAATGTAAGCTGGCTGTTTTTAAGATATATAATTCTTGCTATATCTAAAACCATTCCTTCTTTGTTTTCGTTTTCAATTTTGAGGTTTGTAACTGGCTGCTCCATCTGGGACCACCGTCCGTTTTTAATTATTTATAAAAAGAGCCCAATTAAATTATTTATAGCTGAAAAATTGTTTGTTAAAGCTGGAGGTTTGAATTATTTAAGGAATCTTAATTTAACTTTATCACCTTCCCGGCTTAATACTACCTCATCCCTGGTGATATTATACAGCTCCCACTCATCCAGAATTAAATCGCCGGCAGAGCCGTGGATTATTTTATCATCAAGAATTAATACTGCGTAGTATTTCCCCGGCTTTACTGTTACTCCGGTTATATCTTGTTTTATGTTTCCTTTAACCTTGCCGTCAACTACAACGCCAATCAGCTCCATTTCTTTTAATTGCTGCTTTTTATCGTGGTTATTGTGGTGATTTAGCTCTGCATTGTTGTCGTTTATATAATGGTTATTGTTCTCCGGGGAGGGCTTTTCTTCGTTATTCTCTTTATCTTCCGGGGGGGTGTATACCATTTCTGTAACCAGTCCGGTTATAATTAGAATTATCAGCATGGAAAAAAGCAGAATCATCCTTTTGTTTTCATCAAATATTTTTTTAACTTTTTCCAAAATTATTTTATTAGAGCTGGTTTTGTTCATTTTAGTACCTCCCGGGAAATGAACTATAAATATTGTCCAACTGTAACTAAACAACTGACTGATTTACTTCGACAAAAACGTTCATAACTCCTTCATGGGTAACCATTTATTGTATTGCCCGGCTGCCTTCTATAGTGGAATTCCAGGGCTTATCCGGCAAAAAATCTGCTAAACTGGTAAACCAGGTAGCAATATAAAGGAGCTATTTACGGCATAAAAGAGCTTTTACCCGATTGACACAGGTATTTATTTATGATAAAAACTAATAGAAAAGTTGTGTCAATATCAAAGAAATAAGCTGTGTCTTGCAATTTTTAAAAATGTAGTACAAATTCTGACCAGGTGTTATCCTTATTTAGTTGATAATTTTTATTTTTTTTTTGTGCACAGGTTATTGACACTTGAAATTATTTGACATATAGTTTGGAAAAGAATAAATATTTTAACTTTATCGAGAGGTGGAGATTAACATGCATGAATCGCCATTGCTGGACAAGGTAAGGCACATATGTCGGTTTATTCAAAGTTCTCCGGAGCGTTCTCTGGAGTTTGTTGACGGGGCGCGTATGCTTAAAGAGGTGCTAAACGCCAATGTTTTAATAGTTAGCCCTTCGGGGAAAGTCTGGGGGTATTCTCTCTCGGACAAGTTTGACTGTGAAATATTTCAACAGGTAGTACTTGACAATGAAGCTTTTCCGGAAAGATACAACGAGGAGATACTTCTTACTGCCCAGGAACCGCGTGTTAATATAAAACAGAAGGACCATTACTGTGTTTACAAAAGGGAACTGGGGTACGAAGAAGAAATATCGTGCAGGCAGCCGGAAATCATAACCACCATAGTGCCTATTATTGGCGGCGGCAACAGGCTGGGGACCCTGGTAATTCACCGATTTGGAGAAGAACTTTCTGCAGATGATCTGGTTTTAGCAGAAAACGGTGCTACGTTGATAGGTATGGAAGTAATGCGCAATAAAGTTGATAAAACGGAAAAGGATATGAGGCATAAAGCTATTGCAGAGGTTGCTTTTGACAGCCTATCTTATTCCGAGCTGGAGGCCATAGAGGAGATATTCAGGGAGCTTAATGGGAAAGAAGGTATAATAGTAGCCAGCAAGATAGCAGATAACCTGGGAATAACCCGCTCGGTGATAGTAAATGCCCTCCGCAAATTCGAGAGTGCCGGGATTATTGATTCCCGTTCACTGGGCATGAAAGGTACATTTATTAAAATAAAGCACCCGGTATACCAGGAAGAAATTGAAAAGAGGATATCGAGTGAAAACCCCCTGTAATTATAAGCAAGCAATTAAAGGTATTGCTCAAGCTTGAGCAGTAACAGGAATAAAGGTAAGAGATAAAAGAGCCCTGAGTTAACAGGGCTCTTTTTATTCTCTAAGTTTTAACACCAGTTATTTTATACTTCCGCTGTTTCCCCGCATTTTCTTAAAAGCCTATGCCATTCCTTATCCACGTGTTCCTGTAGTTTGTCTTTTATTTCCCGGTTTTCTTCTTTCATAAGGTGGGCAAACCTGCCCTGGTTTTTGATATATTCTTCCAGCGGCTTTTTGTTTTTGGCTTTAAAGTTCAAAGTGTACTCCCCATCTTCTACTTCGTACAGGGGCCAAACACATGACTGCACCCCAAGCTTGGCCAGTTCTATGGTTTGCTCCATGGGAAATCTCCAGCCGCGGTGGCAGGGGCTAAGCACGTTTATAAAAGAGGGACCGTCAACAGACAGTGCTTTGGCAGTCTTGTTGACCAGGTCGCGCCAATGGCTTATTGATGCCTGCGCCACGTACGGTATACCGTGTGCGGCAACTATAGAGGTTAAATCTTTACGGTTTTGTGATTTCCCTGGTATTTGGGAACCTACCGGGCTGGTAGTGGTCCAGGCTCCCAGGGAGGTAGCCCCGGAGCGCTGTATGCCGGTATTCATATATGCTTCGTTGTTGTAGCAAACGTACAGCATGCGGTGTCCCCTTTCCAGGGCCCCGGAAAGGGCCTGGAAACCTATATCGTAAGTGCCCCCGTCACCTCCAAAGGCTATAAAATGGTAGTCGTCTTTTATTTTACCCTGGCGGTGCAGGCTGCGGTAGGCACTTTCCACGCCGCTCAGGGTAGATGCCGCGTTTTCAAAAGCGCTGTGGATATAGGAAGTTCGCCATGCCGTGTAGGGATAGATAGTAGTTGAAACTTCCAGGCAGCCGGTGGGGTTGGCTACCACGATATTTACGTCTTCCGGGGCGGCCAGCAAAACCTGGCGGACGGCAATAGAAGCCCCGCAACCGGCGCAAAGCCGGTGTCCCCCGGTTAACAGTTCTCTTTTATGGGTTAGCTCTTTTAATTTCATATTAGTTATCTTCCTCCTTTAGCCCCAGGTAACAAGTACCTTCCGGGAAGTTTCCTTCTACCAGCATGCGCCCGGCTTCTTTGGCTTGTTGTGGGCTGAAGTCTCTTCCACCCAAACCGTAAGCAAAACTGACGATTTGGGGTTTGTTTTCCGCGTCATAAAAAGCAGACCTGATTTCTTGCCATACCGGCCCTCCCGGGCCGCCGGAAAAGGTCAAGGAACGATCCAGTACTCCTATTACAGGCACGTGAGAAAGAGCTTTCACCAGTTCTTCAGCCGGGAAGGGGCGGAATAGGCGCAGCTTGAGCATCCCTACTTTTAAGCCTTCTTCTCGTAGCTGCTGGACGGCAGCACGGGTGGTGCCCGCGCCGGAACCCAGAGCGATTAATGCCACCTCGGCGTCTTCCAGTTGATAAGTTTCAAAATAACCGTAGTTCTTGCCAAACTTTTCCCCGAATTCTTCGCCCACTTCTTTTACCACTTTTAGAGCGTTTTTCATGGCTTCTTCCTGGGCCCGTTTAAATTCAAAGAAATAACCGTAAAGTCCATCAAAAGCTCCTACAGTTATGGGGTTTTCAGGATCCAGCATAGTATAAGGAGGCTGGTATTCCCCTACGAAGTTGCGTACTTTTTCGTCTTCGTAAAAATCTACCCGCTCGGTGCCGTGGCTTATTATAAACCCGTCTAAAAGGACCATGGCGGGCAGCAGGACCTCCTTGTTTTCGGCTATTCTTGCTGCCTGGATGGTGTTTTCGTATGCTTCCTGAGAGTTTTCACTGTACAGCTGTATCCAGCCGGAATCCCTGGCTCCCATGCTGTCACTGTGGTCGCAGTGGATGTTAATGGGAGCGGAAAGCGTCCGGTTAACGTTGGGCATAACTATGGGCAAACGCAAACCAGAGGCAATATACAGCATCTCCCACATAAGAGCCAGTCCTTGTGAAGAAGTGCAAGTCATGACCCTGGCTCCCCCTCCTGCTGCACCTATGCAGGCGCTTAAAGCGCTGTGTTCACTTTCTACGTTAACCATTTCAGTGTTCACTTCTCCGTTTGCCACCATGGTAGCAAACGTTTCTACTATGGCGGTCTGCGGGGTAATAGGGTAGGCTGCTACAACGTCAGGCTCTATCTGGCGCATGGCTTCGGCAACCGCGTCAGTTCCAACAACGGCAGCGGACTTGGTTATAGTCATTATGCGTTCCCCCTTTCCTGGTTTTCCTGCGAAGCGGCTTCTGCTTCGTCTACTATTTCAATGGCGTCGCGTGGACATTCGTAGGCGCAGATACCGCAGCCCTTGCAGTGTTGCAGGTTAAACCCTGTTACTTTTTCATCTTCCACAATAATGGAAGTATCAGGGCAGAGAATAAAACAGATAAGACAGTGATTGCATTTTTCTTCGTCCCTGATAGGACGGAGCGCACGCCAGCCCCCGGTCTTGTAGTTAGCAGCGGTTCCTGCCTCGGGGATGATGGCTCCCAGGGGATGTTTTTTCCAGCTCCAGTTATTAATGTCTTTTATATCCCATTTGCTCATGATTTAACCTCCTCGTAAGCCCTGGTCAGGGTAGTAACATTTTTTTCTACAACTTTCTCCGGAAATCTTTTACTAAAAGACTCCCGGAGAATATCTCCAGCTTCGTCTTTTTTCATGAGTTCGGTTACAAAAAGCAAGGCACCCAGCATGGGAACGTTGGCGAAAGGACGGCCTATTATTTCCATGGCCAGGTGGGTGGCGTCCAGCGTGTAAAGCTCGTAATCACCCAGGGAGTAAAGTTTCTTTAGCTCTTCCGGTTCAAGATGGGTGTTTACTACCAGGGTTCCACCTTTTTTTAATCCCCTGGTTACATCTACTACTTCCATCAGCGAATCATCTACCACTACTACAATGTCAGGCTCGGTCACGCCGCAGTACGTAAAAATGGGTTCGGGACTTATACGGTTAAATATCTGTATGGGAGCACCCATTCTTTCGGGCCCGTATTCGGGAAAAGCTTGAAAATATAGTCCCTTCGGCAAAATCATTTCTACCAGTGTTTTTGCGGCGGTTACTGCTCCCTGCCCTCCCCGGGCATGCCATCGGATTTCCGTTAAATTGTTGCCGCTCAAATTTGCTACACCTCCTGTTATTCTGTTATTATAGAAGCTTTTTTATATTATCGAGAGAGAAAAAACAATGCTTTTTAGCTTGATGTACTTGTTTTCACCATGTTTTTTCTTTCTCGTTTAAAAAGTATGATTAAAAAGTATGATTAAAAAACGCATGATAGTAAAAGTTCTGTGAATTTTTTCGGGTTTGGTAAATGCCTTTTGTTGCCTTTTGTTACTGTAGTGCCCGGGAAACAGTTCACCGGCTTTCTTCAATTCAACTCTGATTTATGTCGACGTTGAATTTATGCGCTAAAGCTGAAACTTTCTTTCCCTGGAGGTACAACAGCCGGTTGTTAGGTTTTATACCCGGTATTACTTGAATCAGCTGCCCCGTGCAGTTATAAATTCCTTCTCCTGCAGCATTCACCCTGGTTATTATAACATATTTATTACCCGGTCTGAAAAGCAGGAATGATAAATTTTATAAATTTGACTCATTGCAGTTAAATTGCTAAGCTAAATAAAAACCGGAAAAACGGGAAACTCCGGTTTTTTAAGGATTAAAGTAATTACCCGGGCGTTTATTGTTGTGTTAGGGGAAAGGAGTTTTTATAAATGAACCTGGAAGCTTATAAGTCCATAGGTGTGCTTGATTCCGGAGTAGGCGGACTTACGGTGGTGCGGGAACTCCACCGCTGGATTCCGCATGAAAACATAGTTTATTTTGGGGATACCTATCGGATGCCCTATGGTTCGCGCCCTCAAGAGGAAGTAAGGCGCTTTGCCCTGGAAATAATTGATTTTTTGCAGACTCAGGAAATAAAGATGGTAGTAGTGGCCTGCAACTCGGCCGCTGCAGCCGGCCTTGATTATTATAGAGAGAAGCTAAATATACCGGTGGTAGGTGTAATTGAACCGGGAGCCCGGGCGGCCCTTAAGGCTACGCGTAACGAGCGTATCGGTGTTATTGGGACAGAAGGGACAGTGGGAAGCGGGGCATACGAAAAAGCAATAAGCCGGATGGAACCCGGTGTAGAGGTTTACAGCAGGGCCTGCCCTCTTTTAGTTCTGATAGTGGAAAACAACCTGGTTTATTCGCCAGAATCTTACCGGGTTACGGAAGAATACCTTAAACCCCTCAAAGAACAGGGTGTAGACACAATTATTATGGGCTGCACTCATTATCCCCTGATGCAAGACCTTATACAAGAAGTCATGGGAGAAAATGTAACCCTTATAAGCTCGGCGGAAGAAACCGCCCGGGAAGCAAAAGAAATACTGGTTTCATCTTCTTTAATGAATCCTCTTAATTCCTCCCATTCCCGGCACCGTTTTTTTGTAAGCGGGAAACCGTTTTCTTTCGAAGAAATCGGCAAAAAACTCCTTGGTAGTGAAATTAAAGCTTACCAGGTGGTATTATCTTAGTTTTTTGTAACTACTCAGGCTGATAGCAACATGACTCCAGGAGTAGTAACTGCCCGGGTGTTGGTTTTAGTAAAGCTTTTCCTTCCCCCTGGAAAGCTGGTTGTTCTTGAACTCAAAGAATCAAAAGAATATTTTTTTGTTTTAACGGATAATTATTAGAGAGTTGTCCTACAGTAATTTAAGGGGGGTCACATGTGTTTACAAAAAGTTTTAAGATTATAACTGTATTGCTGTTAATTATTCCTGTTTTATTTTTATTGGTTATGGCGGGAGGTGAAATCCAGGAGCTGCCCCGTATTGCAAGCCGGTGGTTTGGAGAGGAAGGTGAAAAAAAATCCCCTGTGCCACCCGCCCCGGAAAAAGAACAGCCGGGGAAATCACAGGTAGAGGAGATTTTAGAAGAAGAGGAGTTTCACCTGGTAACCCTGTACTATCTGCACCAGGATAAAGGGTTTGTGGTTCCCTTGACCAGGAAGATACCCCGCGTGGAAGGGATAGCCAGGAAATGTCTGGAGGAACTGGTGGATAGGCCGGAGCTAAGGGAAGAACTGGATGTATATGGTATATCCCCCTCCCTGCCTGCCGGTACGGAAATTAATGGGTTACACATTGAAGATGGGGTAGCTAAAATAGATTTCAATTCTTCTTTCCTGAATTACGATAAAGAAAAAGAAAGATTAATTCTTAACAGCATGTTATGCACGTTAAAACAATTTTCCAGTGTTGACAGTTTAAAAATACTGGTAGAAGGTTCCGAGCTGGAAAAATTTCCAGGAGGGACCCCGGCCCGGGTGGCACTGGGTCAAGAATACAGGGTCAATATGGAAGTAAGCGAAAAGCTAAACGAGGAAGGAGAAGAAGATTATACGGAAGTCACAGTCTTTTTTCTCTACCGTGCGCCTGATGGCAGTAATTTTTATATCCCGGTAACTCGTGTTTTAGAAAAGCAAGAAAACGAATTAAAAGCAAGTATGCAGGAGCTGTTAAAGGGTCCGCGAAAACGGCCGGGGTTGTTCAGTAATATACCGTCGGACACTTCTCTGCTTAACCTGAAGGTTGATGAAGAAGGTTTGGCCATGGTGAAATTTACTAATGAGTTAATGAATTTTCGCGGGGGAAAAAAAGGGGAAGAACTCCTGGTTAACCAGGTGGTACTTACCCTTGCTGCTCATCCCCTGGTGGAAGGAGTAAAACTGCGGTTAGAAGAGGGGGAAATAGATCAGCTTCCTTACGGAACAGATTTGACGTCACCTCATCTGCCGCCTTCAGTGTTAAACTATTATTGAATGGAATTTCCTCAAGCCCGGTAAAGATCCAGCAGGTGGAAACGCATGTATTGTAAAGCCATACCGGCTCCCCGCGCAGCGTTAGTAAAAGGTTCTTCTACTTTTATTACCGGTAGCTCCAGGTTTTGAGAAAAAAGTACATCAATGTTGTGTAGCAGGGAGCCTCCCCCGGTAATAAATATTCCTTCTTTTATAATATCAGTAGTTAGCTGTGGCGGTGTCTGCTCAAAAATTTTTTTAGCCATGGTACAATAGTTGGAGAGAACTGGATACATGGCTTCAGTAATATCGGAAAGGGGTACAGTTATACGGTCGGGCCGCATGGTTTTGCGGTTAAGCCCCTTTATTTCGAGGTCTTGTTTTTCCGGTGGATTAACTGCGTAACCCGCAGTTTCTTTTGCCGCGGCCGCGGTGCTTTCTCCTATCTCTAGCAGGTATTTTTTGTATATGTATCTCTGTATAGAGGTGTTGAGGGAATTTCCTCCGTGCCGCAGTGACTTGGCTTTAACAATACCCCCCAGGGAAATAACAGCAATTTCTGTAACTCCCCCTCCCAGGTTAATTAAAAAGTTTCCCCTTGCCTCGTTTACAGGAAGCCCGGTACCCATGGCAGCGGCTAGAGGTTCTTCTATAAGATAGATATTTTTTATACCTATTCTTTTGCCTGCCGTAATTACAGCCTGCCGCTCTACCTGGGTAGAGCTGTATGGCACGGTGAAAATCAGCCGGTACTTTATAACCGGGGAGCGGGAAATTGCTTTATCCAGGAAGGCCTCCAACATTTTTACCGTGTAATTAAAACTGGCGATAACACCGTCCTGGAGGGGTTTTATTACCTCTATATTCGATGGTGCTCTCCCCAGCATGTTGTAAGCATCCCGGCCGGAGCTGTATACGCTGTTGTCCCTGGTGTCAATGGCCAGAACGGAGGGTTCACTTAAAAGGTTTCCTTTCCCCGGAGACCAAATAATGGTGTGGTTAGTCCCCAAATCAATGGCCAGGTTTCTTCGGAAAAACTGGAATTGTTTTCTGCGGAACTGTTTTTTGGAACTCAAAAGAACTCCCCCGATCGATTTTTTGACTGTTTATTACGTGGTTTTTATAAGTTTTCCACAAAGCCGGGATAGTAAACGGGGGAAAGTTTAACAGAAAGTAACTACTCAAGCCAAGTAAGGGGAAGTTAAGAGGCATGCTGCGCCTGCGGGGACGGTTCGAGCGTCACCGGAGCGAAGCGGAGGTCCGAAGGGAAGACGATGGAACCGTCCCC
>Ga0207421_10002100_pt1 | contig 25067 bp, 20 predicted proteins | sample SodLakKL_010_SED_4_FD_187542 | JGI IMG/M metagenome (GOLD analysis project Ga0207421, IMG submission 187542) | Alkaline sediment microbial communities from Lake Tanatar, Kulunda Steppe, Russia - 8KL_010_SED (SPAdes) (version 2) | ecosystem: Environmental > Aquatic > Non-marine Saline and... | reverse complement strand
CATTCCGTTAACGCGGCAGATGACCGGTTTTTTACACATCAAAATGGAATCAACCATGCCATTAAAAAGGTCCATGTAGGCGCCGTATTCGCTGGGGTTGCCGCTGTAATATTCGGCATACTCCTTGGTGTTACCCCCGGTGCAAAAAGCCCTGTCTTCGGCGCCGGTAAATATTACGGCCACCACGGAGCGATCCATGGAAGCCTTGTGCATTCCGGCAATAACCCCTTTGACCATCTCGGTTGTATATGAGTTGTACTGCCTGGGATTATTCAGGGTGACCCAGGCTGTGAAAAGGCCCTCCACTTCATTGCCTCCGGCATCGAGGACCGGCTTTTTTTCATACATAACGCAGGGAGGTTCCGTTCCAAAATATTGGTCGCCGTACAGCTGGTGGTCTACCATCCCCTCCTGGCGGGGCCACTTGTTTAGATCCATGCTAATCCTCCTTAATAAGGTAATATTGCTTAATGTAAATTAGATCCGGGTATACCTGTTTTGGGTCGATAGCGCTTCTTTTGCATCTTCACCCCCCTTGGTTACGGCAAGCTGCTGGATATTAAAATAAGCTTATTTGATCAAGGTGCCGGCTCAAATTCGTAGCTGATTTGCCCGTCAGGGTAACTGACCGGGTTTACGTTAACTTCCATACCCCCGGATAAATCATTTTCAGTAAAACCTTCCTTGAACCGGCCGAACACTTTAGTCCCGTTAAATTCCGCCACAGCCAGAACATAGGGGACATCTTCTTCAAAACCGGTCGGTGCAAAGTAAGACCTGGTAAAGCTGATTAGCCTGCCCCTGGGGTTGATTTTGACCCATTCCATGTTGCTGCCCAGGCAGGAGTAACAATCAGCCCGCGGTGGGAAAAAGGTAAGCCCGCAGGGACTGCAGCGGGTGGCATAGAGTTCCCCCTGCTCCAGGTAATCGATGAAAGCATTTGTTTTGGTCTGGGAGGTAAAACTCAACCTCCCGAAGCGTTCAAAACCCATTCTGTTTACCTCCTCTGGTAACAGGCAGCCTGGATACCCTGTGCCCTGGTTATAATATTTGCTTTATTGATTGAGCGCTGGGGCCGGTAAAAGTTGTGGTATTGTTTCGCCTGCTATTATGCAGCAGTGCGGGGCGGCGATTGTTGCTAAAACTGATGCTATAAATCGGGAAGTTCGTGCCGCCCCCCATGGCACCGCTTAATTCTTAATCTTTCGCTATACTACTAGCTTAATGAAAGATAAACGTGAAAAAAATCCCTTAAAAGCATGGAATCAAGGTTAAAATAGGGTGAAATCAGGGCTAACACCTTAGGTTGAGCACCTGTAGCCGGCTCAGGTCCGGTGATCCACTACCCGAACCGCTTTACCTTCAAAGCGAGGCAGGCTGCCGATGGGCTTAACTTCAATTTCGCATTTCTTGGCCAGGTGTTGATGGAGTTCTTTTTCTAAGGCTTCGATAAAGTGTTCGTCAACATCGGTCCAGGTAGTAGGCTCAATTTCGATTTTCATGGTGTGCAGGCCTTTTCTCTCTCCTACTATGATCTGCCAGTTTTCGCTGAGCTCGGAGTGGTTCAACAATATGTATTCCACCTGGCAGGGAAAAATGTTGGTGCCGCCTACGAGGATCATGTCATCCAGCCGGCCCAGGAATTTTGTAATACGGGGATGGGTGCGGCCGCAGGGGCACTCCTCAAAGCTGGCGATGACATGGTCTCCGGTCCGGTAGCGCAAAAGCGGCATAACTTCAAAACTGAGGTTGCTGATCACCAGTTCACCCGGTTGATCTTTTCCGGCCGGCTCCATGGTTTCAGGATCAAGGATTTCCACCAGGTAATGATCGCCCCAGATGTGGATACCGTTTTCATATTCGCAGTCCATGGCAATGGGGCCGCCCATCTCGGTGAGGCCGTAACAGCGCCTCATACCGCCTCCGTGGGCGCTATATCCGAGCCGTTCGTTAATCCTTTCTCTTAATTCATCTGAACAGGGCTCGCCGCCGTGAAAGCCCAGGCGCAGCTTGAGGTCTTCAACCGGGTCGATCCCTTTTTCTGCGGCAAATTCGGCCATGTAGACAGCGTAGGAAGGGGTGCCTGTAAAGACGGTAGTGCCCCATTCCCGCATCAGGCGCAGTTGTCTTTCCGTGCCGCCTGCCCCGGTGGGGATTATTTTTGCGCCCAGGGTTTCCATGCCGTAATGAAAGCCAAATCCACCGGTAAAAAGGCCGTAACCGTGGGACTGCTGAATAACATCACTCTTTGTTAATCCTCCTGCAGTGAAATTACGGGCCATGCAGGTTGTCCAGACATCCAGGTCCTTTTGGCTGTACATCATGGGGGTGGGCACCCCGGTTGTGCCCGAAGTCATGTGCACCCGGACAACATCTTCCCAGCTGCCGGAAACCAGTCCGCTGGGGTAATTATCCCGCAGGTCGGTCTTGGACATAAATGGTACTGCTTTGATATCATCCCAGTTTTTTATATCACCTGGTTCCAGCCCTTTTTCATCGAAGCGGTTTTTAATGAAGGAGTTTTTGTACACCTGGCGGGCTTGTTTTCTAAACTTCTCAAACTGGATTTCCTGCAGTTCATCCCGGGACATGGTTTCCCATTTTTCTTCGTAAAAAGACATATTACCACTATCCTCCTCGAGGCATGCAGAGTTTTGGTTTCATTCATAATGAAACAAACGGGCAAAGCACCCGGCCCAGGTTAAAGCCGGAATATAAAAAATTCTTCTTATAAACTCAATATTATTAAATTTTAAGCTATTTTTCCATCACCTAAAAGAGGTATTTTTCCCTGCATAGTGTGATAAATGGGTTAGCACTGCTTTTGGGCGGTTAGTGGGAAGGGAAATGTTCGATAATGAAGAATAGTTATTATTAAAATACGATAGAGATTTTTCACGCATTTCATGATTGTGTGAAACTAAACTAACCAGTGGGAGTGGGGATATGATGACCGTCAGCAAGTGGATGCATGTTGGGACTGTCTTGAAAAATAACGCAGCTAATTATCCAGATCACCTTGGTTGCCAGGACAAAAATAAAAGTTTTACTTTTAAGGAGTGGAATGACAGGGCCTGCCGCTTAGCCAACGGGCTTAAGGAAAAAGGAGTCGGTTACGGAGACCGGGTAGCTATTCTTGCCTATAACCGCGCTGAATGGATGGAAATGTATGCCGCCTGCGCCAAGGGAGGTGTAATTGCCGTTCCGATCATGTTTCGGCTTACACCGCGCGAATACGAGTATATTTTAAATCATGCCGAATGCAAGGCTTTTATCGTCGAAGCTCCCTTTGTGGAAGGAGTTAAAAGTATTAGCAGTAAACTAAAAACTGTTCCAAGTGATAACTATATCTGTATCGGTAACGGGGATGCGCCGGAGGGGTTTGTCGATTACGAGCGGTTTATCGAAGAGAGCTCGCCTGGTGAACCGGATGTCATGGTCGATGCGGCCGATATCTGGACGATCATGTATACTTCCGGAACAACCGGCAAGCCTAAAGGCGCGGTGCGGACCCATGAAAGTTACATGGCCCAGTACATGCTCAGCAACATCAACATGGGCGTCTGTTCAGAAGATAAAATCCTGCTGGTCATGCCGATGTGCCATGTCAATTCGATTTTATATTCCTTCGCCTACACCCTGCTGGCTGCGCCGGCCATGGTTTACAATGTCACCACCTTTGATCCTGAGGACTTCTTGCAAACGGTATCCGAGTACAAGATTACCTATACTTCCCTGGTTCCTACCCATTACATCACTATTCTCAGCCTTTCAGAAGGAGTCAAGCAGAAATACGACGTCAGCAGCATCAGGCAGCTGTTGATTTCTTCTGCGCCGGCCAGGAAAGATTTGAAGCTGGCGATCATGGATTATTTTAAGTCGGCCGAGCTGTGGGAGGCTTATGGTTCCACCGAGGCCGGCCTGGTTACCTATCTGCGCCCGGAAGAACAATTTACCAGGCTTGGTTCCATCGGCAGGGAAATATTTGGTTCCGACCGGATCAAGCTGCTCGATATAACCCGGGAAGAAGTGCCTGAGGGGGAAGTGGGTGAGCTGTTTAGCCGCTCTCCAATTTCGTTCAAGGAATATTGGAAAGACAGTGAAAAAACAAAAACAGCTTTTCACGGCGAGTGGTGTTCTGCCGGTGATATGGCCCGCAGGGACGAGGACGGGTATTATTACCTGGTTGACCGGAAGCAGAACATGATTATCACCGGGGGAGAAAATGTCTATCCTTCCGAGGTAGAAAATGTGGTCGGCGGCCACCCGGCGGTAAAAAATATCGCCGTGATCGGGATCCCTGATGACAAGTGGGGGGAAGCGGTCAAAGCGGTAATCGTGCCCAATGAAGGCTATAAACCCGGCGAAGAATTGGCCAGGGACATTATTGATTACTGCCGGGACAAAATTGCCGGTTACAAGCGGCCTAAATCTATTGATTTTATCCAGGAAGAAGAAATGCCTGTCACGGCCACGGGAAAAATCCTGCACCGGGTGCTGCGGGAGAAATACGGGAGCTGGAATTCATAACAGTAACCGGAATCTTGCCAGAGCTTAAAGTTTTGGCTCCAAGGTGTTCCAAAAAAAGGTTTTGACGCAGCTCTTGAGGGTGTGATGGAGTTTTTTTTGAGGTGTTCCGGCGGAAATGAAACTGATCAAGGACTTTATGCAAAAGGTGGGGGTGCATAATCTGCACCCCCACCTTTTGTCCCCTTGATAATGTCGCATCAAATATTGCTTATTTTTCCCCGATATATTTCTTCCGAATACGGGGTTTGTCTATTTTACCTGTGACATTGCGCATAACCTGGTCAAAAACGATTTTTTCCGGCCATTTGTAACGGGCCAGGCCTTCTTCCTTGCAGAAATCGAGCACTTCTTGCTCGGTCATCTCTTCTTCCGGGTAGAGCTGAATTACAGCCATGGCGATTTCCACGTAACGCTCATGCGGGTAACCGATTACGGCTACATCGGCTACTTTTGGGTTGCGGCGCAGAATGTCTTCGATTTCTACCGGAAAGATGTTTTCACCGCCCCTGATAATCAGGTCTTTTTTACGGTCGGCGATATAGACGTAACCGTCTTCGTCCTTGCGGACCAGGTCCCCGGTATAAAGCCAGCCATCCTTGATGGTCCTTTCGGTCATTTCCGGGTTTTTAAAGTATTCTTTCATGTTGCGTGGCCCTTTCAAGAGCAGTTCCCCCACCTCTCCGACCGGGACGTCCACACCGTGGTCATCGACAACACGGGCAGAAACGTTGAAAGTGGGTTTGCCGATAGAACCCGGGCGATCGAGCACGTCTTCATCGTAAAGGTTAAAGGTTCCGCCGCCCCCGCCTTCGGTAATACCGTAAATATTGCCGGTTTTAAAGGGCAGCAGTTTTTTCATGTCTTTAAACAGTGCTGATGGGACGGGTTGGGCGCCGATAACTATATTTCCGGTGACATGGGAAAAATCAAAATCGTTGAGGTCGATGTTACCTTTCTTAATGGCATTAATAGAGTCGGACATGGTAGGAACGGTGACCCAGCCGTTGTTGATTTTTTCACTGGCGATGGTTTCAAGTAAATACCTGGGATCGGTAAGTTCAAGAAGCATAACGATTTTACCGCCGGCCAGGTAAGAAGGGAAGGATAAGAACAGGCTGCCGCTGTGGTATAGCGGGTGAGCGGCTAAATAGACTGTTTCGTGTCCTTCCGAGTAAGTCAGGGCATTGCCGACACCGATTTCATAAAGGGTATTGTGAGCCTGGCAGACCGGTTTAGGCGGCCCGGTGGTACCGGAGGTAAACATCAATTCGGCCGGGTCGGTTCCGTCCACCTCAACAAGCAGGTCGTCGCTTTCACCTTTTTCGAGAACTTCGGTATAAGAGATCATGTCAGACGGGACATTTTCGCCAATACAAATGTAAGATTCAATGGTTTCCATATCACCCCGGACCGGGTTCACTTTTTCCAGGAAGCCTTCGCCCAGGATGAAAGCTTTAGGTTTGCTGGCCTCGGCGGCATACTTGATATCCGAACTGGCAAAGCGGAAATTCAAGGGAACCGCTACCGCCCCGGCCCTGAGGATGGCATGGTAGGTGACCATCCATTCCAGGCTGTTCATTTGCAGGTGCAATACAAAATCGTCTTTTTTAATACCCAGCTGGTTTTTGAGGTAGTTGGCTACACGGTTGGTTTGATCGTTGAATTCTTTCCAGGTGAGTACACGGCGCAGGTTTTTTGATGGACTGCACTCAATCAAAAAATCCTTCTCTGGATACTTGTGGGCATTAATAATACCGTAAGAAGCAAAATTCACCTTTTTCCCTCCTCTTGATAAATTAATGAGCGGTTAACGGCTGTCGTTCCCCGGTTATACCGGCGGCAGCTCGCCGTTAACGAATAAGTTTTGATATTCATTCAACCTGGACAGATTCAATAATCCGTACAGTTTAACCGGTAGCATCGCGGCCTGCATTAAAAGCTTTTTTGTTCAGCTCTACAAATTTTTGCGGCACCATTCTTCCGACTACATCGAGCCAGGCTTTTTTGTCCCCGCCGACCAGGTTAGAAAGCGCTCCAAGCAGGACTACTCCGACCATGGCCGGGTTGCCCAGGTCTTTGGCAATGCCCGTTCCTTCTAACCAGAGCACTTTGCCGGCTCTTTCCAGGAGCAGGGCTTCGATTTCCTTTTTCGAAGGATAAGTGGCTTTGCCCAGGTTGACCAGGGGCGGGTTGATCCGGTAGTCGTTAACCAGGGCTAACGAGTTTTCTTTTAAAAACTGTGGAAAACGGGCCGCTTCCAGCATTTCAAAGCCGATGAGGTAATCAGCATTGTTTTCTTCCAATAGGGGAGAGTTGACTTTTTCTCCCCAGCGAATGTGGCTGTCTACCTGGCCGCCCCGCTGGGCCATCCCGTGCACTTCCGCTTTCTTGACATCAAACCCGAGCTGCAGCCCTACCTCGGCCAGGATGTTGCTGGCCAGGATCGTGCCCTGGCCGCCGACTCCGGCCATCAGAAAGTCAATGTTTTTCATGTTTTTCGTGCCTCCCTCTAATATTTTTTAGGCTGCCAGAGCTTAATTTTCAATAATGGCCTCCTGGGGACATACTTTGACACAAAGGCCACAGCCGTTACACAACAGGGTGTCGATGCGGACGTGATCTTCTTCCTGGACCAGCGGGGAGCACCCGATGTCCAGGCAGATGCCGCAGTTGATACAGATTTCAGGATCTACCTCCGGCGGGGTGTGTTTTTCCCTGGTACTTAAAACACAGGGGTGGCGGGATATGATCACCGACGGTTCATCGCTTTTGGTGTGGTCCTGCAGTATCTCTTCCATCCTGTCAATGTCATAAGGGTCGCAGATATCGACTTTTTCGTAGCCGATTCCGCGGACCAGTTTTTCAGGATCAACAGTTTTGGTGGGTTGGCCCTGGATGGTTTTGCCGGTACCCGGGTGTTCCTGGAAGCCGGTCATGGCCGTGGCATTGTTGTCCGATATGATCGTGGTTGTACTGCCCTGGTTGTAAAGCACATCTATAACGGGATGGACCCCGGAATGCAGGAAGGTAGAGTCTCCTAGCACGGCAACCACATCGTCTTTTACTCCGGCCCTGTCTATACCGTGGGCAACGCCGATGCTTGCTCCCATGCAGCCGGTGGTATGCATGGCGCTTAACGGTGGTGCGAAGGCCAGGGTGTAACAGCCGATATCCCCGGTAACCAGGACTCCTGCTTCCCTGAGGACGTAAAACAGGGCCCGGTGGCCGCATCCCGGGCAGAGCATGGGCGGCCGGATAGGCCGTTCCAGGTCGCTTTTCAGCTCTGGTGGTGCCGGCGGCGCTTCAATCAAGCCCGCTTTTACAGCACAGCTGCGCACCAAAGAAGGGCTAAATTCGCCGAGTATAGGGAAGATGTTCTTGCCTTGCACTTCGAGTCCCATCAATTTCAAGTGTTCTTCCAGGAAGGGATCGAGTTCTTCAACTACAACGATTTTTTCCACCTGATCTGCGAATTCACGGATTAAGTTTTTGGGCAGGGGATAGACCATGCCCAGTTTCAGGAAAGTAGCGTCGGGAAATACTTCTTTAGCGTAGTGGTAGCTTACCCCGGCGCTGACGATACCCAGCTTGCTGCTGCCCGGTTCAATATAGTTAATCGGTGTGGTTTCGGCAAATTCGGCCAACTGTTTCAAACGTTCTTCCACAACCGGGTGGCGGCGCCTGGCGTTGGCGGGAACCATTACAAATTTTTGCGGATCCCGTTCGTAAATGGGCGGTTCTTCAGGCGAAGGTGGCGGGCTTTCGTCAGTATACTCTACAGGTGTGGAGGAGTGTGACAGGCGGGTCACGCTGCGGGCGATAACCGGTGTGTCGAATTGTTCGCTCATATCAAGGGCAACGCCCATAAACTGTTTGGCTTCTTCGCTGTCCGAGGGCTCGATCATCGGGCACTTGGCGAACTTGGCATAATTCCGGTTATCCTGCTCATTCTGGGAGCTGTGCATGTTGGGATCGTCGGCGCAGACGATAACCAGCCCGGCCTTTAAGCCGGTGTAGACGGCATAAAAAAGTGAATCTGCGGCTACGTTCATACCGACATGCTTCATAGTGCACATGGCCCTTGTGCCGGCATAAGCAGCGCCAATGGCTACATCAAGGGACACTTTTTCGTTGGGAGACCATTCGGCAAATACATTCGGGTAATTGGCATAGTTTGCCAGTATTTCCGAGCTTGGAGTCCCGGGGTAGGCAGCTGCAACCTTGACCCCGTACAGGTAGGCTCCGTAAGCGAAGGCCTCATTTCCGGTCATTAATTTTTTCAATGCTAACCCTCCTTATTGGTCCATCTTCAGTTTAGTTGTTCAAAAAATGGTTCCAGCTTGGCCAATACCTGGTCTTCAGAAAACAGGCGCAGATCGGCCATGTCTGCCTCAAATACCGTTCCGGGCAGGCCGGTTTGTTCCCTGATCAACTTGCTTTTGGCGTAAAGGCCAAAAGCATTGGGCTTACAGCTGCGGTTGGAAAACAATACGAAGCCGTCTACATCGTATTTTTTCATGAAGCTGATCTTCCGCTTGACCCGGTATTCAAAGCAGCGGTTTACAAATTCATGGGTATAGTTTTCTGCCAGGCTTTCCAGGGGGCGCTCAAGGTCAAATGAATAGGCCCAGGAATGAGTATACTGGGAAGCTACAACCAGCGCTCCCCGTGAGGCAAAAAGCTCTGAAAACCAGCGCAATTTCGGCCAGCAGGGGATGTGGTCAAAATAGATCTTGTGGCGCTCCTCCGGTATGGCGGTTATTCCTTTCTCTATCCGTTCCTCAATTTCCTCTTTTAAAGCACGGTAATATTCGACGGCTTCTTGGGTGCCCCTGAGGGTAACAATCGGGGCCATGTGGAAACAGGCGTCAAAAAAGCCAAAAGGTGCAGGCCTCAAAGCTGCCGAATCGAGGATTTCATTCCAGAGCCGGCAGGCCTCATTGGAAAGATGGAGTACTTCTGCCAGGCGGTCGTAATCAAAAGGTTCACCGGTTTGGTTTTCAATAAAAGTGATCATTTCATGAAGCTGTTCAATAAAATAATCGATGCAGAGCCGGTCTGTTTCCAGGCCCACCCGGGGCGAGTCAAGCAGGAAGTAGGGGGAGTTGTAAAACCGGGCGGCCACTTCAAACCACTTGGGCAGGCTTCCGCACTGGGTGTTGCAGCAGAAAAGCAGGTCGGGTTCCAGGATTTTGCCCACCGGATGTTCTTCCGAGTAGGCGTCCCCGATGCCGCTGCGGGCATAACCGCATAAATCGCGGGCATAACCTTTCGCTTCAGCTGCGGTCGAAAGATCGTGGGTTACCTTCCTGGCCGCGGCAACAGCGCCGAAATTTTCGGGGTAGTAGGGGAAAAGCCCGGCGGCATAAATGATTTCAACCGGAAATACAGCGGTAACCCAGGCAACCGGACGGCCTTCTTCTTTGGCCTTCCGGCCGGCTTCGTTATATTCTTTCATTATTTTTTTCATTAGCTCGGCGGTTTTGAAGACATTCTTTGCACTCACCGGCTTTCACCTCCAAGCATTTCCATAAAGGCATGGATCCTGGTGCGGATTTGCCCCAGTCCGGTTCCACCGAATTGTGTTTCAATGCGTATTGCCGGCAAGCCCTCTGCCTGCATGGCCTTCAGGTTGTCATAGCTGTCGAAGTTTTCCGGTTCACAAAAAGTGAGGTGCAAGAATATTGCTCCCGCTGCCTTTTTTTCACTGGCCAGGCTGGTAAGGAAAAACCGTCTCGGGTTTTGTTCAATATCAAATGCTGCTGAAGGGATGCGCTTTAACTGCCGGTCAACCAGTGCTTCCAGGGGGTCAAGCTCTGTGTTGACATCGCTTTCAATATAATGGTAGCCGTTTTGAAAATCGTCTGCAATCACCGTGCCCCCAAATTCTTCGATGTAGTCAAGAACTTCAAACGGTTCGAGCAGGGTGCCGGACAGTAGAAGGCGTACATGATCGTTTTCGGCTTCATCTACCAGGTCCTGTTCCAGGTGTCCCAGCAGCGCTTCCAGCAGGCGGCTTACTTCTTCCCTGGGCATAACCATGGACGCGTTAATGACGGTGTATAGCCGGCGGGAACTGATTAGGTGCGGGTAATTAGCGTGCAGGTCGGTTAATTTCCGCAGCATTTGCCGGTTGTGGTTGTAAAGTTTTATGCTGTCCATAAGCGCCTTGTTTTCGATGGGCGCACCGCGATATTGTTCCAGTCCTTTTTTAATCCTTTTCAATTCACCGAGCAGGTACTTACCGGCGCTGGCCCGGTTTGCCTGCCGGGGCAGGCGATAGTTTTCCATGTAAGGCAGGGAGTGGACATGTTCCCAGAGATCAAGCAGCATCCGCATCGTGTCACAGGTGTGGGGGATGATCAGGCCGTCAAGGAAATCGAGTTTTCCTTCCAGGGCACGGGCCAAGGAGCTCCTGGCATGTGAACAGGCCCAGGCCTGGAGATGGGCGTTGGCTTCTTCCAGGTTTGTGCTTCCCCCGACAATGCCGTAAGGAAAGAACCCGGCGGCATGGATCATTTCTTCTGGCACGTCACTTAAAAGAAAGCCGATTATTTCCCTCCCGGATTCTTTTTTCCACTGCCGTGCTTCTTCCGAACGGTTTTTTAGGGCATTTTCAAATGGCGCGAAAAGTTCTGGTTTAATAGGCAGTCCTCTCCTTTATTCGTTCATCTTATAATCTGCTTTATTATTTGAGCCACTGCGGTTCCCCTTCAAAGCCGGGAACTACATTTAAAAGCGGCTCGCCGTTCAAGAAACGTTCGATGTTGTCTGCAAAGGCTCCCCCGAACCTGGTTGCATACATGTCTGTCCAGCTCGAAATATGGGGGGTAATCATTATATTATTACAATCCCAAAGTTCATCTTCCGGGGGCAGGTAGGATGGCAGGGGTTTTTTAATCCAGTGCGTGTCATTGGCTGCACCGGCAATCCAGCCTTCTTTTAGTGCCTTGATCAAATCTTCCTTGATAATTAATGTGCCCCGGGCGCAGTTGATCAAGTAGGCCGAGTTTTTCATCAGTTTGAAAGTCCTTTCGTTCATCATACCCTGGGTTTCTTTTGTTTCCGGGCAGGACAGGACCAGGAAATCGCTCTGGCTGATTACATCATCGACCTGCTCGTTCAGGTACAGTTGATCGACATGGGGAATATCCATATGCATAATATCAGTACCGATTACATGCATATCGAAGGCCTTGGCCCGTTTGGCGATCTGGCGGCCGATGCCGCCTAATCCGACGATACCGATAGTTTTCCCATATAATTCTTCGCCCCTGACCCGGATGAATTTCTTTTCTTTCTGCTGATCCCAGAGCTGGTTGAATTTTTTGGCCAGGTTGAGCATCAGGCCGATTACAAACTCGGCAACAGGAATGCCTGAGCCGCCGGGCAGGCAGGTTAGGGGGACGTGGGAAGGTAGCTGGCCCCACTTGGCCCAGTGATCTATTCCGGCGCTAAAAGACATTACCCACTGCAAGTCTTTCATTTCCGGAACCCTTTCTACAATGACACCCGCTCCTACAATGTGGGTATCCAGGTATTCATCGGGAGTTGATTCAGCCGAACCGTCCTGGAGCAGGCGGATCTTGATTTCACCCCTTGCAGTTTTTTCCGGGAACTTGGCTTCGATGATCTCTTTATATTCCTCGGGGCTGCCCAGCCCGGGCTGCAGGGCAACCAGTATATTCAGGGGATTGAAATTTGCCATCATTTGACACCTCCATTATAATATACCGCATGAATAGCAATTCTATATCTCGCCCCGGTTGGCCGGGCGCCCGGTGATTATCCGGTCCCGGGTGGGGCAGGAACCGTGCTTCAAATTACATGCGTCCCATGACAGACAGGAAAAGAGGTATCCATACTACCGTTCTGCAGAAAATTTAACCAGAGCCTGTCTTATCACGGCCAGGCGAAACTGCAAAGCATTCTTTTTAGGCCTGGAATGACACCCCCCAGCTATAGTTTCAATATTCTTGATTCAACATTGAAAAAAATTTTCCTTCTTTTGCCTATATTTTCAATTTAAATTTTCATCCATCCCGGTTCTATTTACAGGAAGGTTTAGCAGCCTGGCTGCATTGCCGCCCAGGATGTTTTTAATTGCTTCACTGCCCAGGGGCAGGTTTTTGACAGCCTCGATATTTCCAGCCGGGTCGATTATGCCGGGCCAGTCTGTGCCGAATATGACTTTGCTGGAAACTCGGTCCAGTTCCGGAAAATAATTGAGCAATTTTTGTGGCGGCAGGCCGGCTATTTCCATGTAGACACGGGTATGGAGCCGGGTTAATACAAAAGCCCGGTCATACCAGAAGCCCCTTCCGCTGTGGACCAGGATCAAATCCAGGTCGGGGAAATCCACGGCTACTTCATCCAGGTAGAGAGGGTCTCCGTATTTCAGCTTGGCCCCTTTAAAAATCGAAGTGCCGGTGTGGACCATTACCGGGACCTGCAGGTTTTCGGCCTGGTTGTAGAGCGGGTAAAGCCGGCGGTCATTGGGGTAACAGTGCTGGTAGGTTGGATAGAGCTTAACTCCCCTGAATCCCTGCTCAACGAGGCGCTTCAGTTCAAGGCCGGTGTTGACGGTCAGGCTGGGATTGATGCTGGCAAAAGGGAGCAGCATCTCCCTGTCCCGGCAAAAATTGAGCACATATTCGTTGCTGCAAATACCGGTTACCATTGGCGATATTTCTGCCATTACCACCCCGTAATCAATGCCGTTTTCCCGCAGGTAGTTGCAGAAAAAATCGGGATCGGAAAAATCCCGGTAGAACCGGTCCCAATCTTTGTCAGCATGCATTTCCTTGATCCAGTTGAGGGCGGTCTCGACATAAAACTGGTCATAAACTATAGGATGAATGTGAAAATCTATGACTGGAGTTTTCAACTTGTGCATTCCCCCAGGGTTAAGATTCCAATATGATTACATTGGCATAGATGCCTACTCCACCGATATTATGAACCAGGCCTGTTTTTGCGCCGGGGACCTGTATTTCGCCGGCTTCCCCCCGCAGCTGTTGGACAATGGTCCTGACCTGGGATCCACCGGTAGCTCCTATCGGATGGCCTTTGGACAGCAGGCCTCCGTCGACGTTTACAGGGATCTTTCCTTCCAGGTATGTTTCTCCTTCACGGATCAGTTCCACTCCCTGACCTGGCTCGGCAAAACCCAGATTTTCATAAGCCATTAATTCGGCGATTGTAAAGCAGTCGTGCACTTCTGCAACATCGATGTCATCCGGCTTGATCGAGGCCATCTCGTAGGCCTGGCGTGCGGCTTCACGGGCGCTTTCCAGGCCGGCGTAGGCTTTCCTGCCGGTAATGCTGTAGGAGGCGTTAGCAGAACCGAGGCCTCTGATCCAGACCGGGTGGGCTGATGACATTTCCTTGGCTTTGTCAGCCGAGGTAACGATAATGCAGGAAGAGCCGTCGGCGTTGGCACAGCAGTCGAAACGCTTCAGGGGACTGGAGACATAATCACTTTCCATGATTTTGTCCATGGTCAGGTCCTTCCTGTAAACAGCCTTTTCATTTAGCTGGCCGTATTTAGCCGCCTTGATCCTGATCAGGGCCAGGTCTTCTTCGGTAGTGCCGTACTCATCAAAGTGGGCCCTGGCATGCATGGCATAGTAGGCGGGCATGGTGGTGCCGAAGGGTGATTCCCACATGATATCCGCGCCCCGGCCCATCCTTTCCTGGGAGTCGGCGGAAGATATTTCCGACATTTTCTGAAAGCCTATTACCGCCACCGCCTGGTGTAGGCCGCTTTTAATCAAGCTGTATGCGGTTTTCAGGCCGGTTGTGCTGGATGAACATACACTTTCCACGGCAAAGGTCGGCTGGGGGTTTAGTCCCAGGTATTCTGCAATCAGTCCTGAAGGGCTGCGCTGCTTGTCATATTCCGGGGCGGAACAGATGATCGAGGCATCAAGATCGCCTGCTGTTAAGCCGGCATCCTGCATGGCTTCCCTGTAAGCTTCAAAAGATAGTTCCCTGATTGAGCCTTCATAGCCCCTGACAAAGCTGCTCTGCCCGACACCGATAATGGCCACATCATTAGGCATAGATAAGTCCTCCTTGCGTATGATTCTTAAATAACCGTTCCCGGTCCGGTTTTATAGCATTACCATGCCCCCGTCAATGCACAGGGTTTGTCCGGTGATGTAGGTTGATTCGTCCGAGGCCAGGAACGCTACTGCCGGTCCAATTTCTTCAGGCATACCAAAGCGGCCCAGGGGGATCCGTTCCAGGTACTTTTCCTTGAATTTAGGATCAGAGGCAATAACCCGGGTCATGTCAGTTTCAGCCATCGGAGAGATTGTATTTACACGGATGTTGTAGCGGGCGAGTTCTCTCGCGGCTGATTTAGTCATGGCGTAAACTCCACCTTTGGCTGCCGTGTAATTAACCTGCCCTACAGTCCCCATCAGGCCGGCTGAAGAGGTAACATTGATTATCGAGCCTTTTTTTTGTTCAATCATCGGTTTGGCTACAGCCTGGATACAATAAAAAGTACCGCTAAGATTAATTCTCAGCACTTCATCCCACTGCTCAAGAGTCATTTTCCAGAGCATGGCTGGTTTGAAAATGCCGGCATTATTGAAAAGCACATCAATATGGCCGAATTCTTTCAAAGCGCTATCAGCCATTTCGAAGACCTGGCTGCTGTTACCCACATCGACCTGCTTGACCATGACCCGGCGCCCCATTTTTTTTATTTTTTTAACCATGTCATCATCTTCCTTGATGCTGCGGCTGGCCAGGACCAGGTCGGCCCCTTCGGCGGCCAGGACCAGGGAAACAGCTTCCCCGATACCTTTGCTGGCGCCGGTAACGATTGCTACTTTATCCTGTAAGCGCAATGTAACACCTCCTGGTTTTAGTCATATTGGTGGTTAGCCGGCCTGGGCCGGAAAGCTATGGTTAACCTGTTCCAGACCTTACCGGCCAAGTTTGCTTCCAGTTCTTTTTCCAGACCCTGGAACTTTTTAAATCCGAGTTCGGCCAGCCAGAGATCGAGTTCCTTTTGATAAATTGGCCTTACCGGTATTTGCTGTTTTTCCAGTTTCCCGTCCCGGCGGCATTGACAATGACCGGGAAATTCGATAATGAAGCTGGACCTGGTTTTTTCTGGGCCCGGTTGAAAAGTAATTTTTGCTTTCTGTTCCTGGATGCATGCATTGATATCTTCCAACTGATAATCATGCGAGGTGAAAATGTGGTCATAGTCAAAGGTCTGCATAACAACAAATCCTCCAGGCTTCAGGGCCAGGTACATTTGCACCAGGGCACCCCATATGTCCGCTTCTGCTACCAGCCTGGAAAGGGAATCTCTTAAACATATGACCAGGTCGCATTTTTGTTTGTAGCTTCTCGACAGGTCACGCATATCGGCACAGTTAAAATTAACTTCAACACCGGCCGACCTGCTTTTGGAGTTGTTGTTGGCAATACGGCTGGAGTCATTATCCAGGGCCGTAACATCTTTGCCCCACCCTGCCAGTAGAATTGCGGCAATGCCGTCTCCGCAGGCAACATCAAGGACCGAGTTGACCGGGTGCCGGTCGACGATTTCTTTGAGGATCTTTATTTCCCGGTTGCCGATGCCAAAAACAAGATTATCAATGTAGCTTCGCCAGTCAAGAGAGCTTTGTTCCATGTTATCCCAGGCTTTTGTGGTTGATCCGGGCTGATTTGGCCCGGTCTGCAGCAGGGAATCGAAGTGCAGTATAGCCCACCCTTATCCCCGCTAGAAATGCCTGCAGTAAATTTGTTATACTATTGCCACTTTACTTAAGCTTAAATAAAAACAAACACAATGGAAATCCCTTAAAAGCATGGAAACAAGGTTAAAAAGTATGAAATCAGGGCTAACCCCTTGGGATGAACTCTTTACAGGGCTTATTATTTGACGCTTTAAAAAAAGGAGAATATAAAATTGGTATCGAAATAATATTTAAATGAACCTTTACAATTTTTTGTATATGCCGTGATAATACAAAGCTGCTGTAAAGGTGTCTGGCCAGTTACTCGTAATTATTAATACCCGCAGATAGTTCAGGCGGGACTGGCTGCGACTAAGCCTGGGTAAAGGCGGTGGGCGATTGATAGAACAGGGCGGCCATAAGGCGGGGCAGAAGGAAAAGCCAGAGTTAATCCTTATTTGCCGTGTCAGCCCCAACTTTGATTCCATAGAGCAGGTAGATACTTCCTTGCAGCATACCCTGCAGGCATCGGTGGATTATTTTGATTTTTGCCGGGCTACCCTGATGCTTCTCCGCGACGGTAAAGTGCCGGTCTGCTGGCATGCTTCCAGGAACAAGGATGGCCCGGAGAGTGGTGCGGCTGTCCATTCAGAACGCTGCATTCAATTGAATGAATACTTATCCGATCCCGAAAACAGGGACAGGAAAAAACTGCTCGATCCTCTTTTGCCCGTAATATCCACTAACCTGCCTGTTTTTTTGAAAGCCGGAGATCCGGTGGGGACCATGGAAATCGGTATCTTCAATACTGATTACCAGACCGGCGAATACATGCTGGCCAAAGCGGCCTCCCTTGGCAGGCACATGGCCGATATTATCCAGGAATCAGTCTTTCAAAGGCAAAAAGACCGCAACCTGAGGAAGCTTTCTGTGTGGTTGGAAATGGTTAATACCATCAGTTCCACCCTCGATATCAGGCAGGTCCTTCATGTTGTTGCCCAGCTGACGGCGGATCTGTTTGTGGCTAAAAGCTGTATTTACCTGCTTGATGATGAAGATCAAAGCCTAATTCCCACGGTGGCGGTGGGCAGTTATGACCCGGTTTTAAAAAGCAAGTTTAAGGCACTGAAGGGCAGGAAGGCTTTTCCGGCTATTCAAAAGGCGATTAAAGCCGAACAGCCCGTGGTGGTGACCCCCCAGAATAGTGAAAGAATGTTGACCAGGGAAATTGTGGAGCAGTTTAACTACGGCTGGGTGGCGCTGGCTCCGATCATGACCAAGGGCAAAACCATTGGAATTATGCAGGTGGATCGCCCTCCCGAAGCGGAGGGGTTCGACAGTGAAGAGGTGGAGATTATATTTGCCATTGCCCGTGCTACCGCCGTGGCTATAGAGAATGCCAGGTTGATTGACATGCTTGGCCAGAAAGAACAACTCCTGCACCAGCTGGTCAACAAGCTGATCACAGCCCAGGAGGACGAGCGCAAGTTTATTGCTGCCGATCTGCACGACGGAATTATCCAGTCATTGATCGCGATCTGGTACCGCCTGCAACGCCTTTCGGCGGTTGAAGAAATGGAACCAGGGAAATGGCAGGGAGAAATTACTGAATTAACAGGGATTCTTAATGAGCAAATCCAGGAAATCAGGCGCATTCTATATGATCTGCGGCCGATTGTTTTGGACAACTACGGTTTGATCCCGGCCGTAGAAGCCCATGTTAACAATATCAGCGAGAAACACGCTCTTCCGGTTGACTTGAAAGTCACAGGCGAGCAACAGAGATTGGATTCTAAAACGGAGGTTGCTTTATTCAGGATCCTGCAGGAAGCCTTAACTAACGTGATCAAACATGCCGCTGCCTCCAGCGTAAAAGTCAGCCTGACTATAGGAGAAGAAAATGTGATCCTGATCGTCGAAGATGACGGTTCTGGCATAAACAAGGATTATGACGATCAAACGGAGCCCAAGCATCGCCTGGGCCTGGCCGGGATCCAGGAACGGGCATTGCTGCTGGGTGGGGATTGCAAGATTAAATCCTGGCCCGGCAAGGGGACGAAGATTAAAGTCAGCATCCCCTTTAATACTACACCCAGGGAGGAGCGGGGAACGTGACCATAAGCATTCTTATTGTTGATGATCACCCGATGGTCAGGGAAGGATTGACCAATATGCTTGATAACTGTGAAGGGATTTCTGTAATTGGAAGCTGCGGGGACAGTAAAGAAGCCCTGGAAAAGGCTCAGGCCCTGGAGCCTGATATTATTCTGATGGATATTAAAATGGAAGGAGTAAACGGGATTGAATCAGCCAGGCAAATATTGGCCGAGAAACCTGACATTAACATTATCTTTTTGACAGTTTTTGAAGATACAGAGTCTATTCGCCTGGCCCTGCAGGCCGGAGCTTCCGGTTACATTCTTAAACATGTGAGCCGGCAGAATTTAAAAGATACCATCAAAAGGGTGCATGCCGGCGAAACAATTATCGATCAGTCTGTATTCAGGCAAATTGTGAATGATTATACCCGCCTGAGCAAAAAGCATATAGAGGTGAGGCCGCTGAAAAAGGAAGAAGAACCGGTTGAGCTGACTCCCAGGGAACAGGAAATACTCAGGCACCTGGTCCGGGGGTTGACCAACAAGGAGATCTCTTCAGCGACAAACCTGGCTGTTGACACCGTCAAGACCCACCTGCGCAACATATATCGCAAGCTGCAGGTAAAAAACAGGACCCAGGCTATCTCCATGGCTATGAAACTGCGCAAAAACAGTGAGGAAAGCCTGTTTATCATCGAAAAGCCGCACCCCGAAGATTTTAGCGAAGGCAATGCCGGGAATTGAACAGGGGATTAGCCGAGCAGTAACCAAAAAAGGGCACCAGTTTTAAATTGCTGATAAAAAGTGTTTTGGATAGCCCGGCATTCAGGGGTTAATTTTGATATGTTATCAGGGTAAAAAAAGCAAGAACCGGAGTGCAATTTTTCCGGATCTTGCTTTTGTTTTATTGTGTACTTATTATGTTTTAAAAGCCAAAAGGCTTAGGTTTTCAGAGTTCCTAACGAGCAAAGCTGGGCAGATAAAGGGCAATCTGGGGAAAGGCAGTTAGAAGTACAGCACATAGTATAATTGCCACCAGGTACCATCCTACCCCCCGGAAAATTTCCATCACAGGGGTTTCCCTTTCCACCCCGGCTACCACGTATACATTGGCTCCCACGGGAGGCGTAATCACTCCCATGCCCAGGGCCAATACGATTATAACACCGAACCAGATTGGATCGAATCCGAGTTCAACCGCTACCGGGTAAAAGATGGGTACGGTTAGCAGGATTAGGGCCAGGGCATCTATAAAAAACCCCAGAACAAGGTATATTAGCAGGATTACGAACAAGATGGCCACGGGGGGCAGGGGCAGTTCAACAGCCCATGTAGCCAGTTCCCTGGGAAGTCCTGTAACAGCCAGGAAGCGGCCGTATATGGCCGCAGCAGCAACCAGGAACATGATCATGGCTGAAATGCGGACCGAGTCTGTTAGTGAATTTTTAAAGCCTTCCCAGCTCAACTGTCGCCTGACCAGGGCTACCACCAGGGTGGCAAAAACGCCCACCGCGCCGGCTTCGGTTGGGGTAAAAATCCCCCCAAAAAGACCCCCCATTACTGCGATGAAGATAATTATTACTTCTACTCCCCCGCTCACTACTGCTTTGATTTTTTCGGACCAGGGTACGCTGTCCCCTGCCGGGGCCAGTTCAGGCTTGCGGACGGTTTGCAGGTAAGCGGCCAGCATAAAGAGCACCATTAAAAGCAATCCGGGGAAAATACCGGCCAAAAAAAGCCTGCGGATAGATTCCCCGGCTGCGACTCCGTATAGAATAAAAATAACGCTGGGCGGGATCATTACGCCCAGGATGGCGGCAGAAGCTATCGTGGCTGTGGAGAGAGAGCGGTTGTATTTGTATTTTTTCATTTCCGGGAGAGCCACGGCGCTCATGGTTGCCGCAGTGGCTGTGGTCGATCCGCAAATGGCCCCAAAAGCGGTGCAGGCGGCAATGGTAGCCAGCAGCAGGCCCGCTTTTAAATTTCCCATTACTTTGTAGGTGGCATCGTAAATCCGTGAACTTAAACCGGAGTAAAAAGCGATATAACCCATCCAGACAAACATGGGAACAACCAAAAGAGAGTACGATGCAAAAGTGTTATATATAGCCTGACTGGAAACTGAAAGCATCGCTTCTGTTGATCTGACAATAGCAAAACCGGTCATTCCCACTACTAGCATCACATAAGCAACTGGCATCCTGGCAAAGAGAAAAATGAACACAAATAAAATTGAAATAATCCCGATCTGGGTTGGGCTCATGTAGTTTCACTTCCTTTTACGACTATTATGGCAGCTTTGATCATATCTAATAAAAGCACCAGGCTGAACATAATAAAACCGAAGGCAACCAGGTAAATTGAAGGGGCCATGGGAAGCCTCAGGTGCCCGGTCACGTAACCCGCCAGCATCCTGTCATAGGCAAAATATAGTAGTTCCCGGGCCAGCAGAATTGAGAAAAAGAGTGAAATTATTGAAACCACCAGTTCGATTAAAGCTTGCACTCGAGGAGAAAACCGTTCTACCAAAACCCCAACCATAATATGGCCTTTCATCATTGCGGTGTAAGCTACACCGAGGCCTAGCAGTACAGCTCCTGACATTTCAACCAGCTCGACAGCTCCTCCCATCGGGCTCCATGGTATGCGAATAAAAACGTTGGTAACTGTAATTGCCATTACAATAATTAAGGCCACCTGTGCTGCCTGTGCAGTTCTCCAGGTCAGGCCCTGGATAAATTTTTCAAATAAATATAGCAAGCATAACCGCCCCCTGTCGTTAGAAAATAAAATTACTGTTTTGATTGAGAGGGCATCCACTTATTTAGGGTTAGTAACCCCGGTAATGATGGAAGCCCTCCCTTTTTACCACTTTAAATAATATGAGCTAATGATAGAGCCCTGATAGTTTCTTAATTACCATAGTCGCCGTGTTCTGCAGAAAACTTTTCGGCACGATCAAAAGCCTGGTCGATGATCTCCTGGCCTGGCAGTCCGGCCTCATCGAGTTGTTCGATATAGTTCTCTTTTAACGGGACCATCAGATCTGCCCACTGCTGATATTCATCTTCATCGAGTTCAATTACTTCCATTCCGTATTCTTCCACGCCATATTCCTGACCCAGCACGGTGTGATCTGTTCTTAATTTACCGTACTCGATCACGGTTTCCGCATTTACTTCCTCGATAATCTGCTGTACCGACTCAGGAAAAGCATTCCATGTATCCAGGTTCATTACTTTGATAAAGGTCATGTTATAAGCAGGGGGGGATTTGGTAATATAGTCGAGAAGTTCGGCCAGCCGAAATCCTTTAAGCGTATCCGTCGGAGCGAGTAATCCCTGGCAAACACCGGTTTCAATATTTTCGTACGAAGCACCCATGCCGAATGAAACAGTGTCTGCTCCAAGCGCATCGACCCAGGGTATTGAGCCGCCGACAGCCCTGATAGTAAGGCCTTCCAGATCCTCCATTTCTCTAACCGGTTCAGTTGTCATAAAGTCTCCGGGGCCTGTTGCCCAGAAGTGCATAACTTTGACGTTTTCATATTCGGCCTGTACATATTCGCACTCCCTAAAGGCAGCATCTATGGTCGTTGAAGCAACGAGAGCATTATCATTAGGTAAACCGGGCAGTTCATAAGCTTCGGTGACATCGTAAACTCCCGGAGTATATGAGGGACAGGTGGTCCCGACATCGGCAACCCCGTCGGCGACACCCCCGATGATCTCCGGCATTTCAAGAAGCGCTCCTGCATAATGCCAGTTAAAATCAACTGTGTGAGGGGTTTCTGCCTCCACACGGTCCGAGATTTCCTGGGCCCAGCCTTTATGCCCTTCTGCTACCTGAAAATCACCTTCCGGCCAGAAAGTGTTAAATTCCAGGGTGAAACTCTGGGCCTCCTCTTCCGGTTCATCCACAGGTTCTTCATCCACAGGTTCTTCATCAACCGGTTCTTCAACCTCTTCAGCCGGTTCACAGCCGCTCAACGCGGGCACGATTACCAGGGTTAAAACAAGCATCAACAAGAAAAGCTTGGTCTTCATTACTTGACCCTCCTTCTAATATTAAAAGCTCATTTACGGTCGCACTTGATAACCAAAACAACACTTTCACATTAAAATTTCTATAGGACCACCTTCTTTTTGGAAGCTTATTTTATTCACCGCAACCTGTAAGAAGACAAAACCAGGTAACTGTTATGTGCTTACTGTTTCAAAAACATGAAGAAAGACTGAAGAACAATATCAAGTCAGTTGCAACAGTTTTAAATACGCAAATATTTCTGATAAATATATGCTTAAGTCTATCACAAATTTTTTTAATAATCAATAATGATTTTTTGTTCAAATAACTATATACGATTTTCTATCGTATTGTTAAATAATACACAACTTTTTAATCCTTAATTTTTTGTCTCTTTTTGTTCTCTTTCTCAAGTGTTTTTTTAATTCAATGTGCCCCAGAAGAAGCATAATGAATGTATAACCGGCGATTTAAGGAGAGGATAAGGAGTAAAAAGAAGGTCATAGCGTTTCCCGCTATGTTGGACGTGGGGTCTAACATGAAGCGAGGTGAATAATAATTTTTCTGATAATAGCAGGAATAAAGAGGTGGGCGGCGAAAAAAATATGTGAATAGACACAATGTTGACAACAGGATAAATAAAATCAATTAACTAAGAGGAGGCAAAATATGTATTCAAAAGCTTTTATTCCGTACCGGGGTTATTTCAGCACCCCTTTTTCCCGCTGGCAAGGAAGTCTGGCCAATGAAAATGCAATCGAGCTGGGTGCAAGCACGGCAAAAAGATGGTTCGAAGAAAACAAGGTCGATCCAGAAATTTTTGATTACCTGGTTTTTGGGAAAACAATCGGGCAGCCTTATACTTTTTACTCTTCACCCTGGGCGGCAGGGATGATGGGGGCGGAAAGGGTTGCTGCTGTCCATATATCCCAGGCCTGCTCAACTTCCACTACCTGTATTAACATGGCGGCGATGGGTATCGAAACTGGTCTTCAAAAAACTATATTTTGCCTCATGGTTGATCGCACCTCCAACGGGCCGCACACTGTCTGGCCTAACCCCATGGGCCCCGGGGGCCAGGTTATTTCTGAAGACTGGGTTATGGATCATTTTGGTAAAGATCCCTGGGGTGGCACTTCCATGATCCAAACTGCCGAGAACGTGGTCAGGATGGCCGGCAATATTACCAGGGAGCAGTGTGATGCAGTAACTCTGAAGCGATACGAGCAGTACCAGGATGCCCTGCACAGTGACCGGGAGTTCCAGAAGCGCTATATGGTCCCGGCAGAATTTACGATCAGCAGGAAAGAAAGAGGGCTACTTGATGCCGATGAAGGGATAACCCGGACCACGGAAGAAGGGCTTAAAAGGCTAAAGCCGCTGCTTCCAGACGGGGTCCACACTTTCGGTTCACAAACTCACCCTGCAGACGGCAACTGCGGTGTCATAGTTACCGGCAGGGAACAGGCCCGTGAATTGAGTGCAGACCCGGCCGTTGAAATTGGGGTTGTCTCCAACGGTTTTAGCCGGGCGCCGAAAGCACACATGGCCATATCACCGGTTCCTTCTGCAAAAATGGCCCTGGAGAATGCAGGCCTGGGCATAAATGATATTAAAGTAATCAAAACCCACAACCCCTTTGCCGCTAATGATATTTACATGGCCAACGAATTTGGGATTGATGTTATGGAGTTTAACAATTACGGGAGCCCGATCATTTTCGGCCACCCCCAGGGCCCAACTGCGGGGCGCTGTATTATTGAAATGATTGAAGAACTGGTTATCGACGGGGGTGGTTACGGCCTGTTTACCGGTTGTGCCGCAGGCGACACCGGTGCGGCCATGGTTTTAAAAGTTAGCGGCTAGGAAAAGAAGAGTTATGGGTAATATAATCAGAAGGTATTTGCTTCGCCATAAAAAGCTGTATCCGGAGCAGCTCTGGTAATATTTTTGTCTTTACTTGATGATCAGCAGATTCTTTTGGATACAGTTGGCCACGGCGTTGCTGACACTGCCAAGCAGAACTCCGCTGACCTTGCCCAGGCCTCTGCCGCCCAGGATTACGAACTCAAAATCTTCCTTATGTGCTATGTCGCAGATAATATCGGCGGGGTTGCCTTTTTCCAGCCTGGTATTGACCTTGATTCCCTGTTCTTCAAAAGTTTTGGCTGCTTTTTGGAGGACTTCTTCGCCGGTGCTGATCAATTCCTGTTCTTTCGTCCGGTAGGAAGCGAAGAAATCATATCCTTGCTGGGGATTTACTTCAATAACGTATAGAACCGTGACTTCAGTGTCAAATTTTTTGGCCAGCTTTATTGCCTGCTCTATTGTATTTTGGGAATGCTTGGAACCGTCAGATGCCAGTAATAGCTTATCCATTCTCATTCCACACCTTTCAAAGTGAAGTTAAATGCCGGTATGAGCGACTCAAAAATGGATTATGCCAAAAAACATGGTTTATCCGGGTTTTAAGGCTTTTTTAGTGCTTATATCCTTAGTATACAGTATTTTTTGAATATAAACAAGAATGTTTAAGCTAAAGGGTGCACGACAAATTTTTGATCCGCTATTGACTGCTAATATTTTTTATGCTATCCTGGATGTAATTATACTTCCAGAGGAGGGCAACAAATGTCTGTCGATGAAGAGCGGTTGGAAGCGGAACGGGGACGGCTTTACCAGGAGTTATCACAAACAGGTCTCTTCC
>Ga0207421_10002099_pt1 | contig 25077 bp, 19 predicted proteins | sample SodLakKL_010_SED_4_FD_187542 | JGI IMG/M metagenome (GOLD analysis project Ga0207421, IMG submission 187542) | Alkaline sediment microbial communities from Lake Tanatar, Kulunda Steppe, Russia - 8KL_010_SED (SPAdes) (version 2) | ecosystem: Environmental > Aquatic > Non-marine Saline and... | reverse complement strand
CAGAAGGGATCGATCAGAATTCTATCTCGATTCCATTTGCTGAGATAAATCATTGTCGCTGCAATCGTCTCTTTGATTGGAGCAGGACCGGCTTCCTGCCTGTAGCCTCTTTTATGGAGTCCAGTACCGCTGGCATCAAGGGCAATTATTACCCTATCTTTATTAATCATAAAATTAACAGGATAGGTTTCTCCAGTCTCTGGCAGCCGGCCCTGGCCATATTTACTCTGTAATTTATCGACAATAGATTTCTTAATAATCGATTGACAGGCCGGAACATTATGGAGTTGAGATTTACTTGACTTACCGGTAACAGGGAATTTGCCCTTATAAGGGATCAAATCCTGCCATTCTAGCTCATTAACCTGGTCATAAAGTTCATCAAAATCTCTGGCAGTAAATTCAGCCAGTTTTAAATAAACCCTTTCAGCTGCCCGAAGATGAAGGTTGACTCTGGCTAAATCTTCAGCAGTTCCTTCAAATTCAATCCTGCCATTTTTTACTCGCTCAACATTATAATTTAGTTTTCTTAATTCCTTCTTTACAATAGCCTCAACTCCAAAAGTAGTTGAAACCATAATCCTTAATTTATTCAAATATATCTCTCCTTAACTTTAACAGCTTCTTCTTTCATTTTAGCAATAGCATTTTCAACATCATTTTCCTCTGCATTTACTCCTTTAGAAGCTTCTAAAATAAGTTCAACATTAAAACCAGCTTTGATGCCATCTAAAGCAGTATAGAAAACACAGACATCCAGGGCCAGCCCGACCAGAACTATTTTCTTAATATCTAAACCTTTTAGATAGGCTGCCAGACCTAAATCTGTACCGTCATTATCTCTAAAGGCCGAATAACTATCTACTTCAGGGTCCTGACCTTTCCGAATAATTAAATCAAAATTATCAGTATCAATATCCTGATGGAAATCTGCACCTTCAGTTCCCTGGATACAATGATCTGGCCAGAGGAGTTCACCTAAACCTTCAAGATCGCCTTTATATGGAGTAAAGGGCTCCTTATTATGATTTGAAGCAAAGCTGGCATGTTTCTTAGGATGCCAGTCCTGAGAAGCCACAATCGTTTTAAAGTCATCTTTTTCAAGCATTTTATTGATTGGAGGATTAATTTTGCTTGCTCCTGGAACTGGCAGTGCCCCATCTTCATAAAAGTCATTCTGGAGATCAACGCAGATTAAAGCTACACTCATTTTAAATGACCCTCCTTAAATTATCGTATTATTTTCCTTCTGAGACAATATAGGTTGGAACTGTAAAACATTCATAACTGGAACCTATTATTTTTTCTCTACCGGCTCGATTATAGATGCCCTGGACCTGACCATCAAAGACATATATACCTATTTGATAATAATATGGATCTATCCCTACTTTACCATCGTCAATAGATATCATCTTTCTAGTCGGTGGCTGACAGTAGTTCTGACAGAGATACGGCTTACAGGCAGCCTCATCTACAAACTCATTCCAATCTCTCTGACTGGTTTCTATTCCTAACTTAATACCTTTGCCGGCAAAACCATCGTCTGGCTTTAAGATATATTCATCTTTATTAGACTTAATATTATCTTCTTCAATAGTCTCCTCAATTAAAAGATCTGTTCTAGGAATATGCTCACTTATAAACCGATGTTCAGTTTCATCAAGAAAACTAACAAACTCTTTATTGCTTAAAACCTGGAAGATAGCCTTATTATGGATTATCTGGGATCGGAAACTTCCAAACATACAGAATTTATGGTCTTTATAGGCTGTCAAAAACTCCTGAATTTCATCAAAATGATCAAATAATCTAGCTGTAGTTGCCCTTCTATATACAAAATCTATCCTTTTGTTATTATAATATAGCCCATCGTCTCTATTTTCAACATCTCTTGGGTCTATAATATAAGATAAAAGGCCTCTTTTATCAAACCAGCGCTGAAACTCTTTAAATTCACTAATCGTACCATCCTTACTAAAGTCTACAATGCCAATAACTGGATTATTTTTATTAAAATCTATATCTTCATTTAATTTATTACTCAAAAATTCATTATATTTAAGGAGCATTATATCTATTAAACTATCAAAAAGCTCAAAACCTTCTAATTCAAGATTATTATCCTTTTTAAATTGTTTAACAGCCTCACTATTGGCAACAATCTCCTGAATCCCTCTGACTTCATTCATTGCCGAAGTCCCGTCAGTATTAAGCTCACAGAATTTTATTGAATCCTGATAATAGAATAGATCGAATCTGGCCACAGGATAAAGGCTGCTATAGCCAGGCTCAACTAAAATAAATTCTTCCATCTCCTCAGAGAAAGGAAAATATGAGCGAAATTCATTATCATCAAGATACCTGACAGTCACTTTTGATAAAATTTCATTAAAACAATCAATCAATTCTTTTAATCTATTCCACTCTGTCTGATTGATCATGAACGGATGATATAAAAATGGAACAGGCCTGCCTTTATACCTAACAGAACTGGCTTCTAATGCTGGCCATAATTTATTTTTAAAATCATCTAAAAACTTATCCTTATTATTCATAAACAGATCTAAATATGCATTATTTAAACATTTAATATCCATTTTTATATCACTCCCAGGAGTAGACTAAAGAATAGTCAAGATCATTTTTTAAATTATCAGTATTACCGGCTGTAGCTCTTGGAGGCATATATTCTTTTAAATAATCCTTTAAATATATAAGATGACTTTGATCTTCACTTGCAAGCCCCTGTAATGCTCTCTCAATGAGAATTTCAAGCCAATCAGCCATTATAATATTATCAGTATAGGTCTTTTTACAACCCTTATCTGTAATCTTACATAGAGCTTCTTTTACTTCAGCAGTTGAAGTTTTCTGGACCTGCTTAAATACATAATCTAAATTGCTCTGATCATAAAAAAGTCCTTTTAATAATGCCAGATAGCCCAGCGCAAGTGGCAGAGGTAATGCATCTGCCATCCTAATCTCTAGATATTCTTTTAATCTAACATCAGTAAAGGAAAAAGAGAGCATAAGCTCGATATCTTCAGCTGTTAAAGTTTCTTTAGTAAAAACTTCTCCAAATTTATTTTCTAAAGGTTTATCATTACTTCCTTGTGGGTCAACTATCGCCGGTAAATTAATTATATATTCAGCATAATCTCTATATGTAAAATTGCCTTCAATTGATTTATCTAAAATGCCGCAGCGGTCAGCATCGCAGTCATTCCATATCTTTGCCCTAACTGCATACTCATCTGTTCTTTTCCCTTCAAAAATAGGAGTATTATCCAGGGTTGCATAAATTATTGGACTTAACCAGCTGGCAATTGCAAATTTCTTAGAAAAATCCTCTTCACTGCTATAATCAAGGCTTATCTGGGTTGATGCTGTTCCTAACATCATATTATGAGCATGGCTGCCCCGTTTTTTAAAATGTTCGAACATTAGTCGATAACGATTTTTCGGTAATATCTGGAGCTCATTAATCTTAGTTACCGGTTGATAACCTAGAGTGATTAAATTATAATTATTCTCTTTAATTATAGGTTCCATGTCTTCAAGAATATTATTATAGGCCTCTTCTATTTCTTTAATAGAATTTTTAGGACTAAAGCTAAATTCAATCTGCCCACCAGGCTCTAAATTTATCTCATCATTATTCTTATTGAGGCAGATGATTAATTTTTGATCATCACCTAAGTTACATACCTGCCAGTTTTTACCTGCCAGCTGATTTAAAAAGTTTGAAATTCCATTGCTTCCATAGTAATAAATTGCACTTAAATCATCTTTATCAACTAAAAAATGTTCGAATTCAACCCCTAATCTATAATCCTGTTTGCTGGTCTCATTTTTCTTAAAGTGGTCAACCAGCTGTTCTATATAGTCATCTTTATGATTTGGCATATTTTCACCATCCGTTTGCTTGAGTTAATTCTTTTTCTATACTATTTTATTATACAATCTATCAATAAATATATCAATTTGACACTAAATATTATTAATGTTATTATGGTTTCAGTATTAAGCGAGTGAGGTGAGTATTAATGGCATTAATTGAAAAAGCAGAAGCATTAGCTGACGAAATTGTTGATTCCAGTGAATTTAAAGAAATGAAGAGAGCCGAAAAAAATATCACTGAAGATGATAAAGCTAAAGAACTTATGGAAGAATTCCAGTCTGCTCAGCAGAGAGTTCAGATGGCACAGATGAATGGTCAGTCTCTAGGTGAAGATCAGCAGAAAGAAATTCAGAACCTTCAGGCTAAAATGCAGTCTAATCCTAAAATCAGTGAATTTATTGAAGCTCAGCAAAATTTCTCTAAAGTAATGGAAACTGTCAACCAGACAATCAGTGAAGCTATTGAAAACAGTGAAGCTGGTTCAATCATTACTGAGTAATTTTTTTTGAATATAATATTTAGTTTAAGTCGCAGGCATAAGCCTGCGATTTTTCTTTTTATAATAAATTTACTTTTCAAGTCCGGCCAGATAACCTGTTGAAAATGCTATCTGGAGATTATGGCCTCCTGTAAAAGCAGTCGGTTCCAGCACCTCTCCTGCAAAATGAAGCCCTGGTATTAATTTTGATTCTAAATTAGCTGGATCTATCTGATCAACTGATACTCCACCGGCAGTAATAATTGCTTCATCTTCACTCCCGGTTCCTGTTACAGATAATGTCAGTTCCTTTAACAACCCTGCCAGATGCCTTCTTTCTTTTGCATCAATCTGATTGGCATTTTTAGTTGCACCTATTGATGATAGATTTATAATTACAGGCCTCAACCAGGCAGGCAGCAGATTATCCAAGCTATTTTTATAATATTTTTTTCCCATATCATCAAATTCTCTTTCCAGCCTCTCTTCAAGTTCAGCCATTGTTAATGCAGGTTTTAAATCAATCTTCACCCTATAATTATTATAGGGATTTTCCATAAAGCAGCTTGCCTCTAAAGCTAAAGCCCCAGTTAATTTTTTGTTTTCAATTATTAATTCCCCACGTTGGTGATACAAAGGTTTAGTTTTATCTCGAGAAAATAATTTTAATTCAACATTTTTCAATTTTAACCCGGCGACCTTTTCAGTCCAGTTATTTCTGACTTTAATTGGTACCAGGGCTAAATTAGGCCCGACTATCTCATGGCCTGCCATAGCTGCCAGTTTATAACCGGTACCATCAGAACCAGTCTCTGGATAGGTTATTCCTCCAGTTGCTACTATAACTTTATCGCCTTCAATCTTTTTATCATTATTTAAAATTACTCCCTTTAAATTACCTTTATCTAACCAGAGAGATTTTACATTATAACCTGTGTTGATCTCTATACCAGAACGTTTCATCTCTTCAACCAGGGCATCTCTTATCTCAGAAGATCTGTTTGATACTGGATAAACCCTTCTGCCTCTTTCCTCTTTTAATTCTATTCCAAGCTCATTAAAATAACGCCAGGTATCAGCTGGAGAAAAACTATATAAAGCACTATACAAAAAATTATTAGCCATAAATATATGATTATCGATAATTTCTCCAGGCTCATAGGTCGAGGTTAGATTACAGCGGCCATCGCCAGTTAAAAGCAGTTTCTTTCCAAAATTATTATTCTTCTCTAAAATTCTAACCCTGGTATTAGAAGATTTAGCAGTTAGAGCCGCCATCATACCGGCCGGTCCACCACCAATAACTATTATATTCTTATTAGCCATCTATATCTTCCTCCAAATTAGAAAACCTTTCAGTCATGAGATTTTCAAGTCTATCCAGAGCCTCTTCGATATTATATCTCTGAGTTGCCAGGTTCATTCTAAAAAATCCTCTGCCACCTTTGCCAAACCAGTGACCAGGCTCAAGTCCAACTTTAGCTTCATGGAATAATAAATCTTCTAATTCCTGATCAGTTAACCCAGTCTGTCTAAAATCAAGCCAGACTAAATATGTACCTTCAGATTCTATCATCTCTATTCCTGGTATGTCAGCAATCCTGTTATTTACAAGCTTATAATTATCTTCTATATACTTATTCTGACTATCAAGCCAGTTCTCGCCATCTTCATAGGCTGCCTTTAAAGCTGTTAATCCCAGAGGGTTAAAGGCCGGTTGAATACCTTCTGCAGCCTTTTGAAATTTCTTTTTGTAATTAGAATCAGGAATAATTGCATAGGCAGTCGCCAGTCCTGCTATATTAAAAGATTTGCTAGGGGCAGAGATAGTTAATATCTGCTCTCTCATTTCAGGTCTAATAGCTGCCAGAGGTTGATGCTGGCCGTTATAAACAAAATCAGCATGAATTTCATCGGAGATTATCATTAAATTATATTTTTCAGCAATATCCAGCAATTTATTAAGTTCATCTAACTGCCAGACCCTACCAACAGGATTATGGGGGTGACAGAAAATTAAAGCAGAGGTTCCTGGATTATTCCTAATCATTTTTTCTAAATCTAACCAATCTATCTTATATTTCTTTCTGCCATTCTCCTCTTTTATGACCAACTGATTTTCTAGCAAAATATTTCCGTTATTTTCAACTGCAGAAAAGAAAGGATAATAAACTGGAGGCTGAACAACTACAGAATCTCCAGGCCTGGTTAAAGCTCTCAGGGCAATATTTATTCCTGGTACGACTCCTGACAACAGAGTTATCCAATCAGATTCAATCTCCCAATCGTAACGCTTTTTATACCAGTCAACTATTACATTTTTATATTCCTCTGCTGGAAAAGTATATCCAAAAACCCCATGTTCAACTCTAGCTTTTAAAGATTCAATAATCTCAGGTGCAGTTTCCCAGTCAGAATCTGCAACCCAGAGAGGAATTATATCTTCTCTATTAAAAACTTCATCAACTTTATCCCATTTGACCGATGAAGTTCCTCTTCTATCAATCTTTTTATCAAAGTTATACATAAGTTTATCTCCTCCTGCTAACCATTATAACCTATAAAATCAAATCTTAAAAGTCTAATATAAAAAACCACCGGCTTTTATGCCGGTGGAGGTCCACTGCTTTCTCTAATTTTTAATTGATGAGGCAGAAATTCTTTTAATTTTCCAGGATCTTCTCCATCGATTATCCTCTTAAGAAATTCCATGGCTTTATAGCCCATATCATAACCAGATTGCCTGACTGTTGTTAAAGCCGGTTTAACATAACTCGATAACTCTATATCATCAAAACCTATAATAGATAATTCATCAGGAATTTTATAACCAAGTTCTTCTGCCCCTCTAATTGCCCCAATTGCCATCTTATCATCAAAACAGAAGATAGCTGAAGTATCAGGTTTATCTGATAATATTTTTTTAACGGCCAGAGAACCACTTTCAAAGGAAAAATCCCCTTCATAAATAGGAACTGAATTAAAATCTATATTATGCTTCTGAAATGAAGATTTAACCCCTTTTATTCTCTCTCCACTTGTTACTAAATCTGAATAGGTACCTCTAACTATTCCGAACCTGCGGTGGCCTAAATCATATAGGTAATCAATAATATCTTCTGCTGCTTTAGTATTATTTACACTAATACAGGGAATCTCAATATCATTAACATAACCTGAAGCAAAGACTGTAGGAATACCTTTAATTTTTATTTCTTCAAGTAGATTATTATATATACTTGCAGTTATAATAATTAAGCCATCAACTCTTTTCTGATTAAATATATCTAAGTAATTAATTTCCTGCTCTAATTCACCTTCTGAATCCCCAAAAATTAAATTAAAATTATGGTTTTTTGCTGAGGTTTCAACACCCTTTAATAGTTTCATTAAGAAAGGGTTATCCATCCCTGCGCCAATTACACCTATTAAACTGCTGCAATTAGTTCTTAAAACTCTGGCAGATTCATTTACCTGATAGTTCAGTTTATCAATTGCCTCATTAACTTTTTCAGCAGTTTCTTCTTTAACCAGAGAGCTATTATTGATAACCCGGGAAACAGTTGCAGGTGAAACCCCTGCTAAATTAGCCACATCTTTTATTGTAACAGCCAACTTTAATCGCCTCCTTAAATCTATCGGCGAATTTTTCTAGTTATACCAGGAGCTATAATCACAAATTCTTCGCCAACCTTTATATTTATTTCCTCATTATTATCTTCTGAGGCTGTCATTATAATTGTATCAGTTTTAACTATAATAGTTAAGTCCTGATTCGACAATTTTAGATTAAATTGATAATAATCCCAGGCTGCTGGTATTTCAGGTTTAAAAGCAGCTTTAATATCTGGATAAATACCATTTTTTTCATCTTCAATAAAACGTAAGCCGGCAAAACCAAATGTTAATACCTGCCAGGTTGCTCCACAGGCAGCTGTATGAATTCCGCCGATAAAAGTACCACCACTGACAGCTTTATTAGTATTTTCCAGATCTATTGAAGCTGAATGAATCAACCTTTCTCTTGCTTTTTTAGTTCTACCCTGTCTGGCTTCTTCGATCGCATAGGCTGAAGGACTTAATGATGAACCATGTTCAGTTCTTGGCAGATAATAGTCAAGGTTTTTCTCTTTGATTTTATTACTAAATAGTTCAGGCTGGAGCCAGAATAACTGGATTAGATCGGCCTGTTTAATTACCTGGGTATGATGAGCTACTCCATTTGGCCAGCCCCAGTATTCACCAGGGTCCTGGAGCCGTTCTTCTAATACCTCAGGGGTAGTATCTTCTAAATCAAAATAGCCGTCATGCTGTTCAATTAAATCGGTATCTGGATCTGGCTCAGGTTTTCTGATTAATGCAGCCATTTCTTTCCAGTTAGCAATCTCTTCGTCTTTTAATTCAATTTTTTCTCTAAGTACTGCTAATCTATCAGGGTAATCTCTCTCCATAATTTTATATATTTTTAAAGCCTTATCTAAAGCATATTTACTCTGATAGAGTGTAAAGACATTATTATCAACATTTTCATGATATTCATCAGGACCGAGTAGACGGATCAATTCAAATTCTTTTTTATTCTTATTAAAATGGGCTCTGGAATATAAAAACCGTGCTATTTCAAATATTATCTCACTGCCATAATCAATAATAAAGTCAATATCACCGGTAGCCTGATAATAATGCCAGACTGTATAGGCTATATCCGGTGAAACATGGATCTGCCAGTCATTAAAGTGATTTCTTATCTTTCTACCTGTAAGTACATCTTCAAAAAAGAAATCAGGGCAGAGCTCTTTACCAGTTTTACCGGAAATCCAGGCATAAAAAGCACCTTTATAACCTAAGTCTTCTGCCTTCTTTCTGGCCCCGGGCAGAGTATGGTAACGATATTTAAGAATATTTTTTGCTATATCTGGCTCAGAATAAAGGTATACTGGCAGATTAAAGATTTCCTGATCCCAGAAAGCAGCTCCCTGATAGGCCTGACAGGAAAGGCCTCTGGCGCCAATAGGAAGTCTTTCTGAATAGGCAGGAGTGGCTATTCGATTATGATAGAGATTGAAGTTGATTAAGGCCTGGTCTTTAATTGAGCCACCTATTTTAACTCCCCATTTATTCCAGATCTTATTCCAGTTTTCTAACTGGTTTTCGAATAAAAGTTTAAAACCAACTTTTTCTGACTCATTTATTATTTTTTGAGAATCTTTTAATGGATTATTTCTCTGATTTGAATGAGTGACAGCCATATATTGCTCAAATTCGACTGGCTGATTAGCTTCTAAACTAATTTCAAATTCTAATAAATATTTATTATTTTTATTGACAATTTCAGATTCATTAATAGAACTATTATCCATAATTTTTATTAAAGATGATACTGCAATTTCGATATTACTCTCAACTGTATTGGCAATAACCGAAAGCAGATTGTCTTTATTAAGTTCTTTAAAGTTTTCAAGATGCTTGCCATTTATATCCCAGCATTTCTTATCGATACCGGCCTGAATCTTAATTCTTACATCAGTATCTGTAATAATTTTATAGTTTGCCAGGATTAGTTCTAATTGCTCCAGGCTGGCAAATCTATTTGTTTCAAGGATAAAATTTGTATCGTTTAAATTAAATTTTCTTATAGAATTATAAAGGCCAGATCTTAAATCAAGGGATCGTCTAAGAGATTCATTTTCAGAAGCCAGGTCAGGAAATTTGGCAAGAGGCTGGCCATCAACAGTGATATTAAAATATAAACCATTTGGAGCATTGACCAGCTCTCGCCATTTTCCATCAGCTTTATCATAGGTATCTGAAACAATACAACCACTATATTCTGTGGCTTCCCAGTTTGGTTCAATTCCTCGATAGCCTAAATAGCCGTTTCCAATCAACAGATTACTACCACTTGGAATTATTAGATCTTCAGCAAAATCAATCTCGATTATCTCCTGGCCTGTTTTAGTGCTATATCTATTGGTTAATTCATACATTAATTTCACCTACTTTAATAATTAATAATTTTATCCTTTAACTGCACCGGCTGTTAAACCTGCGACAATTTTTCTCTGGAAAATAATAACTAGAACAACAATTGGTATGGTAACAACTACAGCAGCTGCCATGATTTCGCCAAAGGGTTCCTGTCTGGCTATTTCACCGGAAAATAAAGAAATTGCTACTGGAACTGTTCTGGCAGCAGGTTCAATAGATGTAAAGGTTAGGGCAAAGATATATTCATTCCAGGATTGAATAAATGCCAGCAGTCCTGTAGTTACCAGAGCTGGAGCTGTAAGTGGCAATAAAATCATATAAAAAGTTTGAAATGGTGAAGCTCCATCTACCTGAGCCGACTGCATAATTTCGATCGGTAAATCCTTAAAGAATGATGTTAATACCCAGGTTGTAAAGGGTAAGGTAAAGATCATATAAGACAGAATCATACTTGGGATTGCCCTTAAGCCTAATCTAGTTATTACAGCATATAACCCTGCTAAAACTGTTACCTGCGGAAACATAGTCATAGCCAGGATTATATATAATGACGGGTTTTTACCCTTAAACCTCAGTTTACCTAAAGCAAAGGCTGCAAATGAACCTACAACCAGTGATAATGTAACTACTGCAACAGCAACGATAACACTATTCCTTAAACCTCTAACAAATTGTCCACTTAAAAAGATTGCCTGATAATTTCTAAAAGTTGGTTGAATCTCAAATGTCACTGGATTTCTAGGGACCATAGTTGCAGGAGTCATCTGTAATTGGGCTTCATTTTTCAAAGAAGAGTTTACAGCCCAATAAAATGGAAAAAGCAAATAAACGACTATTAACGCAATAACTAGAATAAATAATGAAGTTTTTAAAGGATTATTTTTAAAATCAATCATTCTGCATCAACCCCCAGTGCCTTAATATACATAAGTGCAAAGACAAATATAATAATAAAAATAACAACACCTATTGCTGATGACATTCCCATTGCCCGGTTATTAATCAACTGGAAATAATTATAACTGGCCATCGAATACCTTGATTGAGCAAGTAATACCTGAAAGATATCAAAGACCCTTAGAGCATCAAGAGTTCTAAAGATTAATGCCACTGCCAGTGAAGGTTTTATTAGTGGTAATGTAATAGAGAAAAACTGCCTGATTTTACTGGCACCATCAACTCTAGATGCTTCATATAGCTCATTTGGAATTAACTGCAACCCGGCTAAGATTAATAAAGCCATAAAAGGTGTCGTCTTCCAGACATCGACGGCAATCATTGATGGAAGCTGCCAGGTAGATGTCTGTAAAAATGCTATGCTTTCATCAATAAGATCAAACCTTCGTAGCAATGTATTAAAGATTCCAACTCGACTTGATGCTAACATCCATTCCCACATTCTTGCTGATACAACAGTAATTACAGCCCAGGGCACTAACATGATAGCTCGCATGGCGCCTCGACCTTTAAAGTTACTATTAACAACTAATGCTATCATCAAACCTAAGATTGTCTCTAAAAATACCGAAATTATAGTGAAAATTAAAGTATTGGTAATAGCACTGATAAAGGCTGGATTGCTGGCAGCAATAAGATATCTAGTACCAAATAAATTTATCTGCCAGACATCTCTAAAACGCCTGGGTTCTCTAGGTAATACCTGAATCGGCCTTTCATAAACAATATTACCGTCATCATCTCTAATTATATTACCATCATCATCTACCTGTGGAGGCAATTCTACAATTCGCATACTAAGTAACTGTCTGTAATTGTCAAAACCAACAAAGTTTGGTTCCTGACCGCTGGCAAAGACTCTATCTGTCATACTGGTATAAAAAACCTGTCCTAAAGGATACAAAGCGACAAGTAATAGAATTATAGCTGCAGGAGCCAGAAGTTTATAGGCTAACCTCGCTTCCTGATGGGCCAGATCATTTGAATTATTGGCCATAATATCTCCTCCTAAATAATAATAGGGAGGGCAAAGTATACCCTCCCCCTTATATTTTTATCTAATTTATTTGATTATTTAGTTCTGAGGTTCACCTATTTCAAAACCAGTTAAATCCTGAAGATCTAATTCCAGAAATTCAAGAGCAGTTAAAGCATCATCCTGTCCAGTTAGAACTGAATGGACAGCCTGGAAATAATATTCAGATACCTGGTTGTAATTAGGTGCTGAAACTGTTGATGGACGGGCAACTGCATTTACAAAGACATCATATAATTCTCCAAAGAATGGAACAGCTTCTAGAACTTCTTCATCTTCATATAATTCTTCGATTGTAGGATTCATTGTTGCTTCAATTGCACGCATCTTCTGTGATTCAAAACCTGCAAGGTACATGGCAACATCTGCTGCTATTTCAGGATTTTCACTATATTGACTAACAGCTAAATTCCAGCCACCTAAAGTATGAGCAGGCTCTCCGTCTTCAGCTGCTGGAAGTGTTGTAACATCAAAATTACCAGCAATGGCACTCTCTTCTGGATCCTGACCGAGGGCATAGGCATATGGCCAGTTTCTCATAAAGGCAGCATTTCCACCCTGGAAGATTGCTCTGGCATCTTCTTCAGCCATACCGGTTACACCAGTAGGTGAAATTGTTCCAACCCAGCCTGCAGCCATTTCTAATACTTCAACAGCTCTTTCATTATTAACTGTGATATAACCATCATCAGAAATAATTGTACCAGCGTTAGAAGAGGCAAACCATTCAAGGGCATTGGTAGTTAGACCTTCATAAGCATCTCCCTGCCAGACAAAACCGACAAAGTCCTCATTACCTTCTTCTCTTTCGCCATCCTGAATAATCTGAGCTGTTTCTTCTAATTCAGTCCAGGTTTCAGGTACATCAAGGTCATATTTTTCTAAAAGATCTGTGCGGTAATAAAGTAGCCCTGCATCTGTAAACCATGGAATTGCAATTAATTCTCCATCCACTGTATTATTATCTACAATTTCCTGGAAGTGCATATCAACAATGTCTTCTGCACCGTAATCATAAAGGTCAACAAAATGTTCGGCCAAATCTCCAGGCCAGATAACATCAATCTGATAGACGTCTACTTCAGAGCTTTCAGCTTCAAAGAACTGTAGATAGAGACCTAATCTATCCTGGGCAAGGTCTGGAGTATCAAGAACTTCAATTATTACACCAGGATTTTCTTCCATATACATTTCTGCAGCTCTCTCAGTCATTTCTAATTCCTGTCCGACTGCTCCACCGGCTACTGTGATAGTTACATCCTCAGCTGCTACAGAGACTGTAAAGAACATGACCAGTGATAATGAAAGGACGAATACTAAAGCTTTCTTCAATTTTTTCAACCCCCTATTAAGATTTTATGGTGAATTGTAATTACACCCGGAATAATGAAACAGTAGAGCTTATAAAAATGAAATAAAGTAAATCAGATTACTAGAAAAAATATTCAGTTAATTCAAGGATATCGAAAAATGAGATGGAATGAAATCCATTTCATTTTCTAATATATATATTCAGGATAAATCTCAAAATTCCTGCTTAAATTTTAAATTTTTTTAATTTTTTATAGACCGATATCTGCTACTAATAAAACTTTGAAAGTTATAATTGAGAGAGGAGCCAATATTACTCCCTGAAAACCCATGATATTTAAACCAGCGTAAAGCCCTAAGAGTAAAATTACAGGATGAACACCGATATTGGTTCCAAGAATATTAGCTTCAAGAAAGGGTCTAAAGCCTAATACTATAATATAGACTATGAAGAGTATAATTGAATACAATGGATTTACAAATAAATGATAGGCTATTAATGGCCAGAGAATACCGCCTGGGCCTATTAAAGGAATTAAATCTAATATACCTGCTGTTATGGCAAGTAAGATTGCATAAGGAAATTCTAATAAAGATAAAGTTACTCCGACCCAGATAGTTGTATTTGTTATAATTAGAAGCTGGATTCGAACATAGGTTGAAAAATCATTGACCAGTTTCAATTTATTCTCATCTGAGAGGTTAAATTTACTGGATACATATTTAAATATCTTATCTTTATCCCTGCTTAAATAGAATGATGAAAAGACAGTAAAAATGATAAATATAAATATGCCTGGAATATTAAAGGTAAAATTAACTACCCGATTGACTGCCTGGGATAGGATCTGATCTCCACGCTGATAGATTACATTTATATTCTGGCGGAGTAGAGTTGAAATCTCATCAGGAATTACTTCAAAGAAATCTTCCTGTCTCTGGAGCAGGCTGTCTATCGATTCTGTTATTTGTTCCCTGTAGCGAGGCAAAAACCTTCCTAATTCAATCAGTTCTGTGATTATATTACTGCCAACTATAAAGGCTAACATTGTTAAAATGATTAAAATAATTGTTAATACTATAATAACTGATGGCAGTCTGGGCATATATCTGGAGAGAAAACTAACAGGCTTCTCCATAATTAATACCATTAAAAATGCAAGGAAAAATGGTGTTAATTGAAAAATAATGGTATGGAATAAGAAAACAATAATTGTAAATGCAATAATCCTTTTTATTATTGTCTGATATGAGATATTTAATGGCTGCATTAATTTATTTCTCTCCTTTAATTATAACTAATTATATAAGCCTGTCAGTTAAATTTTTTACAATTATTATTTAATTACTGGCTAAAGCAGCAATTGCATTTGCATAAATAACTGTATTCTTGATTAAATCATCTACACCAATATATTCATCTTTCTGGTGGGCAAGTTCTGGCTGGCCTGGGAATAGTGGTCCAAAGGCAACTGCTTTCTCAACAGCTCTGGCATAAGTACCTCCACCAATAGCTATCGGAGTTGCATCATGGTCTCCTGTCTCTTCCTGATATATCTTCATTAAACTCTTTACCAGCTCGCTATCTTTTTCCACATATAAAGGTTCTTTATGCTCGCCTTTTTCAAGCTTCCAGCCTGTAGCCTCAAGCTTAGCCTCCATACCAGTAAAGACTTCATCTGCTGATGATTGAACTGGATAGCGGATATTTACAACTACTTTTGCTTTTTCATCATCTAATTCAATCTGACCAACATTAAAGATTAACGGCCCAGAGACTTCGTCAGACATTTGACAGCCAATGTTTTCTCCAAAATAATTAAGGCCGATCAATTCTGCATATTGATTTAAAAATTCAGCTTTAGAATCTTCTGTTATATCTAAGTGTACAAGGAAATTAATTAGATGAGATATCGCATTTAAACCATCCTGGGGCATACTTCCATGGGCTGAAATTCCTTTAGCCACAAGTTCAAGGCCTTCATCAAGCTTGGTTAACTGCAACTCTCCATCCCAGCTATTATTGTATTTATCAAGTTCATTACTTAGATAATCGAACTCACCTTCTAATATAGCTTTAGCTCTATCTGGTACCATATTGGGAGCATTGCCACCGGTAATTGATTTTAGAGTAAATCTTCCTGTTTCAGTATTATCCTGTTTTGCTAATTCTTTATTTAAATTAAAGATTAATATCCCTTTTTCTGCATGGATTACCGGGAATTGAGCATCTGGACTGAATGCTATCCCAGGCATTTCAGCATGTTCTTTATAATAATCGATGCCAGCCCAGCCACTTTCTTCATTGGTGCCTACAATCAACCTTACTCGCTTATTTAATTTAATGCCTAAATCCTGGATAACTTTCATGGCATATAGGGAGGCGATTGCCGGACCTTTATTATCTAAAGTACCCCGGCCATACATTTTGCCGTCAGCAATTTTGCCTGCAAAGGGTGGATAAGACCAGTCATCGCCTGCTGGAACTATATCGAGATGGCAGAGAATTCCTAGCATCTCTTCTCCTTCGCCGATTTCTGCATAACCAGCATAGCCATCAATATTGCCAGTTTTAAAACCTAAATCGTCAGCAATCTCCAGGGTTTTATTTAAACATTTATCTACTTCCTCCCCAAAGGGCTGGCCTGGTTCAGGCTCTTCCTGTATACTATTATATTGCAAAATATCCCTTAATGAATCAATAATATCATCCTGATAATTCTTACAGAGTTCACGGATCTCTTCTTTTGACATAATTAATAACCTCCAGTTAAATATAAATAATTTGCTCTCTTCATATATTTTATTTCTCTTTATATTGTGATTTTCCTGCCTTTTTGATAAAATTATATCTGAGCAATAAAAATAGGAGGGTAAATAATGGATTATTTTAAAAGATTTAAAGTCAAAGATATTTTAAATGATAATATTGAAGAATATCAAGATGTACTGGTGATGGGCTGGGTAAAGACTTTTAGAAGTTCCAAGAATATTGCATTTATCGAATTAAACGATGGTAGCTCTTTGGAGAATTTACAGATTGTAGTCTTAAATCCAGAAGAATTTCCTCTTGATGAGATTGCAAATGGAGCAAGTTTAAGGGTTGAGGGCTATCTGGATAAAGTTGAAGGTAGAGAGCAATCAATTGAGATGAAGGCTGAAAAGATTGAGGTTTTAGGCGAGGCTCCAGAGGATTATAAGCTCCAGAAAAAACGGCATACCTTTGAATTTTTAAGGGAAATTGCCCATTTAAGGCCAAGGACCAATACCTTTAGTGTCATGAATAGATTTAGGAGCAAGATGGCCTATGCTATTCATAAATTTTATAATGAGAGAGATTTCTATTATATACATACTCCAATTATTACTACTGGAGATGCTGAAGGTGCCGGCGAGATGTTTAGGGTTTCAACCTTAGATCTTGAAAATCCGCCAATGAATGAACAGGGTGAAGTCGATTTCAGCCAGGATTTCTTTGGCCAGGAGACCGGTCTGACTGTTAGTGGTCAGCTCCAGGGCGAGCTGCTGGCAACAGCTATCGGTGATATTTATACCTTTGGGCCGACCTTTAGAGCTGAGAATTCCAATACTTCTCGCCATGCCTCTGAATTCTGGATGATTGAACCTGAGATGGCCTTTTGCGAGTTAGATGATATGCTGGTTTTAATGGAGGATTTTATTAAGTATCTCTTCCGTTATGCCCTTGAGGAAGCTGAAGAAGAGATGAATTTCTTTAATAAATGGATCGATGAAGGCAGAAAAGAGATTATTCAGGAGATTGTTGAGGCTGATTTCGGACAGATTACCTATACTGAGGCTATTGAGATCTTAGAGACTGCTGATGAAGACTTTGAATTCCCGGTTGAATGGGGTGTTGATCTCCAGTCTGAGCATGAGAGATATCTAACTGAGAAACATTTCAATAAGCCGATTTTTGTAACTGATTATCCTGCTGAAATCAAAGCCTTTTATATGCGCTTAAATGAAGATGGCAAAACTGTTAAGGCTGTAGACTGCCTGGTACCTCAGGTTGGGGAGATTATCGGTGGTAGCCAGCGGGAAGAACGGTATGATGTTTTAAAAGAAAAGATGGAAAATGAAGACATGGATTTAGAAAAATATAGCTGGTATCTCGATATCAGAAAATACGGTACAGTACCCCATTCTGGTTTTGGCCTTGGCTTTGAGAGGTTATTGATGTATCTCTCTGGTATGGGCAATATCAGAGACGTCATTCCTTTCCCTAGAACTCCAAAATCAGCGGAATATTAAACTAAAAAGAAAGATGTGAAGATATTGAAAAAGTCGTTTCTTATAATTGGAATAACTCTGCTTATGACTTTTATAATTTCAGGAAATATTTTAGCCTATGATTTAATTGTATATAATGCTGAACCTGAAGGTGTGGCAGCTGCTGTGGCGGCTGCCCGTGATGGTTTGAATACGGCTCTGGTAATGGAAAGAGAAGAACCTGGAGGTCTTTTCACCTATGGCGGTTTAAATTTTTTAGATTTAAACTATGACCGTAATGGCAATAATATTAACCAGGGTATTTTTGGAGAATGGCATGATAGAGTTGGTCGAGGCGTTTCTTTTAATATTGCTGAAGGAATCAATGCTTTTAATGATTTGCTTACTGCTGAGGAGAACTTAACGCTTTATAGAAATCATAAATTAGAAAATATTAATAAAAATGGCAGAGTAATTAAGAATCTTGAGGTTAAAAGTCCTGATGGGGTTACCTTTGAATTAGCTGGAAAATATTTTATCGATGCAAGCCAGAATGGCGATCTGACCTATCATGCTGGAAATCCATATTTTTTCGGCGGCGGAGATATCAATCAGCCTGACAGGTTTATGCCAGTAACTCCGGTGATAAAAATTAAAAATATCGACAGAAGTGGATTAAGCAGGGATGCCCGTTCTGGTAGACATGGCCATACAGTCGTAAATAGGGACAATGCTTACGGTTTTTCTGCTTTAGGTGCTAGATATCAACCTGACCATCCTGAGGCTGGATTAAGGGGCTTAAATTTAGTTTTAGAAGATAGAGAGCTAAATGGAGAGTCTGTAACTTTTGGTTATATTAATGCATTACATTTTTATGGGATAGATGGAACTGATAGAGAATTATTAAATAAGCTCCATGGAATAGCTGAAGGTGAAGCTGAGCTTGTAGTTGAATTTTTGAGAGAAGAATTAGAGGGTATGAGAAATGTTGAATTTATTGGAATCGCCGATGAATTTTATGTTAGAGAAACCAGACATTTTGTAACTGAAAAACAATTAGGAGTTAAAGACCAGATAACTGCCAGTATTCCTGAAGACACAGTTGCCCTTGCCTCCTATCCTTTAGATTATCAGAGTTATGCTCCTGGGGCCGGCGGTTTTGTCTATTTTAATCCTGGTGTCTATGGCATGCCTTTAAGAAGTTTAATACCAGTTAATTTTGATAATTTACTGATTGTTGGCAGGAGCAGCGGCCAGTCTTCAATAGCCCATTCATCTGGCAGAATTGTTCCTAATGGTATGGTAGCTGCTGAAGGTGCCGGTATTGCCATAGCAAAAGCGATGGCAAATAATATTACACCACATGAGGTTGCCGAGTCTTCAGATTTAATGGCAGAAATCCAGACTAAAACAGGTCTTGCAAGTCAGATTAACTCAAGGAATATACAAAGTCTTCAGAGGGAACTTGTTGATAAGGATTATGTTGAGCCTGTTTCTGAGTTGCTTTCCTGGGGATTAATAGTCGGTGGTTATGATAATAATTTCCAATTGGATGTAACTTTAGCTGAAAGGACTTTTGTGTATTTATTACTGAATGGTTTAAAGAACCGGAATGCCAGTGTTGAATATGCTATTTTATCTAATCATCTGGCGGCAATTAGTTCTACTGACCAGCAGTTAAGATATGATAAAGTTCAGGAAATCACTGATATAATTGGTGATTATGCACCAGAGATAGAAAATCAAGATTTCGCCAGGGTTTTATATGACTGGAAAGCTAATAAAAATGTTGATAGCGGAGTTAATTTAACTAGAGGTCAGATTTATCATTTAGCTGTTGATATTTTAAATCAATTTGAACTTTCTGAAGAGCTAAAATCATATAGAAATAAATAAGAGAAAAAGCCTGCAATCTTTTATAATTGCAGGTTTTTTATTTTCTAATAAATTCAATTATTTTTTCTGCACAGAGTTCTTTTTCAGGCCCATCGTTAATAACATGAGGGGAATTATCAAAAACCTCTAAAGTTGCTGGACCTGTCAATTGATCATAGATCTCCTCAGCAGCTTTTAATGGAACTATTTTATCTTCTTTAGAAGCTATTACTAAAGAAGGAACCTTAATATTTGATATAATTTTTCTAGTTTTTAACATTAATTTATGTAGTTCAGATAGTTGGCTGGAATAGTGGTAGCGATAATAATCTTCTGTGATTAGCTTCTCTTCTTCAGTTTTAGCATTTTCAAGACTATCCTGATAACTATTCTGTTTAAACTTAATATTAAAGGCCTTTAATAGATGAGCTATTGGTAATAAGCGATCGGAAGCATAAAGAGCAGGTGCTATTAATACCATTTTATCTATGGAAAATCCATTAGCAATCTGTAGAGATAATAGGCCTCCCATGGATAGACCAGCAACGATTATTTTATTGTATTTAGCTTTTAAATCTAAATATGAGTCGACAGCTGCCCTCAACCAATCTTCTGCCCCTGTGCTCCTAAAATCAGCTGCATTAGTTCCATGACCAGACAGTCTTGGAATTGAAACAGTCATGTCAAGTTTTTTGTTAAGTTGTTCACCTAAATATTCCATATCGCCAGGATGGCCTGTGAATCCATGAAGAATAAGTATAGCCCTGTTGGAATCAGAACCATCATAATACCTTGCTCTGGCAATATTCTTTACTTCACCAATCTCTTTAACTGGCAGTTTCATCACTCCAACCTCCATCTATAATTAATATATTATGATATTAATTATACTTTAACAAACAATAATTATCAAACTAATTTAAACACTGTAAAAATTTTGATTAGACGCTATTGAGATTAAAAATGAGTCAGAAGTGGGTTAGTACTGGGTTGGTACTGGGTTGGTACTGGGTTGGTACTGGGTTGGATCTATACTGAATATATATCAAATATCCAGCTAAAAAAATATGGAAGCCAATTATTTAAAATTAACTTCCATAGAGATAAAATTTAATTAGATTTAAAATGCTTGATTAGCTGACGGGAGATCGGAATAGCAACTATTGCTCCAATCGACATCTGGCCGTAATCTATAATAATTTCTGGCAAGACGGCAGCCCAGCTTATCAAGAAACCTTTTGTTAATCCATAACCAATTATCATGATATGTCCACCGATTAAAATGGCTATAATAACTTTTTTAAGGTCTGTCTCTCCTCCTGCTATCCTGCCAACTAAATAACCTTCAAGGCCTTTGATAACAAAAGTAAATGGTGCCCAAATTGAGTAACCTAATAGTATATCAGTGATTGCTGAACCAAAAGCTCCAGCAACTCCACCTGCTTTACCGCCAAAGGTTAAAGCAACTATATATATTGCAATCTCACCTAAATTAAAATATGATGAGCTTGGGCCTGGTACGGCAATAAAAGTTGCTGATGAGACAAAGGCAACCATTAAAGCCTGCATGGCAATTAATCGTGCTGGATTTGAACTGTAATCATAATCATTAAAAGTTGATATCATGTTCTTTCCTTCCATTGAAACTTCCTCCCTGTTAAATAATTTGTAATTTTATTAATGTAGTGATACGATGTTATTAAGTAATTTAATACTGACACAAAGTGTTAATAATTTGATTTTGCAATATATATAGTATTACACAATAATATTGTATTGTCAATAGCAATACAATACAATTTATAATAAAATATTTTATTCATTTGGGGGTAGTATAATTATGAAAGAAATCTGGAAAAGTATAAGTATCGATAGAAACAGTAAAAAAGCAATATATCAACAGTTATATAATCAAATTAAATCATTGATTTTAGATAGAAGAATATCAACAAATAGCCAGTTACCTGCTATAAGAAAAATGGCTGATAGCCTTGATATCAATCCAGCTACAGTTGTTAAGGCTTATGAAGCTTTAGCAGAGGAAGAATATATTTACAAAAAAGTCGGGAGTGGAAGTTTTGTAGCTCCAATCCAGGAAGATAGCTTTTATCAGAGATCAGATAAAGAAGAGGATTCTCTGGAAATGCTGGGATACGGGCAGATCGAACTTGATGAAGATATTAATTTTGCCAGTGCCACTCCGTCATCTTCTCTCTTTCCTGTTGAAGATTTTAAAGAGGCTATTAATAAAGTCCTGGACAGAGATAAGGGCGAGGCTTTTACCTATCAGAAAAGCCAGGGATACTATCCTTTAAGGGAGTCTATCCAGAAATATTTTAACAGTAATGGTATGTCTATTCCTGTAAATGAAATCCAGATTGTATCAGGTGCCCAGCAGGCTATTGACTTACTGGTTAAGATATTTTTAGATTATGGTGATTCAGTTTTAATTGAAGAACCTACTTACCCAGGGGCTATATCAGCATTCAAATCCAGGGCGGCAGAGATTGAATCATTGCCAACCATGGAAGATGGAATAGATTTAGATCTACTTGAAAATAAATTATCAAAAAAGAATTATCGATTATTATTTACAATGACTAGTTTCCAGAATCCAACTGGTATCTGCTGGTCAGAGGCTAAAAAAAGACGGTTAATTGAACTGGCAGAGCAATACAATTTAATTATAATAGAAGATGATTGTCTCAGTGAATTATCCTATAATGGAAAATCATATCTACCTCTTAAAGCATATGATAAATCTGGTCAGGTAATCTATATTAAAAGCTTTTCAAAGATATTTATGCCTGGTCTAAGACTGGCTTTTCTAACTCTGCCAGATAAATACCGTTCTAAATTACTGGCAGCCAAACATGCTACAGATATTTCAACTGCTGGTTTAACTCAGCGAGCTATGGATTATTATTTTAGAGAAGGACTCTGGGAAAAGCATCTAGAAAATATCAAAGAGTTATTCCATGAAAGATATCAATTAATGTTAAATCAACTCAGGGAAAAACTAATTCCTCCAGTTGAGCTAGTTTATGAGCCAAATGGCGGCATCTATTTCTGGCTAAAATTACCTGAAGGAATCTCAGCTGAAGAATTTTACCTGGCAGCCAGGGAGAATAAAGTGGCTTTGCTTCCTGGTGATATCTTTAAATTAAACAAAGATGCTATTAACTCAACCAAAAGCAGTTATTTCCGATTAAGTTTTGCTGCTGTCTCTGATGCAGAAATAAAGACTGGGATTACCAGGCTTAAAGATATATTCGATAATCTAGAAAATAAGAGTATAGATAAAGGTTATATACCTCTGGTCTAATTAATCAGATAAAGCCTGTTCTATCGCCTTTTTAGCATGTATCTCCATTGTATTAAAAATAGGCAGGCTGCTATCCTCTTCTTTAACTAATAATGGGATTTCTGTGCAGCCTAAAATTACTCCCTCAGCCCCTCTTTCTTTTAGGATTTTGATGATATCTTGAAATCTATTTAATGAATCCTTTTTTATTATTCCTGAAATTAATTCTGTATAAATTATATCATGGATAATTTCACGGTCAGCAGCTTCAGGAATTATTACATCTATATTATATTTCTTCTTTAAGCGTTCTTTATAAAAATCCTCTGTCATTGTAAAGTTAGTGCCTAATAAGCCTACAGTATTTAAACCCTGGCTGAGTATAGCCTCTCCTGTTGTATCAGCGATATGAATTATTTCTATATCAACTTCTTTTTCAATTGCTGGAGCCAGTTTATGCATTGTGTTGGTGCAGATTAAAAGCAATTCAGCCCCAGCATCCTTTAATTTTCTTGCGATATCTATCATCTCTACAGCTATTTCATCCCATTTGCCTTTATGCTGCATCTTTTCAAATCTGGCGAAATCAACAGAGTACATGATAATCTCTGCTGAATGAGGTTCTCCTAATTTATTTTTTGTGAATTGATTTAGTAATCTATAATATTCTAAAGATGATTCCCAGCTCATACCACCAATTAAGCCAATTGTTTTCATTTTATTGCCTCCTGAAGAAATTTAGCCAGGTGGAAAAATCCACCTGGCTTAGTATTAGACTAATTATTTAACTTTTATTAAAAGTTGAATTCATAGATTCCCCAGCCATCTTCATCGGTTTCAAGATATTCAAGGAAGTTTAAGCCTCTATCTTCAATATACTGGCCGCCGTCTGGATGGGAACGGACGACTAAGTCTCCCTCATGATCAAATGGCATGATCCTCCAGTTATTATTGGCTTCAACTACACCATATTCATCGAGGAAACCGATAATCATCTCCTGATGGGTTGTAGGTGTATCATAGATAACTGTTGAACCATCTAAATGTGGAAAGTCTCCGCCACCAGAAGCTCTGTGGTTATTTGTAACAACAAGGAATTTCTGGTCTTCATCTAGGGGTTCTCCCTGGAATGTTGGGTTAACAATTCTTTCGCCTTCAGGCTGGGTTATATCGATCTCATATTCCATGCCATCAATTACATCCCAGTAGAAACCTGCAAAGTCCCAGTTAATTAGATTCTGAGTTTCTGTGGAATCAGGATCTATCTGATTGAAGTTTTGAGCTGAATGTTCTAACCAGTCAAGAACCTGAGAGCCATCAAGTTCAACTATTCTTATTTCATTTGGATACATATAAATATCATTGACATCACTGATCTGGATATGTCCGTCTACATTGGTATAATCTCTTGGACCTTCTCTTCCAAAACGGAATGGGGCTGCTGCTGCTAGAACACCATGGTCTTCATATTCTGGATTTTCTTCAAGGAAGCCATAACCATAATCTAACTGGGCTTCATTGATAATCTGGGTAATAGCTGCATCCTTTACTCTGGCAAAGTAACTGGTAAAGGCTACATCACTCTCAACTACAGGGGTTCTAACATATTCAATTGTAGCTTCATGGACATCGGCTACAATTTCTTCAATAGCCGGGTGAGATTCTACATCTTCATTGACCTCTAGGAGTTCAACAAAGAAATCACTGACACCCCATTCGCCATCGGCATATGCAAGGTTTAGATCAATAACGCCAAGATGGCTGCCCCAGGCACCGGCCATGACTGTTGGTACACCATTGACTGTACCGAGCTCGCTATCAACATTATCTAAATCGTCATAACCGCCAGGAAAAACTTCATGATCATGACCTAAGACCATTGCATCAACTTCATCAAATTCTGCCAGATGATAACCGGCATTTTCAGTTGCATCTCTGTAACCGGCATCAATTCCGGTATGGGCTGCTACAACAATTATATCAGACTTTTCATC
>Ga0207421_10002098_pt1 | contig 25080 bp, 21 predicted proteins | sample SodLakKL_010_SED_4_FD_187542 | JGI IMG/M metagenome (GOLD analysis project Ga0207421, IMG submission 187542) | Alkaline sediment microbial communities from Lake Tanatar, Kulunda Steppe, Russia - 8KL_010_SED (SPAdes) (version 2) | ecosystem: Environmental > Aquatic > Non-marine Saline and... | reverse complement strand
GGCAACGGGGAAAAAGAGGACAGGCCTGCCGAATATTCCATACAAGAAAAAATTGATAAAGCAGAAAACGGGGAGACAATTGAAATAGATAAAGGCACCTACCGGGAAACAATAGATTTTCAGGGCAAAAACCTCACCCTGCGCAGCAAAGATCCGGAAAATACCGAGGTAGTTAAAAATACAGTGATTAAAGGAAATAACGGTCGTCCGGCGGTAATCTTTCAATCCGGGGAAAACGAAGCCGTACTCGAAGGTTTTACTATCAGCACCGGGGAAGACACTACAGGAGAACAGGTGGCCGAAAGAGTATACCATGATAACCTCCATAATAACCTCCATGATAACCTCCTGGAAGAAGAAAACCACCTTCCCCCTTGCGCGGTAATGGTAACCAACCATAGCTCTCCCTCTATTAAAAATAATGTAATAACCGCAAACCCGGGAACAGGAATCAGTATTGACGCAAATTCTTCTCCCACGGTTGCCGGTAACTTAATTACCCGCAATTCAAGGGGTGGAATAATAGTATTAAACAGCTCTTCACCGGTCATAAAAGATAACGAAATTAAAAACAATTACTCCAGCAGCGGAGCCGGGATTAAAATTCTGGATGGCTGTACCCCCCTGGTTGATGAGAACCGCCTGGCAGAAAATCACGCCCAAAACAGGGGAGGCGCAATAGCAGTCGGCCTGAATTCCTCCCCACAAATTGAAAACAACACTATTTCCAACAATACAGCCGGGCGCGGCGGGGGTATCGGCATTTACATGGAAGCTTCACCCACCCTACACGAAAACCTGCTGGAAAACAACGAAGCTGAAAAAGGTGGTGCTGTTTGGGTCTGTCGGGAATCCGACCTTGAATTAAGCGAGCCGGACAGCAATATCTACAGCCGCAATGAACCGGGAAACATCAAAAAACAGGAAGAAATCAAAGACGAAGACAAGGATACAGAAGAAGAGACAGAACAGGCAGGTTTTTATAAATCCAACGGGCTTATAAAATACCAGGATATGGATCTAATGCAAAAAAGCAAAGATGAAATCCGGAATATCTTCGGGGAACCGGAAGGAATAGACTCGCTCATGGGCTCTATACTTTACAGCTATCCCGACCTGGATTTCAGGATTTCCATAGACCCTCACGAAGAAAAAGTTGACGCTGTTTATATTACCGGGGGCAAATTCATGGACATACAAGCAGGCATGACTTTTTCCGAAATAGAAGAAGAGTGGGGAAAAGCCGATGAAACCTATTTCTCTGAAACCGAGTTCCAGGAATACGTAAATTTATATCACCTGGATAATTACACGGTAAGGTTTTTTGCCGGAGAACAAGAAGCGCCTATCAGCTACATCCAGATTCAAAAAAAATAACTTGCAATTTACCACAGGGAGGAATAAATTAATGGGGTATTACCACCTGGAGGTCGGCCAAAGGGTTAAAGTGCATACCGGTATAAACCTTCCTCCCATAGCCGGCAATATTACCAACATGGTAAAAGAAAAATTATATGTTACCCTGGAACGGCCGGCCGACATTGAATTAAGCGGCAGGATTACCGTAGAACTGGACCTGGAAGAAGATGCAGCCTATCTTTTTACCGGGCGTGTTGAATCCGTCCTGAAACTGGGTGATACCACCCTGGTAATACAGGAGGCTTCCGACATAGAAAGATACCAGCGCCGGGAGTTTGTCCGGGTTGACGCGGGTTTGCATGTAACTTGCTACAATTCCAAGTACGAGCATAATATTAACGGATTGATCCTTAACATATCCGGGAACGGCGCTTTAATCAGCACCAAAGAACCCCTCAAGGTCGGTGATTATTTTAAATTAAAATTTACTCTTCCCCTGCAAACCAAAGAACCGCTGGAATTTGATGCAGAAGTAGTAAGGGAAGCCCAGGAGCCCGTGGAAGGAGCTCCCTGGAATAATAAATACGGTTTTAAATTTATCAGGATATCACAGGCACAGCAGGATAGAGTAATGAGCTTTGTCTTCCGGGAGCTCACCAAAAAAGGAAGAAACAAAAGTTAAGGTAATATTAATTGCAATTTAATACATAAATACACTGGGAGGAATTAAACTTAATGGATTTTTACAAGGAAAATGAAATCAGGTCCAATAAAGTAATGATGAAAGCAATGTGGGTTATTTTAATTTTTGGCATAGTTTCCATCCCCGCGCTTAACTTTGCAGGCATCGCCGCCACACCTAACATGAAATATTTCTATATTGCCAACGGGTTTAATTTAATCCTGTTCGGAATAGCCCAATACCTGGTTAACCATTTCAGCGACCGCCTTTACCTCAAGTATATCCTCATATGTAAATCCACCCTGGCCGTAACCCTGGTGGTATATTTCCTGCAGATAGGATTATACGTGGCACCATTCTGGCTGGTGCTGGTAAGCGTGTCGGCCATATACTACAACACCCGCTTTACCGCACTGGCCGGAGCCATGGCGTTTGTCTTAAATTTGGTATTCCTGGAAACATTGCCGGGAGAGGACGTGGAGCACCTTAGTATCACTGAAATGATCGGCAACCCGGTTACTTTTATCATGGCCTTGTGCGCCATATATTTCACCGTGGTAAGGGGTAAAGATTTTGTAGAAAGGGTTATGAAAGCAGAAGAAGATTCTACCCAAACCAAACAAGAGCTGGAAGAGCTTATTGAAAAAGCACGGCGTGCTTCCGAAGAAGCCTCTTCTATGAGCGAGTCCCTCTCGCATTCATCCCAAAATATTAGCGCAACCGTGGAGGAGGTGGCTTCCACTACCAACGAGTTTGCCTCACATATCCAGTCCCTTTCCGAACAAACCAGCGAAATGGCCGAAGCCAACAAAGAAGTAACAGGAAGGGCAGAGCAAGGCAATGAAAAAGCCAGGGACGCCCTGAACCAGATACAGACTATTAGAACCGTGGTAGACGATGTCCACACCTCCGTAGAAAGCCTGGTCCAGAAAACCGCCAAAATTGAAAACCTGGTATACAGCATTAAAGAAATATCCGACCAGACCAACCTGCTTGCATTGAACGCGGCCATTGAAGCTGCCCGCGCCGGGGATGCGGGAAAAGGGTTTGCCGTGGTGGCCGATGAAGTTGCCAAGCTCTCCTCCCAGACAGCAGAAGTAGTACAGCAAATAAGCGAAATAGTTTCCGAAAACCAAAAAGAAGCCCGTCAAACTATGGAAGATATTAAACGGGGAACGGAACAGATAAGCTCCAGCACACAAGTAATTGAAGTAACGGGCAAAGAATTTCAGGAAATAGCCAATTCCGTACAAACCGTATCCCAGCACGTGCAGGACATTGTAGCCATGACCAAAGAACTGGAAACCAGCAGTGAAAACATAGCCGCCACCACCCAGGAGCAAGCATCTTCAGTGCAGGAACTGGCCGAATACGCCAGAGAGCTGGAAACAAGTTCACAGCAACTTTACCACCACCTGGAAAACCAGGACCGGGAGGAAGATGCCGGCAACACCCAGAATATTGAAACCGGTTCCGGGGATAACACCAGTGATGATTCAGCCCCCAATTAAATTAGCAGCCATCTCCCACCTTTAATTCCTCCCCCACAAGAAACAAGGTAACTACTCAAGCCAAGTAAGGGTAAGTTAAGAGGCATTGTGCGTCAGGGGGACGGTTCGAGCTTCACCTTTAGCTGTGCGCAAGGCCGAAGGGAAGACGATGGAACCCTCCCCCTGACGCAGCAGTGGATGCCTGAGTAGTTACGAAACAAGAAGAAAAAAGCCCGCGGCAAGGAAGTATAAAATAACCCAAAAATTGTAGCTTTAACTTCCGGTGTCAAGTGGGCAACTAGATCAACCTGGTGATATATAAAGATCAGGTATCAAACAAGGTGTTAACTACTGCTTTTGCTTCCTGGTTCACCACCCGGTAATAAACTTCACTTCCCCTTCTTTCCCCCTGGACAATACCCATGTCCCTAAGGCGGGAAAGATGTTGCGAAACAGTAGACTGGGAGGTATCCAGGCAGTGCTGTACAGTAGATACGTTGCTTTCCCCGCGGTCAATTAGCTCTTTAATTATACAAAGCCTTACCGGGTTGGATAGCACCTTCAATAAAGAAGCCTTATCGTAAACCTTCTGTTTTTCCTCCGAACTTTTTCCCATTTTTTATCACCCTGCTCCATTTTATCATGATATTAAAATAAGTCAATTTATTTAATACATTATCTTCACCATAACCCTGCAACTCTCATTTATTGTGAACACCTGTTGCCAGCGGGTATAATTTACTCCAGTATCTAAGGAATTACATGATAACAAAACTGTCAGCCAGGTTGTGGTTAACATAATATATCATCCCTGTTCTTATCCAGATAAGTAATTAACGCTATATTGGCTGATTGAGAATCCACTTTAATGCTTTATAATCGTTAACATAAATTCTATAAAAGGAGATGACTGTTTCCCATGTTTAAACGAATACTGGTAGTGGTAACAGCAGTAATAATTGTTCTACCCCTGGTCCTGTCATCCGGTATTGCCCACGCCGGGGAAAGCGAAGGTTCCAGTCAAAAGAACAAGCTGCAGGGAAAAACTATAACTGTTGACCCGGGCCACGGGGGATATGACCCCGGCGCAGTAGGAGTAACCGGGTTACAGGAAAAACACGTGGCCCTGAAAACCTCAATAAAGCTGGCCCGCAAGCTCGAAAACCAGGGAGCAAAAGTAATACTAACCCGGGAATCGGATTACAACCCCTCCTACTCTCGAAGGGTATACCTGGCACATAAATCAGGGTCAGACATATTTATAAGTATTCACGCCAACCATCATCCTCAACCGCACATATCCGGGACCGAGACATATTACCACAGCTGGGGCAGCCATGCCCACGCCAGCCGAAAACTGGGCATGCACCTCCAGCAAGAAATGGTGGATCATTCGGGCCTGAGAGACATAGGTGTAAAGCACGGCAACTTTTATGTAATAAGCGCACCACGTATGCCCTCAGTTCTCCTTGAACTTGGCTTCCTTTCCAACTATTACGACGAAAATCTATTAAAACAAGATTCTTTTCTGGAGGGACAGGCCCGGGCCATTAAAACCGGCATAATTAGCTACTTTCAGAGCTAAATTTAGAGCTAAATTTAGAGCTAAATTTTTAACGAGGTTGTAACAGCCCGTTTCCGGGAGGTACAAAAATATTTTTCACGCAGCTTTCGTAAAAATCATCTTTGTTATATGCTATTTATGTGGTAAAATAGGGCAGTGTAGCAGGCTTGCCTGAAATGGCCAGCCATATTTTGCAGCGTTTACTGCAATCGGAGGACAGCCACATGGATAAAGTAGTAGTCCAGAAATACGGGGGTAGTTCCCTGTCTACTCTGGAGAAAATTCGCACAGTAGCCGGCAAAATAAAAGAGGCTAGAGAGCAGGGAAACGCCCTGGCAGTAGTAGTATCAGCAATGGGGGGAGAAACCGACAGGCTGCTGGAATTACTTTTTAAGTTAAACGACGCCCCGCCGGGACGCGAGCAGGATACACTTCTTTCCACCGGCGAGCAGGCAAGCGCTTCACTAATGGCCGCCGCACTGGAATATATTGGCTGCCCGGCCCAATCTTTTCTGGGCTTGCAATTACCCCTTTATACCGATAATGTTCATACCAAGGCACGCATTATTCAACTGGAAGGCAATAAAGTTAAGAAAGCGCTGGAAGAAGGGAAAGTAGCCATAATCGCCGGTTTCCAGGGCATTAACGATTACGGAGATATCACCACCCTGGGACGCGGAGGGTCAGACACTACTGCAGTTGCTTTGGCAGCAAGCCTGGAAGCTGACGTGTGCGAGATATACACTGATGTAGACGGGATCTACACTACCGACCCCGGCATAACACCACGTGCGCGACACTTGGACAAGATATCTTACGAAGAAATGCTGGAACTAGCAGGTCTTGGAGCCAAAGTATTGCAAATTCGGGCGGTGGAGCTGGCCAGAAAATACTACGTGCCCCTTATGGTCAAATCCACGTTTGGCGGGGAAAGGGGCACCTGGATTGTTAAGGAGGAGGATATAGACATGGAAAGCGCAATAGTTTCCGGGATTTCCCTGGACCGCAACGAAGGAAAAATAACTGTAATAGGGGTGCCGGACAGGCCGGGAATTGCGCACAGCGTTATATCCCCCCTGGCTGACGCATCTGTAAACGTGGACATGATCATACAAAACGTCAGCAGTGAAGGTTACACTGATTTCACCTTTACCGTCCCGGTAAACGACCTGGAACTTGCCAGAGAAATCGTGGAAAAGGAAGCCGGCAATATTGGGGCCCAGGAAGTAAGGATAAATGATTCCATTGTAAAAGTTTCCGCCGTAGGTATTGGCATGAAGAATCACCCTGGAGTAGCAGCCAAAATGTTCCGCACTCTTTCTGAAGAAAACATAAACCTACAGATGATAAGCACCTCGGAGATTAGAATTTCCTGTGTAATAGACAGCAAATATGGAGAGCTGGCTGTACGCGTTCTTCATCAGGCCTTTAACCTGGACAAAAATTAAATGTAACTACTCAAGCCAAGTAAAGGAGGTTAACAATGAACACAAAACCGGCAGTAAAACCCAAAGATCCCAACTTTTCTTCCGGCCCCTGTGCCAAGTTTCCCGGGTATAGCCTGGAGGTTCTAAAAGATGCACCCATGGGCAGGTCGCACCGAAGCAAGCCGGGCAAATCAAAACTAAATGAATCCATCCAAAAAACCAAGGAATTACTGGACATACCGGAAGAATACCTGGTAGGGATAGTCCCCGCTTCCGACACCGGAGCAGTAGAGATGTCCCTCTGGAACCTGCTGGGAGAAAAAGGCGTAGAGGTAATATACTTTGACTCTTTTGGTAAAGCCTGGGCAAACGATATACTCAACCAGCTGCAGCTTGAAGATGTCAACGTTTTTTCAGCAGATTATGGTTACTTACCCGACCTATCAAAAGTTAATTTCGACCGCGACGTGGTATTTACCTGGAACGGTACTACCAGCGGGGTAAAAGTTCCCGGCGGAGATTTCATACCATCAAACCGAAAAGGTTTAACTATATGCGATGCCACCTCAGCCGTTTTTGCCATGGAAATCCCCTGGGACAAGCTGGATGTAGCTACTTTTTCCTGGCAGAAAGTGCTGGGAGGGGAAGCCGGACACGGCATGCTTATCCTTTCGCCGCGGGCCGTGGAACGCCTGGAAAATTATACACCTCCCCGCGCCATACCCAGAATTTTTGAACTAAAGAAAGATGGCAAAATAAACAAGGGAATATTTGAAGGTTCTACCATCAATACCCCTTCCATGCTTTGCAACGAAGACTATCTTGCCGCTTTAGAATGGGCAAAATCCGTTGGCGGGCTGCAGGGTCTGATTGCACGAAGTGAAGCCAACTTGAAAGTCCTGGAGGATTTTGTTTCTCGCCACGATTGGGTAGAATTCCTTGCAGCAGAACCGGAAATACGTTCCAACACCAGCGTTTGTTTGAAAGTAAATATTTCTAACGAAAAATTGCAGAAAATAATTGACCTGCTGGCTGAAGAACAGGTGGCTTACGATATCTCCTCTTACCGGGAAGCCCCGCCAGGACTACGTTTCTGGTGCGGTGCTACCGTAGAAAAAGAAGACCTGGAAATAGCCATGCAGTGGCTGGAATGGGCGTACAACCAGGTGTAGTATATTTAAATAAATGGAATTTCATTACAGGCAACAGTGCAACAGCTATAAAAGATATCTAATAGTTCCTTGACACCAGCCGTAAACTTCGTTAAAATGTTTTTGTGCACGGGATGAAGGTTGCTGTTTGTGGTCCGCAACCGCATCCTGGAAAATCATAATTTATGGAGAGGTACCCAAGTTTGGCCAAAGGGGGCAGACTGTAAATCTGCTGGCATGCGCCTTCACAGGTTCAAATCCTGTCCTCTCCACCAAAAACCCCGTATAAGCGGGGTTTTTACTTTTGTACTTTTAAACACAAAATTTTAACAATAAAAAAGGAAATTGACCATAAATATGGAAATAATAAATTAATTGCTTTTGTTTAATAAATACCTTACTCAACAGGAGGTGATTTCCAATTATTTCCTTGGCTGTAGCAGGCGGTGGACCGGCGGGGTTATACGCCGCCCTCGAAGGAATTAAGCGCGGTATGCAGGTCACCCTTTTTGAAAAATACCGTATCGGGGACCAAATAAACTGTGCCGAAGGAATTTTTGATTTTTTAAACCAGCTGGGAAGACCGGAAAAAGGAGTGCGTCATAAAGTAGAAAATATTTTAATTGAGCTGGATGAAACCTACCGCTTCAAGAATATTGCTCTTGATATCTGGATGATCGACCGGGCGGAATGACAACAATACCTGGCAGAACAAGCCCGTTCCCTGGGGGTAATAATAAAAGAAAACACTCCGGTTTCCCAGAAGGACCTCAACGGTTTATCCCGGGAGTATGATTGGGTAATTGACGCCAGAGGCGTCCAGGTTGCAAAAAACTACGGGGATTTCAGTTCTAATAAAAACCAGGGAAAAGGTAATACATACCAGTACCAGGTGGAAGGCGATTTTCATCACCTGTTCAATGCCATCAAAGTAACCTTGAAGCCTTATTTCCTTGGCTACTGCTGGATCTTCCCCAAGGGAAAACATAAAGCCAACGTGGGTATTGGGGTCTTAAACCCCGGGGAATGCCGCTTGCAAGGATTAAACTTGAGGGAAGAACTACAAAAATTTATAAGAAAAGAAAACTTAAACACACCAGGTTACCGGATATTAAAAAAAGCGGGCGGAGCTGTCCCCTTTAAACCCTGCCCTTCCCCGGTTAAAGACAATATTATTGTTACCGGCGATGCCGCCGGCCTGGCTTCACCCCTTCACGGGGGCGGAATCGATACCGCCTGTATAAGCGGGCGGATTGCTGTAGAAGTAATAGATCAGGGTTCACCGGAACAGTACAGTAACAAGCTGTCAGAAGTTCTTGCCCCAAAATTTGCCCTGGAAAACAACCTGCTGGAGGTTTGGAAAACACACGATTGGGAAAACCTCAACTTCCTGGCTTCCCTGGTGGGACATAAAGACTGCTTAAAACCGGAATCGTTAAATAATTACAGCAACCAAACCATACACCAAATTAAGCTTCTCAACAACTATTTTGTAAATTGCCCCATGTAAACCAACTGTAGCTTCAGCTAATCTTCCATTTGATACAGCTGCTCCATAACTTCCGACATGGCTTCTCCGGCGCTAACTTCCCAGAACAGGTCCGCCATGGGGTCAAGGGGAGTAGGTTCGCGATTAATTATAACCAGTCTCCCTCCACCATCTTTAGCCAGCTGTGGAAGCATGGCCGCAGGATATACTACCAGGGAAGAACCAATACTTATAAACAGGTCCGCCTCTACACTTAACTGCTGTGCCTGAAGTAAAACCGTAGAGGGCAGCGCCTGTCCAAAAGAAACAGTAGCGGGCTTTAACAGGCCACCACATCCGGAACAGTTTTCCACTTCTTCTCCGTTTTCCAGTGCATCCAGAACTATATCCCAGGAATATTCGCTGGAACAGTTTAAACAAGTTAACTGCCACATAGTTCCGTGCAATTCCCATACCCTTCCAGGGCTGTTTCCTGCTTCCTGGTGCAACCCGTCTACATTTTGGGTAATAACCGCACTTAACTTCTGGTACCGGTTTTCCAGCTCCGCTACCGCCAGGTGAGCCCGGTTTGGCTCTACGCCTGCAAACTCTTTCCAGCAGTTATAATAAAGTTCCCAGTATACCCGGCGGCTTTCCGGTTTGGAAACAAAATTCTGGTAAGTCATCTCTTCCGGGTCAAAGCGGTCCCAAATTCCCCCCGGTCTACGAAAATCAGGCACTCCCGATTCCGTGCTGATGCCTGCGCCGGTAAATATTACCACCCTGCTGCTTTCCCATATCCAACCAGCAACCTGCCTGGCTATATCTTCAATATTAAAAGCCACTTCTGCACCTCCCCGGGCATTATAATTAAATATTTTACGCCGATACCTGGCAACGGCCATTCTATACTTTGCATTTACTTTTTATTTTAATAAATTGCTTTATAATTTACAAACTATCGTACAGCTTACAGCCCCCGGAGTTATTTTTCTACGGATAGCCCCGTTTACCTGCTTAAAATATATACAACCTTAACTTTTAAATTTATTAAATATAGATATATATACCATATAAATTTTAGTTTTAAGCCTTGAATATACTTCGCACAAATTGAAAAAATAAAATAAAAAGAGGTGAAATAAAATAATTAAAACCAACAAGGCAGGAATAATTGTTGCAGTTATAGGCATGCTTTTAGCCGCAACAGGAAAATTAACCGGCGGTAGGCTGGGTGATACCCTTTCAGGGTTCGGCATAGCCCACGTGGTCCTGGGTATTCTTGATGCCCTGCGAAATAACTATAAATAAACCATACTTGTATATAGAGGTTGGAAGTAGTATTAGTTTTTGCCGGTTTATTTATAGAACTGGCCGGTGGAAGTAGAGGCAGTGCAGTGGGACGGAGAGAATTTTGAGGATTTGGCGGAGTCTTAAATTCTTCCGCCAAGTTCAATAATAACCTGGGTCATTCTTTCGACATCTTCTCCCCTGTCAGGAACAGCAACTTTTAAATAAGCTCCCTTTTTGTAACCATTTGCATTACCAGAAACTAAAGCAATAACTTCTTCACCATCAGCCCTACCTGTATTACTTTCCAAAGCGGTTTTAGCTCCAGCCGGCATCAAATGCACTTGTAGTCCCATGTTTTCAAGAGTAAAGGCAGCCTGCCTGGCCATTTTACTACAGGGAAAATAAAAATTTAGCTCGATTTTATTCATTTCAACCTCCCTTTGTATACCGGATTAGATTCTAATAATATATTTTTTTCATATTTTATTATCATTATCCCATTGTTTTCGGTAAATTACCGTTTCAGCAAAATTTAAATCAAAAATTACTACCCCTGCCTCTCAAAAATCATGGCTTTAACTACATAGCTCCAGTAACCCAGTCAAAATGCTTTTTAAATAAATTAAAAGCCGGGGTTTTTCATTAAAACCCCGGCTTTCTTTACAAACCTTTAATTACCACTTTTTAGGAGCCTAAAGCTCACCCATATTCTCAAATTCCTCCATATCTTCAAACTCTTCCAAGTCTAGATCATCATCTTCGATATCCGGCAATTCAGAATCCGGCTCAGGTTCCGGTAACGGCATTTCCTCCTCCATGCCAGGCTCACCTTCCATTTCGGGAGGCATCATCCCTTCGCCCAGAAACTCTTGCGAAAACTCATCTACAAATTCCCTGGCATTCTTTTCTATTTCATTTATTATTTCTTCCCATCCTTCTTCATCCAGTTCCATCACGTTAACCGCGTCTTTTTCTTCCAGATCCGGCAGATCTACTTCATCTACAAATTCCACGTCTACATCGAAAATAAAGGCTATAGCAAATTGATCTGCTACTCCCATGGGACCCGGGATTTCTGTATCCAGGGAAAACACATTTTTACTTTCGTGGTAACCTTCGTCCAGGTCCTGGTCTATTTCGCTTTTCAGTGATCCGGAAATAGCCGGTGCCTGCGGCTCCTCGGGAATTTCAATATCAAATGTTAAATCATGGTGTTCTTTTTCCGTATCCGAATCTGTATAGTTCACCTTATCTCCATCAAAGATAAAGAAGTCTGCGCCAGGTTCTCCCAGAGAAAAGTGGAAATTCTCCCTGGTTCCTTCTTCTTCCGGGCTTATATCCCATTGATATCCAACTACTATAGTCTCTCCGGTCGGGCCGACTTCCAGTTCACCGGACACTTCTTCTTCTTCTTCACCGTATTTCCAGCTGTTGGAATTAAGGACTACCCTGAATTCTTCTCCTGTATCCGCAGCGCCCAGGGTAAAGTCAAGCTCCCTTTCTACTATCCGGTCATCGTCATCTACCAGGACTCTCATTTCAAAGCCTTCGGGAAACTCGACAGCCTCTCTTCCTTCCTGAAGTCCCTCCTTGATATCTTCAATCATTTCCTCTTTATCCTCTGCATCTGGCACTTCGGGCGTTGCTTCAAACATAGACGCCATATCTACCGCCATGTCTATCATAACTTCAGTAAATGTTTCTAAAAGCTCTTCGTCTTCTTCCAGGTCTTTCAAGAATCCCTCTAAAATGCCTTCGGCCTCTTCTGAGGTAAGGTCTACCTTAAATTGCAGTACTTCTACTTCTCCTTCGGGAGAATCATAGTCTACCTCGGAAACTTCAAGGTATTCCTCTTCTATGTTGCCGTAAAGGTGCTCCATAAGCCTTTCCGTGATCTCTTCTGCTTTTTCTTCGGAAATTAAATCTTCAAAAGGATTTTCGGTCATCATTTCATCCGGGCCTACATAATTAGGATCAATCTCGCGCATGAATTCGCCGTATTCATCCACAGGAAAGTATAAATACTGTTCGTAAAACTGCTCTGATTTAAGACCCATAAAATCATCGCAAAGCAGAAGCTCTATTGTGGGGAGATCTACACCTATTATCTCTCCCGAAATTTCGTTAAATTCCTTGTTTTCTTGATGGTCTGATTTTGTAGTAAAATTAATTGAAGATTCCTCTAACATTCCCGAGATCAACTGCTGCTCCATAGCCGGCATGTCATCCCCCATGTCCAGGTCGCCGCTTACATTAACAGAACTAATAAAAGAGCTCTCCTGCATCTTTTCATTTAGTTCCTTCCACTCATCCGGAATAATATTTTCCCACCTCTGAGATGCCTCCTCCATGTTGCTCCTTTCAACTTCAATTAAATGTTCCACGGGATTGTCCGGGGTATCATCCAGGATATCCCCGCAACCAACTAACAATAATGCCACTGTTAACACTGCTGCAGCTGCAGCAGCCACGGTAATTCTACGATTACCAGACATGATTATACCCCCTTATTTTAATAAATTAGCTGTATATATAATATACGCCATTATTAGTTTAAGTTCTACAAAGTGTAACATTCTCCTGCTTTTCCATTAATCCTATAAAAAACTTGTTTCAGTAACTGCTATCCATGATCTTCCATTTTTAGGGGCCAGTTTTGCTTTTAGCGTTGTTTGTCTCCGGGCCAGATAGCTACCTGGAGCTTACTATTCATTATAAAAAATATGCCTGGCCCTGTCCCCCAGCACTTTTTCCGCTTCCGAGGTCTCGTACTGCAGGCCGTCTTCCATGGAAGAAGACATGGCCATATTTAATGCCCTTTTAGAAGCTTGCACCGCTGCTTCAGGCATTTCAGCGATTTCCGAAACCATACGGTAAGCTTCTTCCATAAGGTCATCTTCCGCATAAAGATGATTAACCAGCCCTGTACGCATCGCTTCTTCTGCGCTTATCCTGCGACCGGTAAATACCAGCTCTTTAGCCATGCCCGGGCCTACTATGCGGGGCAGCCTCTGGGTACCCCCGCAATCTGGAACAAGATTATGTACTACTTCTGGTATGGAAAATACGGAATTTTCCGAAGCAATCCTTATATCACAGGCCAGGGCCAGCTCCATACCCACCCCTATACATCCCCCGTGGATGGCCGCAATGACCGGAACGGGTAGTTTTTCATAGCGGGTAAAAATACTGCTTAAAAAGGCAAGCGTCTCGTACCCGCCGCGCAGAGTATGGTCCCGCAGGGAAATTCCTTCCGAAACCACGGCTTTCAAGTCCAGACCGCTGCAAAACGAATTGCCCGCTCCCTTCATAACAGCTGCTTTTACCTCGGGGTTGTACCTGATCTTCTTTGCCGCCTCTTCTAAACCAAGCCAGATATCACCATTCATGGCGTTAGCACGTTCCGGCCGGTTCAAAGTAATCGTAGCCACCTTCCCTTCCACCTCTAAAAGCACCTTTTCCTCTGGAGCCATGGTACTTCTTACCCCCTTGAATATTTATTTTTTGTATCACTACCGGCTACATTATATCAAAAACCAGGCCATATGAAACCCTACCCAGGAGAATAGACACGGCAAAAGCATAATCTATGAATTGTCATAATCGACTTGTCATAATCCTTCTTTCGATGGATTTAAAAAAGATCAGGAAGCACTTTAGAAATACTAACAGGTGCCCCTTAGGCTTGAATTTATTATCTTGCCTGCGATCGTAAAGATGGTGTTCAATATTTTTTCAATTTCTAACCTCTAACCTCCGCATTTTGGGCCACCGATCTCCTGCCAGGGAGGGTTAATTGCAACGGCAACCCGCTGAGTTATCGGTTTTCTAATCCTTTATTTTTCATTATATCCACCAGTTGACGACGAGCTTCTCCAATAGTCAAAGGGTACGGCTTCGAGCCTACTCCTTCTTCCTGTTCCAGCACCTCCATAAGGTGTGCTACCCGGGGAAGTCTAACGCGGCTTTCTCTTAGTAGTTGCGGATTTTCAAATAATTCCTTGACCGGGGCCACCGTGATTAGTTCCCCCTTGCTTAAAAGAGCTACCCGGCTGGCATAAACCGGTATCATATCCACATCCTGGGTAGCCATAATAACGGTCATATCCTGTTGCCGGTTGTATTCCCGCAACATCTGGAATATCTCTGAGGCTCCCACTGGATCAATACCCGAAGTCGGTTCATCCAGCAACAGCGTTTTAGAACCCATGGCCAGGGCGCAAGCAAGCGCCGTCCTCTTTTTTTCACCGAAGCTCAGCTCATGTATGCAACGGTGCCTGAAACCTTCCAAACCAACATTCTTTAAAACAGTTGACACTCTCCGCTCAATTTCTGCTTCTTCCAGTCCCAGGTTACGTGGACCAAATGATACATCTTCTTCTACGGTAGTGCAAAAAAGCTGATCATTGGGCTCCTGGAAAACCAGGTTTACGAGCTGATAAAGTTCCTGGTCACCGTAGTAGCGGGATAATTCTTTCCCGTATAACTTTACCTCTCCTTCCAGTGGCTCCAGCAAACGGCAGAGAAGTCCAAGAAGGGTGGTTTTGCCTGAACCGTTAATTCCCAACAGCACCAAAAATTCTCCCTGGTAAACCTCCAGGTTTATTCCCTGCAGTGCAGGAGAAGAGCCCGGGTAAGAAAAGTTTAAACCGCTTACCTGGTAAAGAAGTTGCGCACTTATCATGCCTTACCCACCTTTATAACTCCAGGTTGTTAAATTTCCGCATTGCTTTTGCCTAAACAAAACCCAGAATTGAACATGTTCCCAAAAGTAGTATAATCACCAGGACCAGGGAGAGGTGATAATAATCCTTTCTTTTCAATGGAGCTACAGCCGGTAAATACAACTTACCACGGTAGCACCGCAGCTTCTGCGCCCGGTTTATTTTCCCTGCCCGGTCGTAAGAGCGAATAAAAATCATCCCCCCCATGGTACCATAACTGGATAAAAGGCTCCAGCGATTACGGTGGCCCAAACGGAGCTTCTGTGCCGCCATAATCCGCGAAGCTTCTTCCCCAAGGTAAAAACTGAAGTTGTATGTGTATACCACCAGCTCCACCAGGGTCAAAGGAATTCTTAAGCTTTTAGCCAGGGAAAGCATCTCCCGGAAAGTAGTAACCTGGCTGAATAAAATCAGCGCCGTTACAGCAGAAAAAACTCTCAAACCAGTAAATGCCCCCCGTAAAAGCCCTTCACGGTAAAAAGCTGCCTCCACTCCACCCGCCGACAAGGATAAAATAACTGTATCGCCATACTGAAGAGTATTTACTAATAAAAAGCTAAATACAATAAACGCAGGTATTACCATGCGCCGGGCCAGTAAAGATAAGGGCATCCGGGCGTAAAACAGGAAAGAAAAGAGCATCACCAGAAGAAAGAAGTGAAACCCTGGGGAGGCTGAAGTTAAGACCAGTACCAACAGGCCCAAGGGTAAAAGAGCTTTATTGAAAGGATGCACGGAAGATATAATCCCGGAGTGCCTTCCTGCTGTTTGGGAACCCCGCATGATTCCAACCAGGGACAAGGTAGTACCCCCTTTGTTTATACCAGTTATTGGATAATAACAGCCTGAAAACAGCCTTTTATACGTATCTACTCAGGTTCATGGTAAACTGACACCAGGTCCTGTGCCTCTCTCACCTCTTACCTCCAACTTCTAATTAAGGTGGGGGGCTCTCACTTCTAAATTCCCACTTCTCACCTCTCATAAAATTGGGGGTCTTCTTATTCTCTAAAATTTCACACCCTTAATAGTTACTTTAATAATTGCCTGTCTTTTTCTTGCCGGACTCGGCAAGCTTCCTCAAGTTGTAGCCTGCTAATAAGCCCGCTGCAACACCGCCCAACCCGTAATAAAGCTCATCACCATGGTCATGGTCATGGTCATGGTCATGACTATCTTCGTGATCATGGTCATGGTCATGGTCATGGTCATGACTATCTTCGTGATCATGGTCATGGTCGTGATGATTACCATCTTCGTGATCATGATCGTGGTCATGGTGATCTTCTTCATGAGGATCGTGGTCCTGTCGGTGTTCTTTGCCATGGTGATCATGATCTTCCGGGTGTCCCCCATGCGAATCATGTTCCTCATGGTGTTCAGCGCTTTCATCTCCATCATCCTCGCTGCCATCACCAGTCTGTACCATAGCTTCCAACCGGTGATCCACACATTCCACATCTTCCATAACCAACCCCGCAGCAGCAAACGCCAAAACAAAAATTGCAACAAGCCCTCCCAGTATAAGCTGCATCTTCATTTTAAACCTCCTCCCCTGCCGGCTTTTTAATAACTTCCCCCGCTCTTATTACTCCAAGTGCAGCCAGGATTTCAGGCCGGTGCACAAATATATAATTAACCATAAATGCGGTAATAACTGCTTCAAAAAGAGCCAGCGGCGCCTGAACAGGGGTAATAAGAGCCATAAAAGAGGCCCAGGTGGTTAAAAAAGCCCCTTCCGCCTCTACGGCCAGCTGAGCAGTAGTAGCCGCGTATACGGCAAGACTGCCCACAAAAGCTGCTGCTCCAGCCGCCCCCAGCAGATTGAACCTGAACCAGCGCATGCCGTGAAACAGCAAAAACGCAGTTGTGGAACCAATTACTCCCATGGAAAAAATATTAGCGCCCAGGGTACTGAAGCCCCCGTGCAGAAAAATTGCCGCGTGAAGAAACAGGGCTACCGAACCCAACAGCGTTCCGATATAAGGTCCCACCATGATTCCCGCCAGGGGCGTTCCTACCGGGTGCGAAGAAGTTCCCGCCACGGGTACAGGTATGGGAAGTAAAGAAACCACAAAAATAACCGCACCCAGCAGGCCCAGCAGAGCCTTAAAACCCTCAATCTGCCGTGATTTTTTTGCTACCTCCGCCAGTCCTTTCAATATAAACAACACCACTACCAAGTACCAGGCTCCGGCGTGCCTTGCTTCTAAAACACCATCAGGTAAATGCATTTTATCCTGCACCTCCCAAGTTTTAATTTACTTTTTCCTTGCTCCCGTTCTACTTTCCCCCGGTTTTTCTTCTTCCTGTAAACCCAGGATAATACGTGCATACTTTTCCGCCATTTCATAATCCTTTTCCAGGGACAGATCTTTTAAGCTCATGATAGGGTCTTTAATAAAACTGTTAACCAGGCTGCGGGAGAGTTTTTCCACTGCTTTTCGTTGTCGGGGAGAAAGTGAAGCCAACTGCTTTTCAAATTCCTCCATTTTTTCCTGTCTTATATCTTCCGCTTTTTGGCGCAGGTCAGCTATCAGGGGATTAACTTTCTGCCGCTGGTACCATTTCAGGTATTCCAATACTTCTTCTTGTACCATTATTTCTACCCTGCGGGCTTCACTTTGCCGCGTTTTTAAATTTTCTTGAATTATCCGGTTTACATCATCCAGATTAAACAGTTTTACCTCCTGAATTTCATCCACGGATGGTTCCACATTCCTTGGAACTCCCAGGTCTACAATCAGCAAGGGCTCTTTCCTCTGGCCGCCAAGTAAAGAAAGCAACCTGCGAGCTGTTATTACATAATGAGGCGCGCTGGTTGCACAAATAACTACATCGGCATATTCCAGGCCGGAATCAACCTCTTTTAAATTAACGGTTTTTCCCTCAAAACGCGAAGCAAGAGCTTCCGCCCTGCTACGGTAATGACTGGCTACCACTACTTCTTTAATCCCCAGGTCAAAAATATTCTGAAGGGTTAACTTGGCCATCTCCCCGGTTCCAATAACTACCAGGCATTTGTCCTCCAGGGAAGAAAAATTCCGGCGGGCCAGTTCCGCCGAAGCGTAACCAAATGACACGGCATGTTTGCCGATTCCTGTTTCGGTATGAGCCCGTTTACCCATAGAAATTGCTTTTTGGACCAGCCCGTTAATGTAGGTGCCTCCCGCTTTTTCCTCCTGGCAAACCAGGAAAGCATCTTTTATTTGTCCCAGGACTTGTGTCTCCCCCAACACAGTAGAATCCAGGCCGCAAGCCACGCGCAGCAAGTGCTTTACAGCGTGTTCTTCTTCCAAAAAATAAAACATCTCTCCCGATATAAAACGGTTATTAACGCTCTTGATTTCATTAAAATAAGAAGACAAATAATGCAGCAGTGTATTTTTACTTTCACACCAGGCATACAGTTCCGTCCGGTTGCATGTGGAAAAAAGGAAACACTCTTGTATTCCCTCCTGCTTTAGCAGGTAATGCAAGGCGTCCCGAAGATCCTTTTGACTTAAAGAAAACTCTTCTCTTACTTCCAGTGGAGCGCTATTGTGATTTATCCCTACCATTGCCAGGAACATTTTTTAAAACCACCTGCCCGATATTTTTTGATTGAAAAAAAGAAGTTGCGGGCGGGAAAACCGGTTTCCGCCTTTCCCGCCCCCAGAAAGGAGCTATCAATAGGTACCGATAAAATTCAACCAGTGTTTTAATTTCACCGGCAATCCTGTTTTGCTATATTAAACCTTCTACCCTATCCCATATTATGGGAACCAGTCTCCGGTCACATCCCAGGGGTGAGCACTGCTTGATTTTTACCCCGGGGTAAAGTCTCTCAGCTTCTTCAACAGCTTCCGGGATATCCTCGGTTATATGTACCCCGGAGGTCAAAAACAAGGGCGCCACCAGTATCAACTCTTTCCCTACATGCACAGCTTTTTTTATGGCTTCCGGCAGGCTTGGTTCTGCAAACTGCAGAAAAGCTGCTGAAACATCTACCTTTTGTTCCTCCCGGTATTCCTGCATAAGCCGGGCCAGTGCCAAAACATCTTTGTTGGCTTCCTCCCGGCGGCTCCCGTGAGACAAAAGAATTACCTCTGTAGTATTCATCATTTTTTACCCCCGAAATTTGGTTTTAGATTTCCTGTTGCAGTAAGAAAGCCTTTCCCCACCAAAGGGAAAGGCTTTCATTGCTGTAACAGGCCGCAGCCAAATAAAAACCCCCGCCTTTTAGGGCAAGGGCAGCATTACACGCCTGCAGTTACCTTCCCTCCGAAGGACATTCGTGCAGTTCAAAAAGGCTGGTTTCCTGGCTTGCGCTTCCTCCTACTACCCACCCCTTCCCGGGATTTACCCGGTGGTTTACGGCAGGGTTGGTCCGCGCTCACAGTAGCGGGGGCTGCCGGGGATTTTCACCCCGTTCCCATTTAACTTTACAAAGCACCTTTTAGAAACTATTATTTTATTTACTAAGAATAATTTTACCACAGCATACCAGCAGGCGCAAGAACAAATAAGAAAGGTAACTATTCACAGTGTGAAAACTTAGAGAATAAAAAGTCCCCCTCCTTTCCCCCACATTATGGTAAGTTTGACCTGTACCAGGTTATCATGAGTCTTAGAAGTTGCAATTATTATTTATCTGCTGTAAACGTTTCTTTATTTTGCATACAACGGCGAGCCTCTTTTATCTGTTCGCGAACAGCCTCGGGAGCAGTGCCACCCCGTAACTTCTTGGCACTTACGCTGGATAAGGGAAAAAGTAGTTCGCTTATTTCATCCAAATCCAGGGCATGATGAAACTGTAGCAACTGTTCCTGGTTTAACTCCTTTAAACTCAAATTTTTCTTTTCACAGTAAGACACTAGTGCTCCTATAATATGGTGCGCTTCTCGAAAAGGAAGACCCTTGCGAACCAGGTAGTCAGCCAGCTCGGTTGCTCCGGAAAAGTCGTTTTCTACGGCTTGCTCCATTTTTTTTCGGTTTAATCTGGCTCCTTTGAGCATTTCCTTACACAGGTATAGAGACTGCTTTACTGTTTCTACGGTATCAAAAAGACCTTCTTTATCTTCCTGCAAATCTTTATTATAGGTTAAAGGTAAACCTTTGAGCAAAGTTAAAACTCCTATCAGTGTACCATAAACCCGGCCGGTTTTACCCCGCACCAGTTCCGCCACGTCTGGATTTTTTTTCTGAGGCATAAGACTACTCCCGGTAGTGTGTGATTGATCAAGTTCAATAAAATTAAACTCTGAAGAACACCAGAGCACTAATTCCTCACAAAGTCGGGACAAGTGCATCATATTCGTTGAAGAAAAACTTAAAAATTCAACCAGGTAATCCCGATCGCTTACTGCATCCATACTGTTTTCATAAAGCCGGGAGAAACCCAATTCTCTGGCCACCCTTGATCGGTTTAAATTAAATCCGCTACCTGCTAAAGCGCCTGCACCTAATGGCATCAGGTCAGTACGATCCTTTACTCCTTCCAATCTTTCGCGGTCCCGCTGCAACATCCAGAAATAAGCCATTATATGGTGAGAGAACAAAACCGGTTGAGCTCTTTGCAAGTGAGTATAGCCCGGCATTATTACTTCCAGGTTTTTTTCCGCCAAATCAATAATTGTTTTCTGGAAGTCTTCCAACAAAGCATCTATTTCACCGATTTCTTTTTTTAAATACAAATGAAGATCCAGGGCTACCTGGTCATTTCGGCTGCGACCAGTATGCAGTTTGCCTCCTGTATCCCCTACTTTTTCAGTTAATCTCCTTTCCAGGTGCATGTGTATATCTTCATCGGCAAAATTTAGTTTAAACTCACCTTTTTTTATCTCTTCCTGCACCTCTTGATGCAATTCCTTCAGGCCCTTTTTTAGAGTAGAAGCCTCTTCTTCGTTTAGCAAATCTGCCTCCCACAAAGCATCTACATGGGCCAGGCTCCCTTCAACATCCTCCGAAAACAAGAGATGATCAAAATGCAAAGATGCGGTAAATCTTTCTACCTGAGGGTCAGTATCAACATCAAAGCGTCCACTCAAAAACCTATTCATTCCTTCTTCCCTCCCTTTGCGCCATTTCCATCATGCCCTGGATTTTTACGGGAAGCCCAAATAAATTAACAAAACCTTCGGCATCTTTCTGATTGTAAAGCTCATCTTCTTCAAAAGTAACCATCTCAGGGTAATATAACGAGTAAGGGGAGCTCCTGCTAACAATTTCCACATTGCCCCGGTAAAGTTTAAGCTTTATGCTTCCGGTTACATTCTGCTGGGTAATGTCAACAAAAGCATCCAGGGCCCGGCGTAGCGGGGTAAACCACTGGCCATTGTAAACCATCTTTGCGTATTTTAAAGCCACCTTTTCCTTGTAATGCATGGTTTCGCGGTCTAAGCAAATATGCTCCAGTTCCTTATGAGCAAGATACAACAAAGTGCCCCCGGGGGTTTCATATATGCCTCGCGATTTCATCCCCACCAACCGGTTTTCTACCAGGTCTACTCTTCCTATACCATGCTTCCCGGCAATTTCATTTAGTTTTTCCACCAGGACTTCGGGGTTATAGTTTATACCATCAATTGCTACAGGCACGCCTTCCTTATAACTAATTTCCACTATTTCAGGTTCTTGAGGGGCTTCATCAGGAGAACGGGTAAACTTAAACATCTCCGGATCAGGCTGGTTGTTGAGATTTTCCAGGGAGCCGCCCTCGTAACTTTTGTGCCAGATGTTAGCATCAATGCTATACATTTTTTCCTTGGTTACAGGGACAGGGATACCTTGTTTTTGAGCGTACTCCACAGCATCAGAGCGTGAACGTAAATTCCATTCTCTCCAGGGAGCCACAATTTTTAGTTCAGGAGCCAAGGCTTTTATGCTTAGCTCAAATCGTACCTGGTCGTTACCTTTCCCTGTAGCGCCGTGTGCTATAGCTCCAGCGCCAGTCCGGCGAGCCACATCTACCATTTTTTTAGCTATAAGGGGACGAGCTATCGAAGTTCCCAACAAATATTTGCTTTCAAAAACAGCACCCGCCTTTAGCATGGGAAAAACGTAATCGGTAAGAAACTCTCGTTGTACCTCCTCTATATAAACTTCTATCGCTCCTGTTTGACGTGCTTTTTCTTCAATTCCTTCCAATTCCTCAAAGCCCTGACCTATATCAGCCGCCATGGCCACCACATGGTAACCCTTTTCTTCTTGCAACCATTTCAATATAACCGAAGTATCCAGACCTCCCGAATACGCCAGAACTACTTTTTCTCTCTTCATATAGCACTCCCTCATTTTTAGATTATTTGAAACAATATATCAATTTAACTGCTTCTTATGTTTTTATTAATTCAAGCAACTATTAATTTAAACCTTAAATTATTACTCGAATCCCAAACGTTTATAAATATGATCTATTTTTTGGAGATAATAGCCGGGTTCAAAGCACTCCTCCAGCTCTTTTTCTGTAAGATACTCCTTAACCTTTTCTTTTTTCCTTAACACCTGGTAAAAAGATTCTCCCTTTTCCCAGGTTGTTTGAGCAGCATTCTGCACCAGATCATAAGCTTCTTCCCTGCTTAATCCCTTATCTATTAGAGCTAACAAAACACGTTGAGAAAAAACCAAACCGTTTGTCTTTTGAATATTATTTAGCATGTTTTCCGGTATAACATGTAAATTGCTAATTATGTAATTTACCTGGTGAATCATATAATCTACTACTGTGGTAGTCTCCGGCAGAGTAATTCTTTCCGCAGAGGAATGAGATATATCTCTTTCATGCCAGAGAGGAATGTTTTCCATAGAAACCTGGACTTGAGAACGAACAATCCGAGAAAGACCACAAATCCTTTCACAGAGAACCGGATTGCGCTTATGCGGCATAGCAGAAGAACCTTTTTGGTTATCTCTAAAAGGTTCTTCAACTTCCCTGATTTCAGTCCGCTGCAGGTTTCGGATTTCCAGAGCAATTTTTTCTAGCATGGCAGCTATCAGGCTTAAAGCAAATACGTATTCAGCATGCCGATCACGCTGTAATACCTGGGTAGACACCGGATCTACTTTCAAACCCATGCATTTACAAACGTATTCTTCCACAAAGGGGTCAATGTTTGCGTAATTCCCTACCGCACCCGATAGCTTTCCGTAGCGGGTTATTTCCCGCGCCCGGGAAAACCTGTCTTTATTCCTCTGCAGCTCCACCATCCACAGGGCAAACTTGAGGCCTAAGCTGGTAGGTTCGGCATGAACCCCGTGGGTTCTTCCCATCATCACGGTTTCCTTATACCGGAGGGCCTGCCTTTGCAGTGTGCTTTCAAGTTGCTCCAGTCCTTCTTCTATTAGAGAGCCCGCTTCCTGTAAGGCCGCTGACAAGGCGGTATCTACCACATCGGAGGAAGTTAACCCGTAATGTACATAGCGGCTTTCTTCACCCAGGTTTTCCGCCAGGCACCTGGTAAAAGCCACCACGTCGTGCCGGGTTTCCTCTTCTATCTCCTGGATGCGTCTCACGGAAAAAGAGGCGTTATTCCGGATCTTCTCCACCGCCTCTTCCGGTATCATTCCCAACCTGCTCCAGGCTTCACAGGCGTAAAGCTCCAGCTCCAGCCATCGGTTAAATTTCTCTTCCAGGCTCCAAATCCTTTTCATTTCCTCCCTGGCATAGCGATCCAGCATGGAACTACCTCTCCCTCCCGGTTAGTTTGGAAACAGGGCCAACACCTGCAAAGGTAGGCATCCTGTAAATATTTAAACCTGTTTTATGTTATATTATATCATTGCAAGTAACTATGGTCTGCTCCCTTTCCGGTCCCGTGGAGATAAGTAGCGCTCTAACTCCAGTAAGCTCCTCTATAGCTTCCAGGTAACGGCAGGCCTCCGGCGGAAGCTCCTCCAGAGAACGGGCACCGGTAATATCCTCCTCCCAGCCGGGTAGCTCTTGGTACTCAGCCCGGCAATCGTAAAGCTCTTCCAGGGAGGCGGGAAATTGCTCCATTTGATGTCCACCGCTGCAAAAGTAGCTCACGGCAATTTTGATCTTCTCCAGTCCGGTAAGTACATCCAGTTTGGTTACCGCCCAACCGGTATAGCCATTTATCCGGGCAGAGTATCGGCCCATCACCGCGTCAAACCACCCGCAGCGTCTGGGTCGCCCCGTGGTGGTACCGTATTCCGCGCCCCGCTGGCGCATCTTTTCTCCCACCTCTCCCGTTTCTTCCGTAGGAAAAGGACCTTCCCCTACGCGCGTAGTATAAGCCTTTATAACCCCCAGGATTTCTTTAATAGAACGTGGGCCTATCCCCAATCCCGAGCATACTCCCCCTGCGGTGGTGCTAGAAGAAGTAACGTAAGGATAGGTGCCGTGATCCAGATCCAAAAATGCTCCCTGGGAACCTTCAAAGATTATCCGGTCACCCCTTTCCAGGCTGTGATGTATTAGCAGGGAAGTGTCCGTCACCAGGGAAGAAAGCCGTTCTCCCAGGGGAAGATAACAGTCCAGTATTTCCGAAGAGTTAAAACCCGGGTGCCCGTAAACCTGCTGCAAGTAACGGTTTTGCAGGGGAAGGATCTCTTCCAGCCTGGAAGCAAAGCGTTTCCTCTCCACCAGGTCCATCATGCGAATTCCACGCCGGTATGCCTTGTCCGCGTAAGCAGGACCTATCCCCAAACCAGTAGTGCCTATCTTTTTTTCTTTCCGCATCTCCTCTTCACCCTGATCCAGGGCCTGGTGAAAAGGTAATATCACGTGAGCCCGATCACTGATGTAAAGTTGAGAGGTATCAATTCCCCGGGCATGCAAACCTTCCAGCTCTTCTATCAAGACTTGCGGATTTATTACCATTCCGCTCCCCAGAATACATATCACCCCGGGATATAGAACACCTACGGGTAAATGATGCATTTTAAAAGTCTCTTCCCCGATCACCACGGTATGTCCCGC
>Ga0207421_10002097_pt1 | contig 25096 bp, 25 predicted proteins | sample SodLakKL_010_SED_4_FD_187542 | JGI IMG/M metagenome (GOLD analysis project Ga0207421, IMG submission 187542) | Alkaline sediment microbial communities from Lake Tanatar, Kulunda Steppe, Russia - 8KL_010_SED (SPAdes) (version 2) | ecosystem: Environmental > Aquatic > Non-marine Saline and... | reverse complement strand
CGACATCTTCCTCCCCCCTGGTGGGGGAGGAATTAAAGGTGGGGGGGGCTTTTCCTCACCTCTAACTTCCCACCTTTCACCTCTCAAAAAGGTGGGAGGGTCTTACTTTTGTTTCTTGCCTCTTGTATCTTACTTCTTAAAAAGGTCTTTTTTTTCTCACCTTTAACTTCTCACCTTTAACTTCCGACCTCTGACCTCTAACTTCTTGAATGGGTGGTCTTTTACCTTATTAATATGGATTCTACCTTCTATAATCTTTTTCCTCTATTTTAATCCGGGTGATCAAATAGACAATGAACATTAAGAATAAACTACTCCAGGCCACCATAATAATTAAGTGATTTCTTAGAATTATAGCAGCAACCACGGCAAATATCCAAACCGTAACAGCTTCAACTTTTCGGGTTCTGTATATAAAAAAAGAGGTGTTTACATGGATAAACTTATAACTACGGCATTCTTAACTTTTTTTGTTTCCCTGGGGGTAATCCTCGGGGGTAGCTTGCTTGGCGCCCTGGGCGCAGTTATAATGGGAAGCCCCCCTGTAAACACCATGCTGGGGCTTGCCGAAGAAATGAAAATCTGGGCCCTGGTTGCTGCGCTGGGCGGATCTTTCGGGGTTATCAAGGCCTTTGAAACGGGTATACTTGGAGGCCAACCGCTTCAACTCCTGCAACAGCTGGCCCTGGTATTTTGCGCTTTTTGCGGCGCCCACCTGGGGTATATCCTGCTTTCTCACATGGCCGGGGGGTCATCGTAAAGTGAAACGCTGCCTTGCTTTCTTCCTGTTGGGTTTTATAGCCGGTTGCATATCCCTCAACCTGTTCCTGGGAAACCAGATAGACAGGCTGTACTGGGAAAAAGAAGAGTTGCGGGTACGCCTTTTTGAAAGCAACGAACGCCTCAGGAAGCTGGAAGAACAGCTTCAGACACACCGCAACCCCACGGTCAACGATGTGCAGATTGAGCTGGAAGATGTTGATAAAAACAGCTTTATGGAACTTTCCCTGCGGGAAGAACTGGGCGCAATTACCCGCGACCTGGTGGGCGAGGAAATTGCCGAAATCTCACCCCACCTGATAAGGCGCCTCCTGGACGGCAGGCAAATACACCTGGAAGAAAGCAGCACTTACGAAATCAAGCTAAACTGGGTAATAATAGACGAAAAAACAGTAATAAACGTATCGGCCAGCCACCTGGAACCCTCCGACTGAACCGTTGTCGCGACCTTCACCGGAGGACAAGCTCAGGAGGAATTAAAGCCGGGTTTCTTGCTTCTTGAGTGGCAAGAAAATAGTTATTTATTATTCTAAAGAAGAACCTCCCTGAGACATCATACGGCGACGCGCGGCCTGCTTGCCTTCTTTTCTCCTTTTGCTTCTCCTTTTGCTCCAGTACTTACGGGACATAAGCAGCCTGCGCTTTTGCCCGTATTTCCGGGCAAAAGAAACAGCAGACAGCAAAACCGCAAAAAGCCAGAACCAGGAAAACACGGAAGGCAGGCCGGCTCCGGACCACGGAAGAAGCACGTAACCGCTCCACAAAAGTGCGGTGCTTGCCAGAAGGCCCCACAGGGCCAGGTACAGAGACATTTACAACACCCCCCGCCCGGGAAACCAAACTTCAGCCAGTGCTTGATAAGCCAAACCCGGTAATCACTTCAGGCTTGTTGCCCTTGTAGTGATTTTATTCCAGGCAACGGCGTAATATTACCCTGACTTCACTTCCAATGGCAGGTGGGTAACCAGCTCACCCGCCCCGGCCACTACCTCCCCCCGATTATTCCATGCCGGGGAAACCCATCTGCCTTACGGCTTCGTAAACTACTATAGCTACAGTATTGGAAAGGTTAAGCGATCGCTCTATACCCCTGATCATGGGAATGCGGCAAATCTGACGGTAAGAGTTAAATATGTAATCCGGGAAACCGCTGGTCTCGCTTCCAAAAACCAGGTAATCGCCGGGACGGTAGCTTAACTGCGTGTAGCAGCCCTCACCGTGGCTGGAAAAAAAGTAAAGACCCCCGCCATGGTAATCGTATTCCTTTAAGAAGTCATCCCAGGAGGGGTGAACCTTTAACTTCAAATATTTCCAGTAATCCAGGCCAGCCCTCTTCAAGTGCCTTTCTTCCAGGGAAAACCCCAGGGGCTCCACCAGGTGCAGCTCCGACCCCGTTAAAACGCAGGTGCGGGAAACGTTCCCGGCATTCTGTGGTATTTCCGGCTCTACCAGCACTACCTTCACCATGGCTACTTCCCGCCCTCTTTCCTGGCTACAAAAGTCAACCGGGGATCACTCCCCTGCGGCACCTCAAAACCAAAAGTAGGGTACACTTCTTCAAGGACAAACCCGATACGCTCCAGGTTGCGTATTATTTCTTCCCTGGTATGTTCCTTTTCAGTGTGAACTTCCCGGTAACTCTCAAAAGAACCATCTTCCTTGCGTAAATAAACCAGAAGCAGGATTTCCCGGATACGCAATTCCGGACGGTAAGAGCTCTCCCATTCAAGTATAAAATCCTCTTCCTCTACCCGGCAGCTCTCCCGGCCTTCCCCGTGGTAAAAGCCGGGGAAGTTCAAGTCAAAAACCAGATAACCGCCCTCATCCAGGTGGCGGTAAACCCCGGAAAAAGCCCGACCCAGCTCCTCTTCAGTAAGGAGGTAATTTATGCCGTCCTGGTACAGCACGGCCAAATCAAATTTGCCCTGCAAATCCAGGTCCCGCAAGTCACCTGCTACAAATTCCATTTCAAGCGAAAGCTCCTTGCTTTTGCGCCTGGCCTGCTCAATCATCTCCCCGGAGCTGTCTACCCCGGTAACCCGGTAACCGCGGCGGGCAAAAGGAAAAGTAGAATTCCCGTTCCCGCACGCCAAGTCAAGCACCCTCTCAGGGGCAATACCGTGACGGCTAACGATTTTTTCTACGTAGCAGCACCAGCCCTCATAATCCACCGACTGCATCAGGTAATCGTACACCCCGGCCAGGCCGGTATATGGGGTGTCCACCTCCCCGGTACCGCCGGAGTTCAACTCCTTTCCCCCGCTGTAGGAGCAAACTTCTTGCAAAAAGCAGAGGTCACACTTAGGCTTCCCGGACAGGCAAACGCTCCTGCCGTGAGCTATAAGCTGGTGGTGCAGGGAAAACCACCTGCCTTTATCTATCCCCGCTTTCAATTCCTTTTCCACCTCTTCCACTTTTTCTCCCCGGGCAAGGCCCAGTCGACGCGAAACCCTGAATACGTGGGTGTCTACGGGAAAAGCGGGTTGTCCAAACCAGGTGCTTACCACCAGTGCAGCCGTTTTGCGCCCTACCCCCGGGAGGGATATTATATCCTCCCAGGTATCCGGCACCCTGCCGCCGTGCTTTCTCACCAGCAACTGCGACATTTTAACCAGGTTGCCGGCCTTGCTGCGGTAAAGGCCGCAGCCACGGATTACCCGGGCCACTTCTTCAGGTGATGCTTCTGCCAGGGCAAAAGCATCCGGGTATCTCTCGAAAAGCGGAGCGGTAACCCGGTTAACCTGTTCATCCGTGCTGCGTGCAGAAAGAATAACCGCAACCAGGAACTCAAACGGGTTGCGGCACTTTAGCGAAGTGCCCGCTTCCGGGTAATGGTAATTTAGGAGATCCAGTATCCTGCCTGCATCTATTTCCGCCATTTCTCGCTCACTTCCGTAACCGCCATTTACCCCATTATACCACTCCACCACATTATAAAACAATTTTCATAAAAGAGGGCGACTTGCGAGGGAAGCCCGCTAAAGAAAGAGTCTGAGCTGAAACTGTAGTCCTCGATATAGAGCCTACACACCCGCCAGCGGAACAACACTACTTGCCTTGCCGGTGTCAAGTGCTTATAACGATCAGCCCTATAACGAAAGAGCAAGCCGGGGGGCTCCCGGCTTGCTCTTTCGTTTGCTCCCCGGCTTACACTTAAGCTTGCACTTAGGTTTGCTCCCGGCTTGCTCTTTAGCTTTCTCTTTCGTAAACAGGTCTTATTCCTTCTGCTGCTCTTCGATGGTTATCAGCCCTTCTTCGTGCAGGGCGGCGAGAACTTCATCAATATCATTTTTCTTATCCGGTGGAAGGCCATCAACAAAACGGTTCAGCTCCTCCTTTTCCACGTGGCTGGTTACTTTTAAACCGCCAATCTCAAAAGTCTTTTCCAAATTAGATCCCTCCCGGGTTTTTAAACCATATTATTCCCCGGGAACATCCATTTTAATTACCGGATTCCTTGATTAAATACCAAAATACTTCAATCAAAGGGAAGACCCGGAGACAGCGTACCGCGGCAAAACCAGCGGGGAGGTCCGGCCGGTGGCAATGCCGGCTTCTTTCAGTTCCCGGCTGTAGCTGCTTACATGCTCCAGCCCGGGTTTGCCTTTTATCTCCACCCCCTGGCTGGTTTCCGCGGCGTGGCGCCCCGCCCTTCTTCCAAATACAAGTATATCCAACAACGAGTTGCCCATCAGGCGGTTCCTGCCGTGTATGCCCCCGGCGTTTTCCCCCGCCACATAAAGATTCTCCACCGAACTGCGCCCGTTTTCATCTATCAGTATACCGCCGTTCTGGTAATGCAGGGTAGGGTATATGAGAATGGGGTCTTTTCTTATATCCAGCCCAAAGCGCTGGAACTGGCGCAGCATGGCCGGCAGCTGCCTTTCAATGGTGCCTTCCCCGTGCACGTAGTCTATAAGGGGAGAATCCAGCCATACCGCGGAAAGACCGCCCGGGGTGGTTATCCCCAGTTCCCTCTCCCGGCATTCCCTTATTATAGCCGAAGATTCCACGTCCCTGGTTTCCAGGTGAAACACGAACTGTTCCCCGTTTATGTTAAGGGGGGTGGCTCCCAGCCCCCTTACCTTTTCCGTTACCAGCAGACCCACCAGCTGGGGAGGATAAGCCGCCCCCGTGGGGTGGTACTGTATGGTATCCATGAAAGCGAGCCTGGCCCCGGCCCGGTAACCCATCACCAGCCCGTCGGCCGTAGCCCCGTAGTGGTTGGTGGTTGGGAAGTCCTGGAAGTGAAGGCGGCCCGCGCCGCCGGTTGCCAGGATTACCGTTTTGGCCAGGATGGTAAAGTATTCTCCCGTTTCCAGGTTGCACATCACCGCGCCGCAGCAACGGCCTTCCCGGTCCAGAAGGAGCTCCACTGCCGGGCTGAATTCCAGTACTTCAATGCCGCGGTTGCGAACTTCATCACGCAGGGTGCGCATTATTTCCGCGCCAGTGTAATCCCTTGCCGCGTGCATCCTTTTCCGCGAAGTTCCCCCGCCGTGTATGGACACCATGGTCCCGTCCGGCTCCTTGTCGAACATTACTCCCAGCTCTTCCAGCCAGCTAATTACCGGGGGCGCATCCATTACCAGGGCCCGCACCAGTTCGGGGATATTGGTAAAACCGCCACCCCCCATGACATCGAGGTAATGCGTCGCCGGGGAATCGTTCATCTTGTCCGCGGCCTGGATGCCGCCCTGGGCCATAACCGTATTGGCATCACCCAGCCTGAGCTTGGTAGCCAGCAGAACCCCGGCTCCTTTTTCTTCTGCCTCCAGCGCAGCGGCCACCCCGGCTCCTCCTCCGCCTATTACCAGCACCTCAACTTCATGGCGGGGTGAGGATATATCAACAGGCTCACTGGTGGTATTTTCCTCTATTGCATTTTCAATCATGGCGGGCGATTCCATTATGTCCGCCAGCTCCCGGGGCACCCGGTCACCTTTGTTAACCCCCACTTTCAAGGAACGAAAACCTTCCTCGATGTAGTCGGGGTGGAAGTTGTAAAGCACTTCCTCCCGCTCTTCAGGGGTCATCCGGGGAAAAGGGTTTCCGGCCCGCGAGGGCCTGGTTTCTTCAACTCTTTTGATAAGCTCCCTCATCTGTGAAGTAAAAGCCATAATTACTCCTCCTTACCGTAAACATATTTCCCGCTATTCGATTTCCCGCCGGTGGTACATCTCTTTAAGTTCCCCGGTATCAGTAGCCATCAGCTTTTCCAGTTCCCCGCCCCATTTGTTTTCTTTAATTTCTTCCACCCGACGCCTCAGATGCTCAGCCCGGGGCACCAGGTAGCGGGAATGCAGGCGGCGGGCCAAAATGGCGGCCTGGTATTGGACTATATTGGCCGGGCAGCGGGAAACACAAAGGCCGCACATCAGGCAGTCAAAGGATTCGGCGGCGGCGCGGCTAAAATCTCCCCTCTGCAGGTAAGCAATACACTGCATCACGTTTATATCCTGGGGACAAGCCTTGGTGCACGAATTGCAACCCAGGCATTTGAAAACCTCCGGGTAAAGCGCGGCCAAAGTAGCCACCGACGGGGTAATACCCTCCAGGGAATATGCAGCCTTGCGGGCCGGGTAAAAGGGTAGCTGGGCCAGGTACATATCGGGCTCCACTTTTGTCTGGCAGGCCAGCCCCACCTTCAGCTGGTAGTCGTTACCCAGGCGGTAAACCGTGGAACAGGCCCCACAGAAGCCCGCCCTGCAACCACAACCCCTTTTCAAGCGGTATCCGGCGTATTCCATTGCTTCCATTATGGTAAGGGAATCGGGCACGGTGTATTTTTTGCCCATCAAATAAATATCTACCATTCCGTTTTCCATGAAATAACCTCCCAACTATTTTTCATCCGGAGGGGCGGGTATATAGCCTTTTTCCATCATCTCGCGGGTTATATCCTGCGAGCGCTTTATAGTTTCTACCGAGTTACGGTAAATCTCCTCCCGGGACAGCTCCACCCTGGCCATCCCTTCCTCTATGGCTTTAAGCGCCGTGGCAACGGCTACCCGGGGAAAGACTTCCCAGTTGCTCATGTCGGGGATAATCTTTTCCGGGTCCAGCTTTTCTTCGGAGGCGCACCGGGCTAATTCCTCCGCAGCGGCTATGCACATCCCGTCGGTTATGGTTTTGGCCTGGACTTCCAGCACCCCGCGGAAAATAGCGGGAAAACCCAGGGAGTTGTTTACCTGGTTGGGGAAATCAGATCGCCCGGTGGCAACTATACGGGCCCCCGCTTCTTGGGCTTCCCAGGGCCATATTTCCGGTATGGGGTTGGCGCAAGCAAATACCACGGCATTGTCTGCCATGCTCTCAATCCATTCTTTCTTTACCGTGTCCGGGCCGGGCTTGGATAGCCCGATCAATACATCCACCCCTTCCAGGGCTTCCGCCGGGCCGCCGGTGCGGCCTTCCCCGTTGGTTTTCTGCGCCAGCCGCCACTTTTCCGGGTTACTTTCTTGCAACTCCGTGCGGCCCGGGTGCAGTATGCCCCCGCTGTCGCAAAGTATGAGATTTTCCGGGTTTATACCAAAAGATAAAAGCAGCCGGGCCGTGCAGATATTGGCCGCCCCGGCGCCCAGCAGGGTAATCTTTGCTTTACCCGGCTCCTTGCCTACAATCCTTAAAGCGTTGATCAGCCCGGCCAGGGTAACCAGGGCAGTGCCCTGCTGGTCGTCATGCCAAACAGGGATTTCGCATTCTTCCCGCAGCCTATCCAAAACGTAAAAACACTTGGGGCTGGCTATATCCTCCAGGTTAACCCCCCCAAACGAAGGCTGCATCATCTTTACAAAATTAATTAGTTCCTCCGCTTCCCGGGCATCAACACAGACGGGAAAAGCGTCCACTCCACCCAGATACTTGAACAGCAGCGCTTTGCCTTCCATTACGGGCATACTGGCCTCCGGGCCTATATCGCCCAGGCCCAGCACCCTGGTTCCGTCGGAAACCACCGCTACAAAGTTGCCTTTATTGGTGTACCGGTAAACTTCCTCTTTGTTCTCCGCAATTGCCTTGCAGGGCTCCGCCACCCCCGGCGTGTACCATATGGCAAAGTCTTCGTAACCCCGCACGCAGGATTTCAGGTTAACTTCTACTTTGCCCCGGTAAAAAGGATGCAGTTTCATGGCATCCTGGCCCGGCTTTTTCGCCCTGGCAAGAAGCTCTTCTTTCTTTTTATCGGACATAAACGCCCCACCTCCCGGATTATTTTATATGGAACTACCCATTGACAGCCCGGCTCTTGCTTCCCACTTCTCACCTCTCGCTTCCCTTCTCTTGCTTTCCAAATACTTCTTGTTACAAACTCATCTTAACTTGCATTATTCTTCTTGCTGGAGCAAAAATCCTTCTCCCGACCCCATCTTAATTTATAATATTTATTATAATTCTAAAATGTATATAACCTGTGGTGACCTGCCCCGTTAACCTTCCCCGTTAACCTGCCCCAAAAATAAAAAGTGACGGCAGAGCCGCCACTTCTACTGTCAAGCAGTTTTATAGCCATGTTAAATATAACCGGCTTCCCGTTAAAGGGGTCCGTTCCAACTTTCATAGACAAATGTCTCATGGTTTCCTGTTTCATAGACCGGGTGCGCGTAGGCCGGGCCAAAAGACCCCTATAATTTTTCCGCAAACAGTTGATTGACCAGCTGCGGGTTGGCCTTGCCGCCGGTCTGTTTCATTACCTGGCCCACCAGAAAACCCAGGGCTTTTTTCTTTCCATTGCGGTAATCTTCCACGGAGGAAGGGTTTTCTTCGATTACTTTATCCACCAGTTCCTCCAGTTGAGCCTGGTCGGTTATCTGCTCCAGGCCCTCCTCTTCTACCACTTGCACCGGAGTTTTCCCCTCGTAAAAGGTCTTTTGCAAAACTTCTTTTCCTATCTTGCCGCTAATATACCCCTTTTCTATCAATTTCAAAAGCTCGGATAAATATTTCGGGGTTAACCCGGAATCGTAAGGCTCCATTCCTTCGGCATTCAAGTGCATCAGAAACTCGCTCATTATCCAGTTACTTACCTGTTTGGGGTCGGGGTAATGCTTCAAGCATTCTTCAAAATAATCGGAGAGGTCCCTGGAAGCAGTCAGTACTTCCGCATCGTATCGGGGCAACCCGTATTCGTTTACGTACCTTTCCACCCGGGAGGCCGCCATCTCAGGGAGCTTAACCCGGGCTTCTTCCAGATGAACCTTCGATAGCTGTAAGGGTGCCACCTCACCATCTACAAAACAACGGTAATCCTGGGCCTGCAGCTTTTCGCGCATCAAGAGTGTTTCTTCTTTATCTTCTTCCCAGCGCCGCGTCTGCGGGGTTACCTTCTCCCCGCGGTCCAAAATACCGGCCTGTCTTTCCACCTCGTACTCCAGGGCTTTTTCCACCGCCTTGAACGAGTTCATGTTTTTTAGCTCCACCTTTTCGCCAAAGCCGGTGCTGCCGTAAGGGCGCAGGGAGACATTGGCGTCGCACCGCAGGCTGCCTTCCTCCATCTTGCAGTCGGAAACCCCCGCGTACTGCATTATACTCTTGAGAGTTTCCAGGTAACTGCGGGCTTCAAAAGGAGACCGCACGTCCGGCCCGGACACAATCTCGATCAGCGGCACCCCGGCCCGGTTATAATCAACCCCAGAATAATTACCACCCGCGCCGTGCACCAGTTTACCCGCGTCTTCTTCCAGGTGAATGCGGGTTATGCCTATCCGGGTGGTGCCTCCGTCGTCGGTTTTTACCTCCAGGTGACCGTTGCTGCCCAGCGGCACAAAATACTGTGAGGTCTGGTATCCCTTGGGTATATCCGGGTAAAAGTAGTTCTTCCGGTCAAACCAGCTGTACATGGATATATCACAGTTCAAGGCAAATAAAGCCCTTAACGCCAGATGCACGGCACGCCCGTTAATCTGAGGAAGGGTGCCGGGAAAGCCCAGGCATATCTCGCATATGTTCTCGTTAGGTGTGGTAGAAAACGAATTGGGGCAGTAGCAGAATAGCTTGGTCCGGGTTAAGAGCTCCACGTGAACTTCCAGCCCAATTATAACTTCATATTTCACTTTAGCACTCCCCTTCCGTAATTCTTTCCTTAATTCTTTTCATATTTCTTTTATTTCTTGTTGCTTGTTGCTTGTTTCTTGTTACTTGTTACTTGTTACTTGTTACTTGTTACTTATCAATTTTTTCTTTTTTCATTATGACATATAATACATGTTATCTATTCTTCCTGTTACCTGTTCTTCCTGTTACCTGTTCTTCATTACCTGTTTTACCTGTTCTTTATTCCTGTATTTCCTTATTCTATATATCCTTTACCGGCAGGTTGACTCCCGCTTCTTTTTCTATCCAACGCGCTACTTCCAGCAGCCACTTTTCCGAATAAGGTGAACCTACCACCTGCAACCCCACCGGCATGTTGTCTACAAAACCAACCGGGACAACTACAGAAGGAAGTCCGGCCAGGCTAACCGGGGCACAGTAGTAATCCCGGCGATATTCACGGAGGAAATTCCTTTCTTCATCTCCAGATGCAAGCGGAGCCGTTTCGGGCACTACCGGCAGAAACAAAATCTGGTGTTTCTGGAGAGCCTCCAGCATTTCATTGCGCACCAAAGTTTTTACCTGCAGGGCCCTGGAATAATAAATTTCATAGTTGTTTTCATTTAAAAAGAAATTGCCTATTACCGTCCGGCGGCGTGCTTCCCGGTTAAACGTGAGGCGCCGCGTTTGGTAATACCATTCCTCCAGGTTCTCTCCCTGGTGACATCGCCCAAACCTGATCCCATCAAAGCGGGCCAGCTGGGAAGAAGCTTCCGCAAAAGCAATTATGTAATAGGCCTGCACCCCGTACCCAAAGTGGGGTAAGTTTACTTCCGCTGTCTTTTCCACCGGGCTGTTTTCTTCATTTGACAGCGCCCCGATCGCGTCTTTTAACAACCAGTAATGCTTTTCCTCCAGGCCCTCCCAGGCTTTTTCCGGGACACCCGCCCTCAAGCCGACATTCGGCAAGGAGACTTTCATTTTAAGAGGGCAGTCCTCCGTGGCAGCGTCGTTTTCCTCAAATCCGGATACCGTTTTCATGGCCAGAGAGATGTCTTCCACTTTCCTGGCCATAAGCCCCACCAGGGCAAAAGAGGGTGAAAATAACATCAACCCGTACTTGGAAATCAATCCCGGGGTAGGCCTTAAACCGGCCAGGCCGCAGTAAGAGGCGCTTTGACGCAGCCTTCCGCCTGTATCGGAAACCAGTGATAAAAAAGAAGACCCGGCCGCCAGGGAAGAAGCAGAACCATCCCCGGCCACACGCTCCGGGTCCCACGGGTTCAGGGTAACCTGGAAAGAAGAATCCCTGGTAGTGCTTCCCATCCCCCACTGGTCCAGGTTGGTTTTCCCCCACATGAGTGCGCCTTTTTCACTTAGCCTGCGGGCCGACATTGAACTAAAAGGGGGGTAATACTCCTGCAGGGCTTCGCTACCCCAGGTAGCCGCGGTATCTTTCCAGCACAAATCATCGCTCATGGTAAAAGGCAAACCGGTTACCGCATCCCGGCTCCTACCCTGCTCTATTTCCCGGTCCAGATTGTCCGCTTCCTCCAGTATTTCTTCGCCGCCTGTATATAAAAAAGCCCTTAACTTGCCCTCCGTTTGCTCCTTCCTGTTTAACAGCGATTCCAGCAATTCACGAACTTTTATATCTTTCTTATTTACGGCTTTTACCGCTTCTGAAGCACTCATTTCCCAAAGCTCCAACAAACCTACCTCCTTTTACAGCCGTTTTAAACCCTATATTAATTACCTTAGTGCATACATACACATATATATACATTCAACTAATCCACTTACCCTGCATTTACTCTTCGCATTTACTCTTCAAGCACGGGAGGAATCTTATAGTATCCTTGCTCAAAAGTAGATGAATTACCGGTAAGTTTCTCCGTCTCTACGGCTTCCCTTACTTCATCTTCCCGGAAAACGTTAACCGCCTTAAAGCTATAATACCTGGGTATAACCTCCTCTGCATTTAACTGCAGGAAAGGTTCCAGCCACTCCTGAAGCTGCCTGATCTCCTCTTCAAGGCTCTTCTTTTCCTCCTCATCAATTTCAATCTTGGAAGAGGTTATGGCTACCTCCAGTATCTCGGGCACGGATTTCATAAAATACCACCTTCTTTCTTCCCTGGTAAAATACAATAATTATTATAACATAACCGCTCTTTATTATAAAATAATTTTGTAACCGCTCAGACAGCTCTACCCTTGTCCCTCCGTAGCATGTTACTCCTTTAATCAACTAAATTAAGCCAAGACAGCTTAATGAATTCGGCAATAAAACAAATAAATCCTTTTTTTAACCAAATATCGTATTTGAGAAGATGGGACAAGGAACCTGTCCTCTTTTCCCATCTTTCTGGCCTGAAGTTTAATATGATACTTGCTTTATATCTTTTAATCTGTTTAAATAAAATAGACATTTGTCAGATGTTTGTAATGTGTGTTGAAAAAGGGGGAATATTTGCAAATGAAGCAGGTAAAAAACATCGTTGCGATAAATGCAAGCCATCGACGGAACGGCTATACGGAGTTCCTTCTTAATAAAATCAAAGAAGGAATTCAGCAGGAAAACGGCACGTTAGACATAATCCACCTGAGCGAGAAGAAAATCCATCACTGTATTTCATGCGGCACCTGTCATACGCAAAAAAGTTTCCTGAAATGTGTTTTTGAAGAGAAAGATGATGTAAAAGATATTTTTACTCGTATCCGAATCGCTGATTTTGTTATCTATGCCACTCCTATTTACATTTTTACTATATCCGGTCTATTAAAAGTGCTGTTTGACAGGTTTTACTCGACCATGAATGTAATGGATTTCTCCCTGACAAAAAGTGGACACCTTTAAAACAAAGATGCTGCAATTGCACGGAGGTTTTCCTCTGTTTCTGTAATCCCCGGGATTTGGGGAGCTTGCCTCTTAAACGGTTATTCTTCCCCGCCTGCAGTTATCGGCAGTATCCATACGCAATCGCCGATTTCCACCATATCTTTGCTAAAACTTCCGGCCCTGGCCTCAATTACGCAGTAAGCCCTTTTGCCGCCTTTAACTACCCTGCCGGGGGGAACGCAAAAACTGTGCCTGCAGACGCGGTTTTCCCAGTCCAAAAACACGATGTCCAGTGAAAACCTCATACCCAGGGTGTGGATAGAGCGACAGGGGATAATGAGCATACCCCTTCCTTCTGGAAGAGAGGGGCGCCCCATTAACCCGATCAACCTGGTAAAATAAGTATCCGCCACCTCGGCCTGGTATAAAAGCACCCTGTTGTTTTTGCTCCGGTTTACCACTTTAACTTTTTCCATTTAATCTTCCTCTCCTCGCCCGGGCACAATTATCTTCCATTTCTATATGACATAATCAGACAAATATCTACAAGTTGTAACCATTAATGTATTTATATTTTTATAAATTTGAAAATTTACTATATTAGAATTTAATTCCCTAGAAGGAATCTTTATATATAATATCGAATTTATTTATCAAAAGTAATTTAAGTAACTATTCAGGCATTTACTGCTGTGCCAGCACAAGATGGTTATACTGTTTCTACCCGGTTTTCGCTGCATCCTGATAGTAGACTCGAATTCGCCTCCACCGGCACAGCAGATGCGGGTTATCTTTTGCCTGACCCGTCCTGTATGGTTAATATTAATTTACGGAGGGTGTGGTGTATGATAATGATACCGAAAACCGAAGGTGTTTTTGATTTATTCAACTGCATGCCTGATCCTGTTGCCCGCCTTAAAGCTGTCCTGGACAACAATCACCGTATTATAGACTTCACCTTTGTAGATGTAAATCCTGCCTTTGAAACCATGGTAAAAAAGAAAAAAGATAATATTATGGGCAAAAAGGTTTTCCCCCTGTTTGGCGCGTATAGTTTGTTAAGCCTGGACAACCTGGCTTCGTGTGCCGAAACAGCGTTTACCGGTAAAAGCACAAGGTACGTTCAATATTCCGACGTCCTGGGCCGCTGGTACGAAATTACCATAGTTAGCAACGAAAAACACTACATTAACACAATTTTCCGGGATATTACCAGCTACAAACTGGAGGAAGCCGATGTATATGAACAAGCAAAAAAATTGCTGGGGGAAAAAGAAGAACATTTCCAGAAAATGATCGAGTTTATCCCCGTGGCCATTTTCGCCCATGACGAAGCGGAAATACTGTTTGCCAACTCCGCAGCTGCAGAATTGCTTAACTTTTCTTCACTCCGGGAACTGGCCGGCAAGTCTTTAAAAGAATTTCTGCCCCCTGAAAGCAGGGATGAATTTGAGCAGGGCCTCTCTTACGTAATAGAAAATGACAATGTCAACAGGACCGTGATGACCCGGCTGTATTCCAATTCCAAAACCCCCGTAGAAACGGAATTGATACTGGTACCTTTTACTTTCCAGTACGGGCATTCTGCCCAGATTGTAGCCTACGATATCACCCGGCGTAAAAATATTGAAAAAGAACTGGTAAAAATGGAAAAGCTGGAATCCATAAGCATCCTGGCCGGGGGGGTAGCCCACGATTTCAACAATTACCTGGCCACACTGCTGGCCAACATCTCCGTAGCCAGGTCCTATCAGGACACGGAAAAAATATTTGAAAGGCTGGAAAGCATGAGGAAAACCGCGCTGGATGCAAAAGATTTAACCAGGCAACTTATTGAATTTGCCGACGGCGGAACCCCCAGCAAAAACAAAACCTCGTTAAACCAGCTGTTAAACGACAGTGTCAAACTCGCCCTGACCGGTTCCCCGGTTCGCTGCAATTTCAACCTGCCCCAAGAAGTTATATGTATTAATGTAGATAAAGCACAGATACACCAGGTGCTGTACAACCTGGCTATAAACGCGGTGCAGGCCATGCCGGAAGGGGGAACCATAAAAGTAAAAGCCGAGAAAGTTACTTTAAAAGGGGAAGATAGAATAGATTATATCCCCCTGCCCGAGGGTATCTACGTAAAAATAACCATACAAGATCACGGCCCGGGCATTCCCGAAAAACATCTGCAGAAAATTTTTGACCCCTTCTTCTCTACCAAAATAGAAGGAAGCGGGCTGGGCCTGGCAACTACCTATTCCATAATTAAAAACCACGACGGCTATATAGACGTGGAATCGGGGGAAAACCAGGGAACTACTTTTACTATTTACCTGCCGGTTACTTTAAGGCACGAAAACAATTAAGCACCTTACAAATTGTTTTGCCAGGCAGTTTGGTAGCAGTACTACTACCACAGCAGGGCCGAAACTTGCTCTTTTAACGCTTCTATGCTGTAAAACACGGTTCCGTCGTCAGGCTGCGGCGGCCTTTTTATCAGGATCACCTGCAAGTTGAGGTCAGCTGCGGCGGATATCTTTTCTTCCAGGCCCCCGGTACTTCCGCTGTCCCGGGTAATCAGGGCGGAAACCCGGTAATGCTGAAACATGCAGCGGTTAAATTCCCGGGAAAAAGGGCCCCGGGCGGCTATTATTTGCTCCGGGCTAAAGTTCAGGCGCTCACAAACCTGGAGAGACTCCAGTGTAGGCAGCACCCTGGCCACCAGCCGTTCTTTTTCCAGTTTAGCGGCAAACCTGTCCAGGGTGCGGCTACCTACGGAAAGAAATATACGTCCCTTAATCCGGTGCGCTTTCTCCACTGCTTCCTCAACATCTTCTACTTCTTCCAGCAGGTAGGGGGAGTGCCGTATTTCCCGGCTACTTACCGCGCCTTCCCTCTCCAGCCGGAGGTAAGGAAGCTCCAGATCCAGACAGGCTTTCCTGGCGTTTCGCGTAACATTAACCGCAAAAGGATGGGTGGCGTCCACCAGCAGCTTTACCCCTCTTTTTCGCATCAGCTCCCGCATCTCCCCGGCATCTTTGCTGCCTTCCCAGATCTCTACACTTGACTTCTCTTCTAAAATCTCCCTGCCGTATGAGGAAACAGCAGCAGCCACGATTTCATACCCTGCTTTATCCAGGGCAGCCGCCGCCTCTCTTCCCTCGGTAGTTCCCGCCAAAACCAGTATCATAATCCGTATCCCCTCGGGGTAATCATTTTATCCGACCACAGGTAAGTGCTGTTGTTGCCTATCACCACGGTAGTAGTCATGTCCACCTGGTGCTCCGGCAACCTTTCCAGGGTGGTTATTTCCACGCTTTCGTTTTCGCGGGAGGCGTTTCTTACTATCCCCGCCGGGGTGTCACTACTTTTGCCGGAAAGAAGTATGTCCCTGGCCCGCTCCAGGTGTTTTTGTCTTCTTTTGCTGCGCGGGTTATACAGCACTACCACGAAATCGCCATCCGCCGCAGCATACAGCCTTCTTTCTATGGTTTCCCAGGGAGTGAGCAGATCGCTCAAGCTGATAACTACAAAATCGTGCATCAAGGGAGCCCCCAGGCTGGCCGCCGCCGCCCCGGCCGAGGTGATTCCGGGAATTATTTCCACATCCACTTCCACAGCGCTTCCGGCCCCACCGTTTTCCGCCTCGCTTTTTTCCAGCACCTGCAACAGGATGCCGGCCATCCCGTATACCCCGGGGTCGCCGCCACTGACCAGGGCAACTTTCCTGCCCTGGCTGGCTTCTTCTACAGCTTTCCTGCAGCGCTGCACCTCCCGGCGCATGGAATAACCAATTACTTCTTTTCCATCCAGCAGCTCTTTTATCAGATCCAGGTACAGGGAATACCCCAGAACCAGGGAACTGTCCTGCAGCGCTTCCCGGGCTTTAAAGGTTATTTCTTTGTTTTCTCCCGGGCCGGTCCCCACCACGTATATTATCCCGCCTGTATTTGCACCGCTTTGTGCCTTCGCTTTTTTATGCACGGTTCTGGACTACCCCCCAAAGTCACAGGAAATGGGCGCCTCTCCCAGCGCCACGGTTATACCGTCAAAAGCCGTCTTGCTTGAAATTACCCGCCCCCGGGAGCTTCCCAGGTAAGCACAGGGCTCGGCCACCGCCCCTATCCCGAGACGATCTTTAACCAGGGGAGAGGAATAAAAAAGGTGTTCCACCAGGGCAATTTCATTTTTATCGATAACCTTTAACGGAACCCCCAGGTGCCCGGCAGCTTCCTTGAAACCCGGTTCAACGGCTTTTTCCTTTACCGTGGCCAGGGTGGAAAGGCAGCGGATATCTTTTTTGTTCCGGTAAAATACTTTTTTTATAGCATCAACAATAGCGTGTGATGAAGCCCCCCGCCGGCTGCCTACCCCGGCAACTATATCCCTGGGCCTCAACACTACCCGGGGAAGTCCGCCCGGGATACGGGGAAGTTGCCAGCTGTTGCTTACCAGCACCACCCCGGCATATTCGTGTTTTGAAGCGCCTCTCCCACTATTGCCGGCAACCGCGTTGCCTTCTGCACTACCTTCAGCCAGCCCCAGCTTTCCGCTTAACTCTTCCAGGCTTTCCACGGTTACATATCCTTTTACCGGCTTTACTAAGTCAATGTGGTCGGGCATATATAACAAAGCGGGATTTCCTTTAAGCTGGCGGGCGCTTAACACCTTGACCTGCCGCATATCCTCAACCTCCCAGCCAAGGCGGGAGGCGACAAGATCCACGGCAGTTATTTCCCGCCGGTCCGTAGCCGTAGTAACTACCGGTACCGCCCCCAGGTGGCGGGCCAGTTCTTCCGCCAGGTCGTTGGCTCCACCCAGGTGGCCGGATAGCAGGCTTACAGCAAAATCTCCCCGGTCATCCAGGATTACTACCGCCGGGTCCTTAATTTTGTCGTTCAGGTAAGGAGCCAGGACCCGGACGGCAATCCCCACCGCCATAACCATGACCACAGACCTGTAATTGTGTACTATTGCCCCGGCTGCGGCCTTCAACCCGCCTTTAAAATAGCGGCAGTTTTTCCCCGGAAATCCTGCTTCCGATGCGCCAGAGGAAAGCTCTTCCTTGATTCCTTCCGGGAGTATCAACTGCGCCGCAGGGTAAACCTGTTTTACCCTGCGGGCCGTTTCCGCTCCCCCGGCAGAAACGGCAACCACGGCCATTTTCCCCGGCAAATATTTTTCTCCACCTCTACTGCTTTCTTCCATCAATAGTGTTCTCCCCGCCTTCTTTCCCGGGTGTTCCCGGGGTATCACCGGCAGACCGGTAACCGTGGGAAAAACTTCTATGATAAAGCCTGGAGAGCTGGTAATCATCTCCCATGAAATCTCCCACCAGTATAAGTGCGCTTCGGTCTATGCCTTCTTCAGCGACTTTTTCCGCGATATTACCCAGTTCTCCACGGATAATTTTTTCCTGCGGCCAGGAGGCTTTCTGCACGACCGCCACCGGAGTATGGGGCGCATAACCGTGAGAAAGCTCTTCTACTACCTCGCTTATCTTCTGTACGCTGAGAAATATAGCCATGGTAGCCCCGTGCAACGCCAGTTCCTTTAGTTTTTCCCCTTCGGGCACAGGAGTCCTTCCTTCTACCCGGGTAAGTATTACCGTCTGGGATACCCCGGGCAGGGTGTATTCTTTTTTCAGCGTTGCCGCTGCAGCCCCCAGGGAGCTTACTCCCGGCACTATTTCATAATCTATGCCTTCTTTTTCCAGGCAGTCCATCTGTTCACGCACCGCGCCGTACAGTGAAGGATCGCCGCTGTGCAGCCTGACCACGGTTTTTCCCCGGAAACATGCCTTCCGCACTACTTCCATGACCTCCTCCAGGGTCATGGAAGCGCTGTTGTAGATATCACAGTCCTCCCGGGCGTGACTCAGTATTTCCCGGTTCACCAGTGAACCGGCGTAAATAACTACGTCGGCCTGGGAAACAAGTCGGGCCCCCTTTACTGTAACCAGTTCTGCATCTCCCGGGCCGGCACCTACAAAATAGAAAGCCTTTCCGCTGCTTTTACTCAAAATTGCTCCCCCTTTTTGCGCGCCAGGATCAGGGAAAAATAAGGTAGCTCTTCCCCACATTCCGGCGCCGCTTTTATCTTTTCCACGCTTTCCCCCTGCTGGCCGCATTTTTTCACCAGCACACTGTTTTCCAGCAGGCCCACTTCTTGCAGGCAGTTTAAAACCCCGCCATAATCGCTGGAAACTTTCATCAGTACTGCACTGTCAAACCGGCCCAGTAATTCCCTGCCAGCTTCCTCTTCACCAGGCTGCCAGGGTAATACGACCATTTTTTCCTCTCCCTCCACCAGGGGAAAATCCGCCGCTGCCGCCGCAGCACAAAAAGAGGTTACGCCGGGAATGGTTTCTACCGGGTAACCCCGCTCCTTTATTATTTTAAAAAGGTATACATAAGTGCTGTACAGCATGGGGTCCCCCAGGGTCAGGAAAGCTGCACTATCCCCGCTTTTCAGGCATTCTTCGATCCGGTCCGCCCCTTCCCGCCAGTGCCACTCCAGGGTCTCCCGGTCTCGGGTCATGGGGAAAGTTAAAAAGTGGAGGGGGATTTTTTCTTTGAGGTGTTCTTTAACCACGGAAAGTGCAGTGCTTTCACTATCTTTTCCCGTCCGGGGCACAAAAACCTCCCCGGCCTCCTGCAGCACTTTAACCGCTTTAAAAGTCAAAAGCTCCGGGTCACCCGGGCCTACTCCAATACCGTAAAACACGCCTCCTGACATCTACCCAAGCTCCTTTTTTAGTATATTTCCTGCCAGGTAACTGGTATTTTCTACACCAGAGGTCAATCTACCACTTGCCTTTTACTGGCCGCTACAATAAACGTGGGGTTCAACGGCTTCATCATGGTGCCCAGCCCCAGGCCATGGCCGCGGGATATGCTAACCGACAATATTTCCGGGGTATCCGAACCCATCCTTTTCAGGCAGTCCATGGAAGAATACAGGGATTCCAGCAAAATACAGTTTACCACCAGTATCCCGCCGGAAATTAGCCGGTCATAGCTTTCTTTCAGCACCGCTTCCATCTTACCGCCGGTACCCCCAATAACCACCCGGTCAACCTGGCCCGTTTCTTGTAAAGCCTGCGGGGCGGATCCGTGAATTATGTTAACATTTTCCAGCCCAAAGAGGCGGACATTTTTCTTTATGGTTTCTACCGCTTCGCCGTTATGCTCCACCGCATAAACCATGCCGTTTTCCATAAGCAAGCCGCATTCCACTGATATGGATCCGGCCCCGGCACCCACGTCCAGGACGCGCAAACCAGGCTCAAGCCTTAACCGGGAAAGGGTAAGGACCCTGATTTCCTGTTTGGTCAGGGGAACGTTTTCCCGGTAAAATGAATCATCCGGTATGCCGGGTGTTATATACTTCCATTTGCCGCTGTTTCCCATTTATTCACCCCCCGGTGCTTATCCCGGACCGTGACCATGCTTCCCCTCCGCCACCTCCAGCACTGCCATAACGTTTAAGTCTTCCGCACAGTACGAAGTAAATTCGCCCGGGCTGCCTCCGCTAATCTTCTCCCCGGGGTAAGAAAGATTTTCGCCCAGGTACACCAGGCGCCCTTTCATTCCTTCCTCCAGCATCAGGCGGCAAACCAGGGCCGGCTGTTCACCGTCTTCGGTAAACAGGCCCAACCTGGGATGACCCCTTATCTGTTCCGAAAGGTCGCTTATTTCCCTGCCGTGCAGGCTTAATATACAAGCATCGTGCCAGCTAACCTTGATACGGGCAAAAAAATACTGCATGGCGCTAATGCCGGGAACTACTTCCAGTTCATTTTCCGCAAAATAGCGTTTCAAATAACTCATCAAGCTAAATAAACCGGGGTCCCCGGAAACCAGCACTCCCACTTTCTTTTGCCGCCTGCGGTCAGCCCTTATGGTTTCCACCAGCAGGGGTAAATTGCCGGTCACCTCTTGCTTTTCCCCGGGAAAAGCGGGAAACAACTGCAGGTTTCTCCGGCCACCGTATACTACATCACAAGAATACACCAGTTCCGTCACCCCGGGAGTAACCCAGGCACTACCGCCGGGCCCTACTCCCAGGACCATTATCCCGGACATTTCCATTCCTCCAGCATTTTGGCCGCCCCTTCGTCCCTGGCAATAATTCCTTTTTTTAGGGTAAATAGCACCGTGCCCACTTCGGACCGGAAACCTGTATATTCTTCGGCCCGTGCGCTTATCTTCGCTGCCAGGACTGGAAACATACCCCCCGCGCCTTCGTTTTCCAGCAGCTCTACCATTTCCTCCGTATTTACGCTCTCTTGCATCAAAGATATACATTCCCTGGAAACTCCACGAAGCGCGGCGTACGCGGCCAAAATTTCAAAACGGGCATCGGCCTTGCGGCTGTGGGTTTGAAATATCCCCGCAGCCAGCTTGAGCAGCTTGCCCGGGTGCCCCACCAGCAAGATCCTGTTTATGCTGTTTTCTATACAGCGGTCAAGCATAAAGCCCGCGTAATTGCTCATCTTGAATATATTTTTCTCCGGCAGACCGAGTTCCCCCCGGGCTGTTTCTTTCCCGTAATTACCTGGCACCAGCACGGCAAAACCGTCGCAGCCGGGTGCATGCATCTTTACCTCCAGGGCCAGGCTTTCCTGCACGGCGTGGCTGGACATGGGCTCCACTATACCGGTGGTGCCCAGGATTGACAGCCCCCCCTGGATACCCAGCCGGGGGTTAAAGGTTTTCTGCGCCAGCTCCTCCCCTCCCGGGATCACCAGCTCTACCCGGACCCCCTTTTCCGGCGGCAGCTCTTTTTCTACCTCGCTCTTTATCATCCGCATGGGTGCGGGGTTTATAGCGGGCTGTCCCACTTCCACTTCCAGGCCGGGCCGGGTTACCATACCTATTCCTTCCCCGGCACAAACTTCCACCCCGGCTCCCCCCTGCAGCAATCCCACGCGGGCATATATTTCCACCCCGTCAGTCACATCGGGATCATCCCCGGCCTCCTTTTTAACGGAACAAACCGCCTTTCCCTTTTCCAGGCCGGTATACTGCAGCGGCAGACGCAGAGTCGCCCCTGACGGGAGAGTAACTTCTATGCAATCCAGCTTTTCCCCGGAAAAAAGCATAGAAGCCGCAGCACGGGCGGCAGCTGCGGCACAAGTGCCTGTCGTATAGCCGCGGCGCAGGACCTGACCTTCTTTTACAATGTGCTCCCGGGGGAAATACTCCTTAACCACGGGGAGTTTCACCTTCTTCCTGCCGCCTTTCATTCACAAACCCTTTAAGCAGGGCGTGCACAATTGCCACTGCAACCGTGCTACCCCCTTTTTTCCCGCGGGTAATTATATAAGGAAGTCCGCTGCGGCGTAGTTCTTCCTTGGATTCTTGCGCACCCACGAACCCCACGGGCACCCCTACAACCAGGGCGGGATTTATTTCGCCCTTTTCCGCCAGGTTTAAAAGTTCAAATAAAGCTGTGGGAGCGTTACCTATTATATAAAAACTGTCCCGGTGGTTTTCCGGGGCCAGCCTGATGTTGGCCATGGCGCGGGTTATCCCTTCGCCGCGTGCCATTTCACGAATTTGTGGAGTATCTACAAAACAATCTACTTCCACTTGCGCCTGCTGGAGTAAAGAACCATTCAACCCGGCACAGATCATGCGGGTGTCTGCCAGCATGCGGCATTTACCTTCCCGGATCGCTTTCTCTGCTATTTCAGGCGCCGTTTCCGAAATCTCCGTTATATCAGCGTATTCCGGGTCTGCAGTAGTATGTACTATGCGCTTTATAATCTGGCGGTGATAAAAAGGCAGGGCATCTCCCTGCATCCTTTCCTGCATTATTTCATCAATAATCTGCATGCTTTCCTCTTCTATTTGCGCGGGATCGGTTATAAATTCCTGCATCTCTCCTGTAACTCCTTCCTGTAACTCTTACCTGTAAATCCTTTATTGATCACAGATCACAGATTATAGATCACAGATCACAGATTACAAATTACAAAGACGGTTCTCCTTTACTGAATTTCAACCTGCACTCTTATAAAATAATAGCACTATTACCCCTGAAACTACAACTATAATTTTAATGCTGCTTCTGCACTAACCTTAAAACCAAAAACAGAAATCGAAAACAAAAATCGAAAACAAAAACCGAAAAATCTTCCTAATCCCCGGAAGGGGAAATTAAAAGTGGGAGCTTCTAATTCTCCTGGCTTTCACCTCCAGAGTAGTTACTTTTGGTTTTTGTTTTATTTCAAATAGCTCTCTACCCCTTTAAAAATACCGGTTATCAGCTTGTCCTGATAATCCTCGCGGGACATTTTTTCATCTTCACGGGGATGGGACATGAAGCCCAGCTCTACCAGTATTACCGGCACTTCAGACCAGTTAAAGCCGGTAATATCGTTCCTGGGGAACAAACCTCTCTTTTTCGCTCCCGTGGAAAAGAGCATCTCTTCCATAACCAGTTCACCCAAATCCAGGCTCTCTTTAGCCAGTCCTTTTTCCAGGTATGCATTATCCAGGCCGGGATACAGGACACTTATGCCTTGTACTGAAGGGTCCGGGTAATAATCGGCGTGGATCCTCAAGTGCACATCGGCCCCGGCTTCGTTGGCCATAATAGCCCTTTCCTTGTTGCTAATATCCACCTCATGGGTTTCCCGGGTCATAATTACCCGGTACCCGTTTTCCTGGAACCTCTCTTTTAACTTAAGGGAAACCTCCAGGACCAGCTCATACTCGTACACCCCGGTTGATACACCCCTGGTGCCCCGCGATACGCTGGGTTTGGTTTGAGTAGAGCCCGGGCCGATAGGCTCGGGAGAATGATTGGCTTCAGCCTGATGCCCCGGGTCTATACACACCAGGTAAGATTCATTGGTTTCTTTGCCGTTACCTTTGCTTCCCCCCACCGAAACATCCTCTTCTACGGCCTGAGTTTTACCCTCCGCGGTCAAGGATTTTCCAGTTGCATCTCCTGCATCCTGCAGGTTATTTTTTTCCGTTACGCTGCTGACTTCTTTATCATAAAAAATATTCTCAAAAACAAAAAAATCCGGCAGCAAACCGGTTATATAACCCGCCGCTACAAAAAAAAGAACAAGCAGCAACAGCAAACACCTGGCAACCAGGCGCCTCAGGGCGGGGGGCTTAGAATGTTTAGAACGCCTTAAATTATTACTTTTTAAATTATTACTTTTACCCAACAGTAATTCACCTGCCACCTCAAAACTTCCCTGCCGCAGTGCCAGCCAAAAGGTAGGGAGCTATTAACAAGTTGTAAGTTGTCAATGCCGGTTTAAAGTGTGTATAACCACCAGCTACACCGGGGAGAAAAATATCTTGGCACTGTGGGCGTACCAACCACAAACCTGGTTTGCACGTCACAAGTGCCAAATGTGTAAAAACATATCTTTTGCGGGTCAATGTACGGCGTATCGAATCTTCCTGATTAGCCGGCTATCGATCCGTCCGGGTTGTAGTAGGTACCTTTACCGGTAGGCCTGCCTTCTTTAAATTCGCCCACGTATTTTACACCGTCCGCCCAGGTATATTCTCCCTGTCCATCGGGCCTTCCGTCCTTGTATTCACCTTCATACCTTTCTCCGTCGGGGGCAATGAAAACACCCCAGCCGTGCAGTTTTCCATCTTCAAAACCACCGACATACTTGGCGCCGTCCGTCCAGGTATATTTGCCCTGTCCGTGCGGCCTGCCCTCCTTATATTCTCCCTCGTATTTTACGCCTTCCGCGGTGATAAAGAACCCTTTGCCGTGCGGTTTTCCTTCTTTATATTCTCCCTCGTATTTGGCCCCATCCGGCCAAAAGTAAATGCCCCAGCCGTGGGGTTTGCCATCTTTGTATTCCCCTTCGTATTTTGCCCCGTCCGGTGTAGTATGCGATCCAAAGCCGGTAGCTGTGCCCGCGCCCGCCGTAGTTTCAATTCCACTTTCGTCCGCTTTTCCGGCTTCAGCCGGGATATCCACTTCCTGGCTGTAAGACACTTCTTCCTGTTCTTCCACCGGCTCCTCGTATACTTCATGTTCCTCGCCCGGAATGCCTTCGGCTTCGGGTTCTTCTCCAATACCGTGCTCCACCGGGCCGGAAATTTCATCTTCAGGGCTGCCTAAATGATCAGCTGCCTGCTCTTCAAATTCCCTCTCTTGCTCCTGTTTTTCCATTTCTATTATTTCTTCTTCCGGCTCTTCACTTTCCGCAGGAGCTTTTTCTTCCTCATCTATAAAAGGCACTTTTTCAGAATCATCTACGGGCGCAGAGCTTTCTTCCCGTAAAGGCTCCTCCAGCGTTTCCTCTTCCAATTCACTGGTTTCACTGGTTTCCAAATCGCCTTCCTCTTCTTCAACCCCGTAATCCATCTCCAGCGCAGGAGCTTCCTCGTCATCAGCAGCGGGTTCGTAAGGAGCTTCTTCCTCTTCTCGCCTGGGCTCCGGCTCTTCTTCCACCCCGTAG
>Ga0207421_10002096_pt1 | contig 25110 bp, 15 predicted proteins | sample SodLakKL_010_SED_4_FD_187542 | JGI IMG/M metagenome (GOLD analysis project Ga0207421, IMG submission 187542) | Alkaline sediment microbial communities from Lake Tanatar, Kulunda Steppe, Russia - 8KL_010_SED (SPAdes) (version 2) | ecosystem: Environmental > Aquatic > Non-marine Saline and... | reverse complement strand
TCTTCTTTTCCTCTTTCAGACCTTCGGCTATAAGCTGCCGGATTATGGTGGAACGGTCCTCCATCCTTTCTTCAGCTAGATCTTCCGATTCCTCTAACAGATCTTCCGGGATCGTGACTGAGATCCTTTTAGTTTTCATTCTTTACACCTCCTATATCCTGCTTTTAGATATTTTGAAACTATTTCGGGTGAGAGCCAAGAGAAGTTAGATAGATCTTCGATACACTCTTCATACGATTCTAACGTTATGATATCTTCTTTCAGAGCTTCAAGAAGTATTCCGAGCGTACTCCTACATGATATACCTTTATTTTTCGCCATCTTTCTCACTTCCATATCATCCGCTAACAAGATCTCCCCTTCCTCTTGCAAGGCTAACATCAATGCCTCGCTTTCACCGCTTCCAAGACCGGATTTAAGATCTTCTGCTCGCTTGGAATGTTCCTCATCTAATTCTTTTACGCGGATGAATTCCTGTATGTTCCTTTCAACCTCGTATGCGTCGGAATACCCTTCGTCCTTGCCTTTCACAACTACTTCCTCATAAACTTCATAGGGAATCCAAACTTCTTCATACAATTCTCTCAAGAGTTCGGTGCGCTTCAACTTTGAGAGAAGTATCAAAGGTGAACTGTCGGAAACTGTATTCATCTATCATAACACCTGATTACAATAGTGTAATTTGTAATATATAAACCTGTTCTTTAGTGTAAAGAAGAATTTGTTTTAAATAGCCTGTTAGCCTTTCAGCTTGCTATTTGGCTGTCGATGAAGACTACACCTACGAAGAAGGCGGAAGAAGTACTTTCTCAGTATGAAGTGGAAAAACGATTTTTATTCGTTCCGGACAAAGAGGAAGTGACCTCAGACTCTCTTGAGGTGATGGACGTGAGGGACCTTTCGAGAACATAATAATAGCCATTATAGTAAAAGTGGTGAATCGGTAGGGGTATAGTCAATGATCCGACTTTTTGTACTCGCGAGGAATTAAACATATTCCTCTTAGTCACAAAATAAATTTTGTTCCTACAAGGAATTAAACATATTCCTCTTAGTCACAAAAGTGAATTTTGTTCCTACAAGGAATTAAACATATTCCTCTTAGTCACAAAAGTGAATTTTGTTCCTATGGGTGGTCTTTGTGATTGAGATTCTAGTAGATTTTTAGAAAAAAGTTATTTATAATTCCTTAGTCCTTAATGGGATAAAGGAAAGGTTGACATCTGATATCATGCTGTTCAATAAAAAAGAAAAACAAAAATTAAAGAGACAACTCAAACAAAAAAACGAAGAACTGAAGAACTGCAAGGAAGAGAAACAGATATATCGCAGTTCTTTGGACCTGATCCCAGAGCCATTGATCATGGTGGGCGAAAACTACAAGATCCAATTCATCAATCAGGCCGCTTCTGATTTTTTAGGTATATCTACGGAAGAATGGATAGGGGAAAGATGTGACACATTTTTCGTTTCCAATTTAGAACAGGTAAACAAATGTCCTATCAGGACCGCAATGATGGAAAAACGAGAAGTGGAGAATGAGGTCGAGTCACGCTTCAAAGGGAAGCACAAATCATTCCTGAAGTTGAAGGGAGTACCACTGATAGATCAGAGAGGAGATGTAACAGGTGGAATAGGATTGATCAGAGATATTACCCGAGAAAAGAAGACCCAAAAAGAATCCAATCTTATGATAGATGAAAATCCCGTTCCCATGATGGTATTGGATGGTGATGGAAAAATCGAGCGGGCTAACGAATCCATGAGATATTATTTCGATCTTCAAGGTGAAAGATTAACAGGCGAGTTAGTAGGGGAAAATTTCGATTTTTTAGAGTCTTTTTGGAACGACATATTTGGAAAAAAAAAGGAAGTACTCAACGAATATAAAACGTTCGAAACAGAGGAGGAAGAAAAACATTTTCTGATCTCAGGCATCCCTCTGAACTCGAGGATTCAAGGATCTAAATTCCTAGTGATCGTCGAGGATATAAGCGATAAGAAAAAAGTGGAAGACGAGTTCGAAGAGCTCCAGAACCGGTATGAAGCGGTCATAGAAAACGCTCCACTGAGTGTCTGCATAACTGACTTGGATGAGAATCTTCTCTATGTGAACCAACACATGGCGGACGAATTTGGATATACGGTCGAAGAACTCGAAGGAGGGAATCTTTTAGATCTGATGCCTGAGGAAGAGCATAAAAAGGTCAGAGAGGGGACAGAAGAAAGGACAGAAGGAGAAAGAGGTAGTTATGAACTCACCTCTGTAACAAAAGACGGGACGAAGATGGAGACTTTGGTGAGCGCCGCCCCTTTCAAAGGCCCTGGTGATGATATAGACAAGACGATCGGTTTTATAAAGGATATCACGGAATTGAAGGAACAGAGGAGAACTAGAAAATATCTGGAAAATCAGGTAGAAAGGATACTGTCGAAACTTCAAAAGGCAGAAAGAGGAAACTTGGATATTAGGATCGAGAAGGAAAAAGACGACGAGATCGGCAAGTTGATCGAAGGTATCAATCACATGATATCTAACTTCAGGAGAGACATTGAAGATATCCGGATGGCAGCTGGTGAACTTCGAGAAGCTTCACAGGTGATCGCAACTTCTTCTGAAAAGCTGAACACAACGGCAGAAAATGTTGCTGAATCTGTTCAGGAGATATCGAAGGGTATCCAAGAGGAAACTAAAAGTGCGGAAGAATTAGCCCGGAAAGTTGAAGACGGAGCTGCCAACATAGAAGAAACATCTGCCTCCGCGAATGACATAGCCTCTTCTGCAGAAGAGACCGCTGCCAAAACGGACGAAGGTATGGAACATGCCGTGAAAGCCTCGGAGATGGTGGATGATCTTCAGTCTATACTGGAAGAGACAGCTGAAAAAGCTACAGCTCTAGGCGAACAGTCCGACAAGATCGGTGAGATAATAAAGACGATATCAGATATAGCGGACCAGACGAATCTACTAGCTCTCAACGCTTCAATCGAGGCCGCTAGGGCGGGAGAACAGGGTAAAGGTTTCGCAGTTGTAGCGGACTCGGTAAGAGAACTGGCCGAAGAGACACAGGAAGAAACAGAACACATCACGAAATTGATAAACGACACTCAAGAAAATGCCAATAAAGTAGTGGAAGACATCAAAAAGGTGAAAGCTAAATCCAATGAAGTCGATGAAGTCACTCACCAAAATCTGGATTCATTGAGGGCTATAAAGAATTCTACAGACCTGGTTTCAAAAGCTATTCAGGAGATATCGCAAGCTGTTGATGAGGTGGCAGATGATCTTCAGGAAGGGGCCCTAGATGTGGAAAAGATGGTCAATATCGTAAACGAAAATTCTAATCTGGCTGAATCAGTAGCTGCCTCTACAGAAGAACAGAACGCTTCTGTAGAAGAACTATCTAGTTCTGCAGAACAGTTGGCTAGCTTGGCCGATAATCTATCTAAAATGGTTGAGGAATATAAACTTGGTTGAATGAAAAGGAGGTATTAACATTATCGAGGAGAAGACGGAATCGATGGAAAGGTCCAAACAGATAGTGATATTCAGAATAGGGGAAGATTATATATCCTGTCCGATAAGCCAGGTGAGAGAGATAATCCAGCTGGAGGAAGTGACCCCTGTACCTTCCACACCTGAAGAGATTAGAGGTATAATCAACAGGAGGGGCGAGATAATAACTATAATCGATCTTCCGAAGGTTTTAGGTATCGATGTGGAGCTGAAAGAGACCGAGGCGCAGTTGATCATACTTTACCAGGAAGATGAGAACATAGGTGTGATGACTTCCGAGGTTACGGAGATACCGACGATAAATGAGGAGGATGTGGAGGAACCCTCGGAGGCGCTAGAATCTCCAGTGAATAAAAAATATCTGAAAGGCATAGTCAAACACGAGGGTAATTTAGTACTTCTGACCGATCTATTAGGAATACTAGAGAACATCTCACAAGAAGGAGTGAAAGAGATTGAAGAAGTCAGCAAAGCGTCCTTAGATTAAAGAAAACCTTCCTTCATATCTTCATCTCTATCTTCATAGACATGGAGTTCACGTCGAATTTTACCGTTCTTGCTTTGTTACCCCCTACGTCTTCACCAGTTATCTCGATATTTCTTTTTTCCAAAGATTTCTTTATAGCTTTCACGTTTTTTTCACCGGGGGCGCCGTCAGACTTGAAAGAAAACATCTGAGCTCCTCCTGCGATCTTCGCTTCGAGGTTATCTTTGTCTCCTCCATGGGTGATTATTTTTCTGACCAACCTTTTCACCGCTGGTTCAGGGTACATGGCCGGCTTGTCCAATCTCTTTTCGTCGTTACCCTCTGGAGCCAACACGTGAGCCATACCACCCACTTTATTTGTCCTATCATATATCACAAGGGCGATGCATGAACCGAGAGACCTAGCGATCAACTCTCCGCTATCTTTGATTACTTTGAATTGTCCTATACCGACTTCTTCTTTATTCATAAACCATCACCATTCAATCGAAATAATCTACAAATTCTTTTATAATATCATCACCCAGTACGAGTATATATCTACCCTCTATACCTAGGTCTTCTGAGGCAAAGGGTACTTCGGCTATCATAACCTCTTCTAAATTCTGAGTATACCTGATCATATCAGCAAAGAACGAACCGATCATATCATGAACTATCTCAGGAGGATCATGAAGGATCGAAGTATCGAAATAATCGCTGACCTCGCCTAGAAAATTGCCGATCACTATGTTTCCAACTTCTTTCATAGTGCTCATCTCCTCCTGGCCGAACTTACCGAATCTTTCGTCGATGTTTCTATCCAATAAAACATTGACCAGTTTTCGAGTGCTCTCCTCCGGCATCATGAAAAATGTGATGCCTCCTTTCTCTTCTTTCAATTCGGACTTCACTATGAAGGCCATGTCCTCCTTTTCCATTTCAGCTTCGTACAGATCAAAGGCGTCCTGGAGGTTGTAAACGTCAGCGTTTACCGAAAAATCGATCATGGTCGAAATTGATCCAGCACTTTTTTTCCCAGCTGTCTCCAAAACACCCTTCAATATCTCCTGTTGGTTATCTTCAAGCATCTCAACCATGCTACAAAACATAACATACATATATATTTATTTCCCCACCAGGTGAGTCGAAGTCCGATCTCAAAGAAGATTTCTGACTTCGAGCGGTTTTTTCAAATCAAGATCGGATGCCTGTCTTTCATATCTTCAACTTCCTCTCCGAGTTCTTCCATAAGGACCGCTACTATACCATCTAAAAATATCATGGCAGTATCTTCAAATACCGTACCCAACGGAGCGTATCTGTTGTCTTCTTCTCCATTTTCTATATCTATTATAACTTTTATGTCGCCAAATTCTACTAAAGTAGACTCCGGACTAGCAGAGACGACTATGATGTCAGCCCCGGGGACCCTCTCATCGACTATGCGGGCGGTCTGTATCGCGGTTTGAGTTTCACCGGTTTTAGAGACCAAGATAACACAGTCTCCTCCTTTGACTGCAGGAGTTGTAGTCTCTCCTACAAAATGTGAATTCAAGCCCAACTGCATCAGACGCATTGCGAAGGTCTTTCCGACGAGACCAGATCTTCCGGATCCGTATACGAAAACATTGTTTGAAGAGGAAATCAGTTCAACCGCAAGATTGATCTTATCGAAGTCTGGATTTTTCAGTGAAGTTCGTATGGTATCTAATATATATTCCATACTTTTTTTCAATATTTCGTTTTTCTCGGTGTCATTCATCTTTTTTCTCTCTCCTCAATTCTTTTCCAATCTCTCTTGTATATATCCTCTCAAATATCACTTTCATGTACATCGCGTCGTGTTCTTTGAGTGGTGAGGTTGAGATTATATTTATGTTTTCTTCCGATTCAACAAGATATCCTACCATGTCTTCAAAATGCAGTTCTCCGCGTTTTATGGGTGTCATCCGGAATTCGTCCCCTCTTCTCTTCTCCACACCGGAAAAATTCACATGATATTCGTCCTGCACAAAATTACTGCACATATCGAAGATCTCGGCGAAATCCTCCTCCTCTTCTAATGGATACCTATCTTCGACCTTGGTATGCGCGAAGTTTATAACGGGAACGGTGTCAGACACCTGTTTACATACTTCTAAAGTTTCATCGAGATTGCCATAGATGTCTTCACCTTTTTGGGTCTCTATCCCGATCTTTATCTCGTTCTCGCAGTTTTTTGACATCCAGTCTCTAAGATCTCTAAGGTTCTCTACGACCGCTCCCTCAATATCTCCCATATCCTTATCTTTGTCTTTAAAACCAAGATGGGTAACGACCGTATCAGCGTTCAGTGTATCCGCCATGACAGCCCCGTACTGAAAACATCTTTTGGATTTTTCTACAGGATCTGTATCCTTCTCGGTGAATTTCATATAATAAGGGGTATGGAGAGTTACCTTGATATCCAATTCCTTACTCAACCTCGCGAGCTTGGAAAACTTGTGAAAGTCTTCAGCTACCCCTCCTGTGATGGAATGTGTCATATCGCCTCTCTCCAATTCTTTATCCATGTCATCGACAAAGATCTCTCTGAAATCTCTTCCTCTGTTCACTCCGATGATGAATTTTCCAGGCACTTCCTTCGCTTTGAGCCCGACCTCTTCATCTTCAACAGGTCTAGTTCTGACTTTAGGCCGAAGGAATTGGACTTCGAAGGAGCTGAGTCCTAACTTATGGACATCCTTCAAACCATCCTCCAATGTTCTTCCCTTACAGGAAAGGGGGATACCGCTTGGACCAAACCGGATCATTTGCTTGTTTCCTCCCGATCAAAATTCTTCATGTCCAACCGGATTGCAGATGAACATATTTAAATTTAATCATCGCTTCTCAAACTATAACAAATTTCAAGGTATATTATTGTTTCCTACTAAAAGATTTATATATGAAAAACCCCATCTCATACCAAAGATCAGATGTCTGACAGGTGAAAAAATGAGGTATAGGAGCATATTTAGTTTGGTAGTGGTTGCCCTGCTGGTACTTTCACTGTTCTCTGTGGTTGTGATCCACGGAGAACCACAAGATAATATTGATGTCTACTCTACTGATTCCGAAGGCAACGAACGGGATGAATTTTTTGAGACTTTAAACATATATTTTAAAATACACGATGGTGCTGAAACTGAATATAGGGTAAGATTGTATGACGATGATGAAAGTCTAGTTTCACAGAGGAGGATCGTAACTGACGGAGATGGGAACTATTTCAGCCATGATGAGGATGTTTTTCTGGAACACGAAGGACCGGGTATTTATGAGATTTTAGTAGAAGAAGATGATGGGGATGATGAGGCTTCTCACGAGGTGCTGGTTTACGATGAGCAAGACCTTACCCAGGAATCTAGTGTTCATACCTATGACTCCCCTGAGAGAGAAGAGGAGGACGAAAAACGGACTTTTGCAGAGCATGAGACCATATACTTCACAGCAAAACTAAGAGACCAGTTTGGTCATCCCCCCGAAGAATTGGGAGATCCGATCATAGGAGATATGATAGAGGTATACGCAGAGAGAGATGATATTACTATATCGGTAGGCCAATATCTTCCAGGCCAATTGACTCCTGAAGGCAATCTCGAGGACGACATCGAAGCTGAACGATTCCCAGAACCTGGGAATTACGAATTAGTTGTGAGGGATAGTTGGACTGGAGAGGAATTTGCAAGAACAGAGTTCTCACTGATGTATATGCGTATAGAGATAGATGATGAATACACACAGGGGCAAGAGATGGAGATAAGGATAGAGAGTAATTATGAAGTTCCTGTTGATATCAGGATAGAGGATGAGGACGAAGAGCTAATGGATGCAGATAACGCGTCCTGGGAAGATCAGGAATTCAAAAATGAGTTATGGGTCAATGAAACGACTATACCTGAAGATGCACCAGATGGTACATACTACGTTAGAGTCTTTGATTCGGACGAAGACATTGAACTAGCGGAAGAGGATTTTGAGTTAGAAAAGTATTCTCTGGAAGCTACGACGGACCGGAACGCATATCTTCCTGAAGACTCAGTAGATCTTTTCTATACAGCGGAAAGATTGATCGATGGTTCGAGGGCTGAAGATATGGATGTTCAGATCAGGTTAAGATATACTGACGAAGATGATGAAGAACAAGAAGATATGCATTATCCTTCTTATGACGACCATTTCCAATTCGATATACCTTCTGATATCGAAGTCCCGAGTGGTCTTGAGATCGATCTATGGGTCAACGAAACGGGTGAGGAACACACCACCCATTGGAGTGGTGACGTGTATGTAGGTTCCCTCGATTACAGTTATGAAACGGATGACGATGTCTACTTACAGGGAGAGAAGGTCTACGTCACCGCTGAAACCTACGTGGAAGAAACCGATATATCTGTGGAAGACGCATCGGTAACGGTCGATCTTATGCAGGATGGTGAATCTGTGGGTGATGGACAATACCGGAGCACTCTTGAAACCGATGACAGCGGCAAAGTTGTGATCCCCATCCACCTCTCCGAAGACATCGAACCTGGTTACTACCACGTAAATGTCAGTGCGGAAAAACATGAGACGATGTTATATCCTGAAGAATATGAGATGCTGGAGATCCAGGTGATAGATGAGATAAAGAGGTTGGATGTATCGTTGGATAGAGATCAGCACAGCTATTCCCCTGGTGAAGAGGTCGTGGTCGAGTATACAGTTACGGATCAGGGCGAAGAAGTGGACGCTAATGTGAAATATGATGTCATCAAAGGAGATGTCCGACAAGTTTATGAGAAAGGTTATGCAGAGGACGGAGAGATAGTTTTTAACATTCCAGAAGGATTCAATCAGGATGAAGATCTTTATTTAAGAGTAGAAGCTAAACAAGATCAGGAAACTACCGGTCAGTCATACATGAGGATTCCTGTGCTTGAGATGGACTTACTATTGAATGCGGACCAGCATGAATACTCCGGTGGAGAGACCATCGATTTCGAATACGAAGTCATAGGAAGAGAAGAGGATTTTTCTGCGATATACAAAATATTCGACCATCATGGAGACATCGTAGAGATGGATGAACCGGAAGATGGAGAATTTTATTACGAGGTGCCAGAAGTACCGTCTTCTGAATACGAAGTCAGATTAGAGGTGTCTAGTGAAGGTTTGATGGTGGAGGAATCAATAGAGTTACATAGAGCCGACAGGTATCAATTGGAAATCGGTATCGAGACCAGTTCCAGCTACACTACCGGAGTTTATGAACCTGGTGACGAGATTGATATAAGATATAAAGTGAGGGCGGTGGGTCGGGAAGAGATACCGGAAAAGATGACTTTACGATATTTCATTCCCGCCACGGGAGAAGAAGGCAGAGTACAAACAAGTAGTCCTGAGGGCACATTCACCATCGAGGTTCCTGAAGTGAGCGATGGAACATATCATTTACAGGTCATGACCGACATAGGCGATCAAGAACCCGGGCTTCAAAATGCCGAACCAATAGATGTCGAGGAGGATCCGTCGATCTGGAGTTATAGAATATTCGGTAGCCTATCCTTGCTTGGATTGATAGGGATAATACTCCTACTGATACTGCTCGCTGCGGGATTCTATAATGTATCTGGGAAAGAGAAGCCACGTTCAGTGCTTTCAGAGCTATTCAGGAAGAGAGAAAAAGAGCCGGAAGAAGAGGAAGAAGAGCGATCACCTGCGGAAGAGGCACACGGCTGGGCAGGTCCGGATGAAGTAGATTATGAAGACGAGGACCAGATAGAACCGGAAAGACCAGAGTGAAAAAATTTTCACAGAAAACCTTTTTCTTTTTTCATAATTACTTTTTCAATCGATCACTTTTACGGACATCGGCTCCGAAGATCGATTCCATGTAATCTAAAGCTTCTTTATGTTTCTCGACCGTAGGGGAAGCGGTGCAGTCTCTCAGAACCGTTATATCGAATCCTCGGTAGAAAGCACCAGCGGCAGTATTTTGGACACATATCTCCGTTGCGACCCCTGTTAATATGACCTCTTTTATACCGTTCTTTTTCAGCACATTTTCAAGTTCAGTCTTGTAAAATGCGTCGTAAAACCTTTTTTGAATTTTGTGGCTCGCTAGTCCTTGAAGTTCAGGTATCGTTTCCGACCCTTCTTCTTCCCTCATCGCGTGCTGGCCCCAATGGGAGAGTTCCGGATCTCCCTCTTCGTGGTTGTCTTCAGCGAAGACTCTTAGGATGTGTTTCTCCTTAGCCTCTTCTAAAAATCTTTTCAAATCCGGGACGATGGCTTCTGCATTTTCACTTCCCAGCTTCCCGGTGACGAAATCGTTTATCATATCGACCACTATGACGGCTCTTTTTTCGCTGATAGTATCACCTTGTTAAAGAAATATCAAGCCTGATATATAGGGATTGGGCAGACTGATATTTTTAACCCGATCTGAGAATATATGGATTATTATGATACCTCCCATATCGGAATATTCATAAAATGGTTATGCTATACCCAAGTCCGTTGAGGTTTACAAACATGAGTGATACTGAGGTAAATGAAAATGCGAAAAAGATTTTGGAAGAGAGGTACTTAAAAAGGGACGAGGACGGCGAGCTGGCTGAGACACCCGAAGAGATGTTTAGAAGAGTCGCATCTTGTGTCGCAGGCGTAAATAAAGATTATGATGACGATAGAGGTGTGAAGGAAGAAGAAGAGGAGTTTTTTGAGGCCTTGACTAATCTTGATTTTATACCTAATTCACCAACATTGATGAACGCTGGACTAGATCTAGGTCAGCTGAGTGCCTGTTTCGTTCTTTCACCTGAAGATGATATGGAGAGCATCTTCCAGCAGGTAAAGAACGCCGCCAAGATTTTCCAATCCGGTGGTGGAGTAGGCTACACATTCTCCCGGTTAAGACCGAGAGGCGATACTGTGAAGTCAACGGGAGGTGTCGCGAGCGGACCCGTATCCTTCATGAAGGTTTACGATGAGATGTGCAACACTATCAAACAGGGAGGAAGGAGGAGAGGCGCTCAGATGGGCGTTCTATCGGTCCAACACCCTGATATAGAAGAATTCATCGAGGCGAAGGACGAAGAGGGGCAACTCGAGAATTTCAACATCTCAGTGGCACTAACGGAAGAATTCATGGAGGCCGTCCAGGAAGGTGAAAAGTACGACCTCATAAATCCAAGGGACGATGAAGTGGTCGGTCAACTGGATGCGGAGGAGATCTATGAAAAGATAGTGGAGCAGGCCTGGAAGAACGGAGAACCGGGCATAATGTTCTTGGACAGGATAAACGAAGATAACCCTTTCGATGTTGACAGATACCCGGAGCACTTCATCGACGCGACTAACCCCTGCGTTACTGGGGATACGTGGATAACTACGGAAAATGGACTTTTCAGAGCAGAGGAGCTTTGCAAAAACGGAATAGACCTAGATATTGTTGTCGATGGAAGGTTGAGCGATGAAAAAGTGAAAGAAGCGTCTGAGGTCTACAAGACTGGAAAAAAAGAAGTCAACAGATTGATGTCTGAAGAGGGATACGAACTCAGACTTACCGAAAACCATAAGGTGATGACCGATGAAGGCTGGAAAGAAGTGCAGGAATTAAATATTGGTGATGAACTCCACATCGCGAACAACGGCACAAATTTTGGAGATGAGGGCAGCCTAGAGGAAGGACTGGTGCTGGGCTGGATCGTCGGTGATGGCCAAATAAAGAGATCTGAAAACAGGGTGACTTTACATTTCTATGATAAGGATACCCAGATTTCTGAACTCTATGCGGAATACGTGAACGATATAATAAGAGAAGCTGAAAGTGATAGGGAGTATAAGGTGGGAGTTCAAGATATCAAGAGGGGTGAAGATGATGTCAAGGAGCAAAGGGTTAGGTCAGCCTGGCTTTATGAGCTCACTGAAAGATATGATTTAAACGATGAAAAGCTTCAGGTGCCTGACGAGATATTCGGGAAGAGCGAGGATATGGCTAGAGGTTTCTTAAAGTCTCTCTTCACTGCAGATGGCAGCGTTCAAGGCGATGTAGAAAAAGGAGTCTCAGTTAGGTTATCGAGCTCTGAATTGGATCTTTTAAAGGATGTACAGCAGTTGCTCCTTGCGATGGGTATACCTAGTAAGATTTACCAGGAGAGAAGAGAGGCAGGTGAAAGAGAACTTCCAGACTGCAAGGGCGGCAAAAAAAATTACAAAGTCAGAGCTCAGCATGATTTGGTTATTTCAAAGGAGAATCTGTACGATTTCAAAGAGAAAATAGGATTTATAAGAGAAGATAAGACCGAGAAGCTGGAGAGGCTGTTAGAGGATTACGAAAGAGGTCCTTATTCCGAGGACTTCAAAGTCACCGTTGAAGCCATCGAATCCGATGGCGAAGAAGAAGTGTATGACCTCACTGAGCCTGAGACCCATTCTTTTATCGCCAACGGCTTTGTGGTCCACAACTGTGGTGAGCAGCCACTTGAGGACTTCGAAGCCTGTAATCTCGGTCACATCAACCTTTCTAATCATGTCAAGGACGGAGAAGTTGATTGGGAGAAATTGGAAGATATGGTGGATCTTGCGGTCAGGTTCCTCGACAATGTCATAGATGCTTCGGATTTCCCAGACGTGAAAGGCTATGAAGATGAAGAAGATGCGATTACGAAAAAAGTGAAAGAGAACCGGAAGATAGGTCTAGGTGTGATGGGCTGGCACCACATGCTGATGAAATTGGGCATACCATATGATAGTGAAGAAGCTGTAGAGAAGGCTGGAGAAGTCATGAGTTTTATCCAGGAGAAGAGTAAAGAGACAAGTAAAAAGATAGCTGAAAAGAGAGAAAAGTTCCCTAACTGGGATGAATCTGAATACGACGAGCCCATGAGGAATGCCACCACGACCACTATCGCGCCGACTGGAACCACCAGCATGATAGCCGATACAAGCGGTGGTATAGAACCTATCTTTGCGGTATCCTATGTAAAGAATGTGCTGGACGGCGAATCTCTCGTGATGCCGGACCCAGTATTTGAAGAGAAGACTAAGGAGAGAGGTATCTACACTGATGAATTGATGGAGGAAGTAGCCGAGGTCGGATCGATAACGGAGATGGATAAGATACCGGACGATATGAAAGAGATATTCAAGACCGCTCTGGAGATCACTCCTGAATGGCACATAAGGATGCAGGCTGCTTTTCAGGAACATGTGGATAATGCGATCTCTAAAACGGTGAATTTTCCCAATGAAGCCACAAAAGAGGATATCAAAGAGGTCTACGATCTAGCTTACGATCTGGAATGTAAAGGAATCACTGTGTACCGCTCCGGCTCAAGACAGGAACAGGTGATGGAAGTTGAAGGTGAAAAAGAAGAGGAGGAGGATGTGAAGGTCAAAAAAGTATACGAAAGGCGACCTAGAGACAGGCCTATAACCATAGAGGGAACTACTAGGAAGGTCAACACTGGTTATGGAAGTTTGTATGTGACCATAAATGAAGACGAACACGGGATGTTCGAGGTATTCTCTCAGATAGGTAGAGCCGGCGGATTCACTCAGTCATTCACTGAATCTCTTGCCAGATTGATATCACTATGTCTTCGATCTGGAATACCAGTGGAAGAGATAGTTGAACAGTTGGAAGGAATCAGATCTCCAGAAGTAGCTTTCGAGCACGGACAGAAGATCCTATCTATACCGGACGCTATGGCAAAAGCTCTGAAATGGCACAGAGAGGGAAAGAAGATAACAGAACAAGTACAGTTACCCACCGATGAACAGGAATCTAACAACGCAGTAAAAGAGATGGTATCTAAAGGCATGAATCCCGCCTGTCCTGAGTGTGGATCGATGCTTACACTTTCTGAAGGCTGCAGGACCTGTCCCAATTGCGGTTACAGTCAATGTTGAAGCCTGTAAACAAAAAACCCAAAATTAGAAATAGCTCATCTATATAGGGGTAACCGGTGGTAAGATGGAGAAAAGGAAAAGAAGAGTAATAATAATGGGCGCAGCTGGCAGAGATTTTCATAATTTCAATACAGTTTTCAGAGACAACGATGCTTATGAAGTGGTAGCTTTCACGGCAACTCAGATTCCTGATATAGAAGGAAGAAGATATCCTCCTTCTTTAGCGGGTGAATTATATCCTGATGGTATACCGATAATACCTGAAGAAAAGCTCACCCATACCATAAAAGAGGAGGGTATCCATGAGGTGATCTTTGCCTACAGCGATATCGAGCATGAATACGTTATGCACAAAGCTTCCAAGGTCATATCTGCCGGAGCTGATTTCACTCTATTAGGTAATGACGAGACTATGTTAAAAGCCAGGTTGCCAGTGATATCCGTTTGTGCGACCAGGACTGGTGCTGGAAAGAGCCAGACTACCAGGAAGATATGTGAATATTTGAACGAGGACGGTTACGACTTGGTGACTATCAGGCATCCGATGCCCTACGGTGATCTAGAAAAACAGGCTGTTCAGAGGTTCGCTACTTATGAAGATCTAGATAAACATGAATGCACCATTGAGGAAAGAGAAGAGTATGAACCTTACATAAACAAAGGTATGGTTATCTACGCAGGAGTAGATTACGGAGCCATCTTGAGAGAAGCGGAAGAAGAGGGAGATGTTCTCGTTTGGGACGGTGGAAACAACGATACTCCATTCTACCGCCCGGATCTGCATATTGTGGTCTTGGATCCTCATCGTGTCGGCCATGAGACCAAGTATCATCCAGGAGAAACTAACTTGCAGATGGCAGATGTCTGCATCATAAACAAATGTGATACGGCTGAGGAAGAAGATATAAAAGAGTTGGAGGAAAACATCGAAAGAGAGAATCCAGACACTGAAATAATCAGAGCTGATTCTCCTATCATGGTCAGTGACCCTGAAGCAATCGAAGGGAAGAAGGCTCTGGTCGTTGAGGACGGTCCTACCGTAACACACGGTGAAATGTCCTTCGGTGCCGGAAAACTAGCTGCTGAGAAATATGGTGCATCTGAGGTGATCGATCCAAGAGATTCAGCCGTGGGTTCTATAAAGGAGACTTTTGAGGAACACCCACATCTGGGAGATGTACTGCCTTCCATGGGATATTCAGAAAAGCAGTTAGATGATCTCGAAAAGACCATAGAAAACTCGGACTGCGATGTTGTGATCACTGGAACTCCAATCGATCTGAGTAGGGTTATCGATGTGGATAAACCGCTTGTCCACGTGAACTATGAGTTAAAAGTTCAGGAAGAAGGCAGGCTAGAGGATATCCTAGATGGATTCAAAGAACGTTTCTAAAAATCCTTTTTTCTTTTTTTCTGAGGATAAACAATACTCTTAATAACCCGAATACAATAGTGGTCTATACAGAAAATTCACGATACATGGGATGAGGCTTTATCATGTCTAAATTGGTTCATTCGGATCGGATGGAAGAATACTTTCAGAGGTTGGAGGAAGAAGCTAATAAATGTTATGAAAAGGCAGAAGAAGCTAGGTCATTAGGCTACGACCCAAAAAAAGATGTAGAGATTCCCCGTGCTGAGGATCTAGCGCTGAGAGCTCAAGAACTCACTGGTGTTAAAAACACGGCCGAGAAGATAAGAGAATTGAGTGAAAGGTACGATAGAGAAGAGGTTTCCATCAGAATTGCAAAGGAGGTCGCATCTAGAGAAGAAGGCAGCGTTTCTGAAAGGATCGAAGATGCGGTGAGGATAGGTTTAGCGGTCCTGACTGAGGGGATCCTCGTGGCTCCCTTAGAAGGTATAGGCGAGGTGAATCTGCAGGAGAATGATGATGGGAGTAGTTATTTGGAACTGATGTTCGCGGGTCCTATCCGTTCAGCGGGTGGAACCGGTCAGGCGATGAGTGTTTTGATAGCGGACGTAGTGAGAAGAGAATTGGGTATAGACGGATTTAAGCCGACCCAGGCCGAAATACAGCGTTTCAAAGAGGAGATACCTCTTTACAAGAAGTCACTAGGTCTTCAGTACACGCCTTCATCAGAGGAAATTTCCTTGATAGTCGATGGATGTCCTGTCAGCATCAGCGGCGAAGGAACGGGCGAAGAAGAAGTTTCTGGTTATCGAGATCTTCCTAGAGTTGATACAAACCAGGTCAGAGGAGGCGCATGTTTAGTCATAGCAGAAGGTATGTGCTTGAAAGCTAAGAAGCTCAAAAAGTACGTCGATAAATTGGATATCGAGGGATGGGAATTCCTAGATGAATATATCGATAAGTACGTCTCTGGCGGGAAAGAGAAAGAGGACGAAGAAGAGAAGAGTGAAGGTATAGCACCTAAGACTAAATACATAAAAGAGACCATAGCCGGTCGACCTGTATTCGGCCATCCGAGTGAAAAGGGGGGTTTCAGATTACGATATGGGAGGACTAGGACTGAAGGCTTGGCCTCGGTGGCGATAAATCCAGCCGGCATGTATCTGACCGAGGAATTCCTCGCCTTAGGAACTCAGATTAAGACTGAAAGACCGGGAAAAGCCGGTGCGATAACTCCTTGTGATACTATCGAAGGACCCACTGTTCTACTAAAAGATGGAACGGTCAAACGGGTAGATTCTCCAGAAGAGGCAAAAGAGCTTCAAAGAGAAGTGAAAGAGATAATAGATATGGGTGAGATCCTGATACCTTATGGAGAATTTATTGAAAACAACCATCCTTTGGTTCCTGGTGCTTACTGTCACGAATGGTGGAAAAAGGAAGTAGATGGAAAGTTTGAAGAAAAGGAGATAACAGCAGAGAGAGCGGTAGAATTGTCCGAAGAAAAAGGATATCCACTGCATCCTAAATACCTTTACTTTTGGACCTATACAGATGTTGAGTCTCTAAAAAATTTGAGGAATTGGATATCTGAGAACGGAGAAATGAAAGACAAAGTCTTGAAGTTGCCTTTTGATTCCGATATCAAAGAGATAATGGAGACCGTAGGCATACCTCATAAACATGAGAATGAACATATTTTGGTTAAAGAACCCTTGTCTTTACTCTTCACTTTAGGTCTTGATGAGGTCGATTTGGAAAAAAAGAGTTCATCGGACGAGGAAGACGTTCTCGAGTATCTGAGTGAGCTTGCAGGAGCACCTATAAAAGACAAAGCTCCGACGTCTATCGGTTCTAGGATGGCTAGACCTGAGAAAGCTAAAGAAAGGAAGATGAACCCCCCTGTTCATGGTCTATTTCCTCTTGGAGACGAAGGAGGCTCTCAGAGGTTAGTCAGTAAAGCTGTTGAGAAAGGTATAATCGAGGTGGATATAAGTGCGAGGAGATGCAAAAAATGCGGCAAGAGCAGTGCTCATATCCGGTGTTCGTGCGGTGGAAGATGTGATATAATCGATGAACCTAAAACGCAGAAGATCCCTATGAAAAATATCTATAGGCAGGCGCTAGCAACTTTAGGTGAAGGGGGTAATGTACAAAAGATCAAGGGGGTAAAAGGTCTTATAACGAAAACGAAAACGCCAGAGGCTTTAGAGAAGGGTATTCTTAGGGCGAAACACGGCATATACGTTTTCAAGGACGGTACTTCTCGATATGATATGACCGATCTGCCTTTGACTCATTTTAAACCAGGAGAGGTTGGTCTTTCAGTGTCTAAAGCCAAGGAATTGGGATATGAAAAAGACGTGAAGGGCGAAGAATTGAAAGAAGAAGATCAGATACTGGAGTTGAAGCCACAAGATATGGTTATATCAGTAAAAGCTGGGGAGTACATAGTGAAAGTTGCTAAATTCGTTGATGACCTATTAGAGAAATATTATGATTTGGAACCTTATTACGGGGCCGAAAGAAAGGAGGATCTGATAGGAGAACTAGTTGTAGGTTTAGCCCCTCATACCTCTGGAGGCGTTCTAGGTAGGATCATAGGCTTTCATGAGGGAAGAGCGGGTTATGCTCATCCTCACTTTCATGCCGCAAAACGAAGAAACTGCCTTCCCGGAGGTACAGAGGTGAAAATGAGTGATGGTTCTACCGTAGAACTAAGAGAACTCTATAGGGAGGGGGGTAAAAAAGAGCCGCTCGATTCGATAGGAACCCTTGGTAAAGATATAGAGGTAGAGGTCTTGACTACCTCTGGGCACAAGATCGAAACTTCTAGAGCATGTAAAGTCATCAGGACCTCGGCTCCAGAATTCAAGATGGAGATCGAGACCGAGGCAGGAAGAACATTAGAGGTCTTTCCAGATCATATGGTAAAAACGGAGAAAGGGGTAAAAAGGGCTAGAGAGTTGGAGGAAGGAGATAAATTTCTCTCACCTCTACAAATCGATATTAAAACAGCAGATAGAGAATCTCTCGATTTAACCGAACTTTTGTCAGATATCGAAAATGTTATGCTTAGAGGTGCTAGAGAGAAGATAGAAGAAGCTATACAAGAACTTGGAGGGCTCAAATCGGCTTCTGAGGGATTAGGATCGTCCGAGAAAAGTTTGGATGAATATCGACGCCGGGATAGCATCCCTTTCGATCTGTATCAAGCGATGATGAAAAAAGTTTCGATGGATGAAAATTTACCTGAAGACGCTGTTCTCGCTGCTAAAAGAGATACAGTCGAGATACCTACAAAGATAGAGGTCGATTCCGATTTAATGAAGATGATCGGCTTTTACCTGGCTGAAGGTTATACTAGAAAATCCAAGGAAGAAGGAAAGGAGATTTATCAGGTTTGTTTTGCCTTCGGCGAAAAAGAGCTGAAGAGAAAAATAACAGAAGCAGTGAAAACGGTTTTTGATGTCGAGCCATCGGAACAGAAAGATGTTTTAACTCTCAATTCTCGACTCATATACGAATTTTTTCAAAAAATAGATATCGGCTCGAAAGCTAAAGAGAAAAGAGTTCCTCAATTCGCAAAGCGCCTCCCTAAAGAAAAAGTGTCACATCTGCTTTCGGCTTACTTTGCCGGTGAGGCGTCGGTAGAAAAAGGCAGACTGCATGTCCAGGCAACTAGTGTATCGAGAAAACTTTTAGATGATATTGATCTCCTATTGAAAAGGTTCGGGATCTATGCACGCTATAGACATAGTAAAAGGGAATCGGGAGGAGTTCTGGTAGAAAAATACGGGAAAGAACACTATGAAGGTAGAACTCTTATCTCTAACGAGCTTCAGATCAGGTCGTCTCATGCCGTCACTTTCGGCAAAAAAATAGGTTTCGAGCTTGAAAGAAAACAAGATAATTTTGAAAAATTCTACTCACTGGAGAGAAAACCTAGGGTGGAAACTGATAACGGGCTTGTAAGGGAAAAGATAAAAACTAAGCGGATCAAAAAATCTCAAGAGAGGTTCATGTACGATATCGAGGTTGAAGATACTCATAATTTCGTTACCCAAGACAATCTCATAACGAATAATTGTGACGGGGATGAAGACTGCGTCATGCTTCTTCTAGACGGGCTCTTAAACTTTTCGGAGTATTTCCTCCCGGAAAAGAGAGGGGGGCTCATGGATGCACCCTTGGTGATGACTACAAAGATCGATCCTGCCGAGATCGACAGCGAAGCTCACAATGTAGATACTGAATGGGAGTATCCCTTGGAATTTTATGAGAAGACTTTAGAGTACGCGGACCCTAAAGAAGTGAGCCATCTTGTCGAGACGGTCGAAGACCGGTTGGGAAAGGAAGGACAGTATGAGGGTTTTGGATACACTCACGAAACAGAAGATATAGGAGAGGGTCCAACAACTAGTAAGTACACACGCTTGGGGAAGATGACCAAAAAGATGGATGCTCAGATAAAAGTAGCGGACATGATCAGAGCCGTCGATACGACCGATGTTGTTAGCAGGGTCATAGGCGATCACTTCATACCTGATCTCATAGGAAACCTCAATAAGTTCGGGGTCCAGGAGATCAGATGCACCAAATGCAATACCAAGTACAGGAGGATGCCTTTGAGCGGTGAATGCAAGTGCGGTGGAAATCTGACTCTCACCATACACGAAGGCGGGGTGAAAAAGTACCTGGATTTTTCCCTAGAGATGGTGGAAAACTATGAAGTCTCTGATTATCTGTATCAAAGGATAAAACAATTGGAAAGACAGATAGAATCGTTGTTTGAGAACGATAAAGTGTCTACACCGAGCCTAGACGAATTCTGTTGATTTTGAGAACCGATCAAAAGGACGAAAGACTGGTCTGCTCCCTTTTCCTGAAACCTTCCCTTACTTTATCCAAAGCTGATTCAACTCTAGATTCTGAAAAGTCTCTTTCATCACAGAGGAAGGCTTTGACATCTCCCAGTTCGTTCTTGAATTCTATGGAGTAATCGTCTTTCACTTCTGGATCCAGGAAGATCCTCTTTATCTCTTCAAAATTGTTGATCTCTTCTCCTTTTTCTTCTAAAATATTTTCAAGGCGGCCGTATTTTTTCACATATTTGAGACCGCGTTTCGGCCCGATCCCTTTAACCCCCTCATTATAATCAGTGCCGCACAAAATGCCTATATCGATCAACTGTTCTCTAGTTATCTCTAGATCATCTAAGATCTTTTCCAGTACCATCAATTCTGGTCTTATATCTTTGTAATCGTCTGATCCAGGAAGCTTTCTTTTACCTGTGATCGTTAAATTTTTAACCAGTCTGGAAGCACCGAAGAGTAGAGAATCATAATCCTGTCCTCCTACGGCCCATGCATCATCATTTCTCACCATATAAGCTGCCTGGCTTTCACCTTCCGCAGGAGCCTGTATCCAAGGTATGGATAAAAGGTCCAGCAGTTTTTTGCTGCTTTTCTCTATTTCATCACTGATGCGGGAAGTCTGTTGAGCTTTCGTTCTAGCCCTTTCAAGATCACCCCTTTCTAAAGCTTCTTCGTACTCCTCTTTTGCTTTGGTTTTTCTTTCTTTTCTTTTCTCTAGGGTGCCTTCCTTCATGATGTCTGGAGTACCGTCAAACACGTAAACGAGTTTCATCCCTTTTTCGATCAAGCTGGAATTCCTATATAATAGGCCGGAAAGGTGAGATGTTACCCGTCCTTCGGAATCTTTCAACGGTTGTCCGTCCCGCTGTCTTATACTAGATAAAAATTGATAGATTATATTATATGCATCGATAGCGATTATCTTGTTTTCCATCATTTTGAAATCGATCTCTTCGCTCTTTATGATGTCTTTTATGCCTACCCCCATATCGAACCCACCTTAAAATATCGCTCCTTCCATGTGCACTTTTATCCCTTCGTCAGTGATATCGAAAGGTTTTATCTTCCTGGAATGCTTTATCCTCCGCATCTTCTTAACCTGGATGCTCAGTTGGACTTTCTCTGTATCGGTCTGATTGTATCTTAGCAGGACAACACCGTCAGCTGTGTATTCTATAAGACCATCTCTTGAGCTTTCTGGATTATCGTCTTTTACCTCGGCGGTCAGTAGTGCAGTTGCGCCTGTATCTTTTATCATCTGACTGAGAGCGAAGAGTTGATCTCTTTTCTGTTTAGAGTTCTCCGCCATCATGTTCATGAGAGAGATGGAATCGATGGCGATCCTTTCTGCATTGAAGTTCTTTATGAATTTTGGGAGATCGCTCTTTATCTTTTTTATCGTAGCCTCGGCGTCTGCTGGAGTCAGTTTCTCTACAGCCAATTTCCCTTCATCTAGGTATTCCTGAAAATCCCAACCGTAGGAAAGTCCTGTCTCGATCATCGCATCTTTATCCTCTTCTAAAGTTATGAATATGCCAGATTCCCCCTTCTGGAGACCTTCCCAGATGTATTGAAGAGAAAAAGTCGTTTTTCCGGTCCCAAAAGCTCCCATCACCGTGAAAACGTGTCCTTTGGGAACACCTCCTCTCAACATCTCATCCAAACCATCGATGCCGGTTTCTACCCTTTCTATCCTTCCATTACCCATCTTTATCACCATTTTAAATCATCTATATGATCCTCTCATAATTTACCACAACATAACCTTCATAATCTGTAACTTCTGCAGTGAATCTAGCGATCTTTTCTCTCTTAAGGTGAGGTAAGACGCTCATGAACTTATCAACTATCAGATATCTTTGTCTTTTTGAAACACGTTTGGTGTCTGACCATCTGAAATTGAACACGCCATCTACACTGTCTATTATATGGTATTCTAAACTCTTATCCACTATGTCCTTGGATAGTAACAGATACACTACACCGCCCCATTTTCTAGAGGCCCTTCTCATCCCTTTAACTATAGTGACCAATTTATCGTTGTCTATCGAGGAATTTGTCAGTAAATCCGTTAAAGAATCTATCACAACCATGTTCTCTTCAGCATTATCTTCTAAAAAATGAACTAACTCTTCTAGAAGATCTGTTTCTTTTTTTTCTGAAAATAGATCAGTTCCATCATCTCCAGACCATACCGGAGGTACCATAGTTCGCTGAAAATATTTTGTCGATAGATCCTCGAAATTCACGCTATTTTCTATTGTATCATAATAATGCTGATCGAAAGAAGTTCTTACTTCTTCTAGTATGTCCTCTTTAGCTCTAGAAAAAGTTATGTAATGGATCTCTTCAGGGAGTATAGAACCCTTACACTCGGCCCCCAATATGGTTTCTATATCCTCTGGTTCTTTTTTCGCTCTCAAGATCTTAGCTGAAGAAGTATATACGTATTCTAGACCTCCGGCACCGATCTCTGTGAAAAGAAGAACGACTGAACCAGCTGGAACGCCTCCCTTGATTATCGAATCAAGATCGCTAACTCCGGTGGGTATCTTTTTCATGGTCCCACTCCTGTCCGACTTTTGTCTGACAAGTGCATCTATATTCTTATTCGATAACTCACTCTTATAGTTTACCGATAGATAGCTAGAAATAGATAGCTATCAACTATTATTGCTAGAAAAAAATTTTTTAATCTTGCCTGCAATAATATACATCTATAATTATATCTCATGACTCCTTCCAAAATCCTTTTATAGTTGGTCTCTTCCTAATCTTTTCCCGCGCCGGGAAGTCGTATTTTTCCGGCCGTATCAGCATTACATGAGTTTCGGGGAAAGCAAGTTTAAAATACCCCGAATACGTTATGTTTAGATGCGCTTGACAAGATGCACTCGGCGACATGAAAAAGGGTTGTCGAGGAAGGGTATAGGATCCTTACGATCCGATGATTACCGATCATACGCAGACCTGGATGTGTACCAGACTGGTAGCGTTGCTGCAGTCACTCAGCCATCTGGTGGATGGCTCGGCTCGAGCGCTGACGAAGGTCGCGCCAAGCCGCGATAGGCGAGGGGTAGGCGCAAGGAACCTTAGATCCCTCGATTACCTAATGGGACTTCCTGCTAGAGCAGACCTCTAGCAATCCGTTAGGATGGGGAACTCCCCGAATTGAAACATCTTAGTAGGGGAAGGAAGAGAAATCAATAGAGATGCCGTGAGTAAAGTCGATCGAAAGCGGTATAGAGCAAACCGAATCCTGCTGGAAACAGTTAGGACATGTGGTGTTTTGGATCCTGGCACATCTTAACCTTCTAATCCGAAGTCTTCTGGAATGGAGCACCAAAGAGGGTGATAGTCCTGTAGGAAGAAGAAGGAAAGATGATTCGGGGTCTCCAGAGTAACGTGCGTTGGATATCGCGCGTGAACTTGGGAAGCATACATTTCCAACCCTAAACACGTCTCGAGACCGATAGCACACTAGTATCGTGAGTGAAAGCTGAAAAGTATCCTTGACGGGAGATGAAAAGACCCTGAAACCAGATGGTTACAGACTGATAGGGCATGCAAGGGCTGAAGCTCCTTAGCCGGAGTGGACCGATGTCCTATCGTACGTTCTGAAAAACGGGCCAGAGAGTTCTGGTCGATGGCGAGGCTAAGCCTGCTAAGGGTGGAGCCAGAGGGAAACCAACAAGTTCGCATCTCGCATCTGCGGGAAAGGAACGAGGTGTATTCGCCTGGAGTCATCGGCTAGAGATCCGAAACCGGTCGATCTATACCTGAGCAAGGTGAAGCCTTCCGAAAGGGAGGTGGAGGCCTGCAGGGGTAGTGAGCTACAAATCCTTCCCATGACTTGGGTATAGGGGTGAAAGTCCAATCTAGACCGGATATAGCTGGTTCCTTCCGAGACTACTCGAAGGTAGGCCTTGTCAGAGGTAGATGATGGAGTAGAGCACTGATTGGGTATTCGGGGGCGAGAGCCCTTGGTATCCTGTCAAACTCAGAATCCATCATCGCCGTAGACGACAGGAGTGAGGGCACCGGGGTAAGCTTGGTGTCCGAAAGGGCAAGAACCCAGCCTAGGGTTAAGGTCCCATGAATGCCGACTAAGTGTTAGAGCAAAGGGAGTCCGCAGTCGAAGACAACTAGGAGGTGGGCTTAGAAGCAGCCTTCCTTTAAAGAGTTCGTAACAGATCACTAGTCGAGATTGTGGGCCCTGAAAATGGACGGGGCTAAGTCGGCTACCGAGACCCTGGAGTACCGAAAGGTAATCTAGTAGGAAGGCGTCGGGCGCGGGTAGAAGTTCGGCCGTGAGGTCGAGTGGACCACGTTCGAACGAGAATTCTGGTATGAGTAGCAGCAAAGAACGGTGAGAATCCGTTCCGCCGTAGGGGCTAGGGTTCCTCGGGAATGTTTATCAGCCGAGGGTTAGCCGGTCCTAAGGTGGCCCTTAACCGAGGTCACCGAATTGGGAAACGGGTTAATATTCCTGTGCCTCTAGCGTCTCTGCCCAGTCCGCGACGCATCGGGATCGCTTGAGCAGAGCCCTCGCTCTGTCGAAATGTATAAGCCCGGGGAGAACCGTAATGGTGAGAACTGGGTGAAAGCATGATAGGACGGACTGAGTCCGCCTCAGGCTAATCCTGGTGCCCGTGAAAAGTGGACTGGTAAATCAGTGCTAGAGACCGTACCGAGAACTGACACAGGTGCCCCTGCCTTAGCAAGGCCAGGCGTGCCGGATTAAATCAGGCTAGGGAAGTCGGCAAATTAGCCCCGTACCTTCGGTAGAAGGGGTGCCAGTCTCGCGAGAGGCTGGTTGCAATAACAAGGGGTCCTCGACAGTTTAATAAAGACCTAGATGGCAGCTAGTCCGAAAGGATTTGTACTGCCGTCGAATCCTGCCCAGTGCCGGTATCTGAATCCCTCCTACAAGAGGTGGAAGGACCGGTAAACGGCG